>Ga0214545_1004532_pt1 | contig 25904 bp, 11 predicted proteins | sample CNSS4metaG_FD_160064 | JGI IMG/M metagenome (GOLD analysis project Ga0214545, IMG submission 160064) | Root nodule microbial communities from cowpea collected in UCLA plant growth center, Los Angeles, California, USA - CNSS4 | ecosystem: Host-associated > Plants > Roots > Nodule | place: USA... | reverse complement strand
TTGTACCTATAAATAGGACTCGTCCTATCAGTAATGAGACACACATAAAAACAGAAGTTGCTCCCTACTCTCTCATTCTCTATTCTTCCTCTCCTTTGTCTCTCTTATTACCTTTATTTTATAACACAAATCACTATTTTTTCTTTTATTTCGCATTGGCCCATTAACGATTTTCCGAAAAATAACTATCATTAAATAAAATAATAACAACTAAAAATAAAATCTAAGCTGAAATAATAAATAACAACATAAATTTAACATAATCAAATCTAAATCACCATAATAGGGTCACGAAATTAAATAACAAGGAGATGAATTAAAGTACCAATATTTACATACATTTTCTATATCAAAGTAGTGTTTTTTTAGACTAAAATATTCCATTGGTCCATGTTTTTGTTTAAAAATCTTAATTAGATCTATAGATTTTTTTTAGTCTATTAGATTCATATTTTTTAAAATGTGTAACAATTAGATCCATTCTATTAGTATGGTGGTAACGATGTTAAAGATGTGTCATGTATCAGTTCCTCATTTTTTTGAATTTTTATTTTATTTTTCTTTAAATTTTATTTTAAATTTTTAAATTTTTTTTTTAAATTATTCATATCATGTGTCACTTCAATATTATACCACATGTCAAGTTACTAAAATGACATGTATCAAATCACTCTCTATATATTTAAACCTAGTTGTCATGCAGTTTAAAAAGATATGATCGTAAGTGAGACTAAAAACTATCTATGAATTTAATTAAGATATTTGAATGAAAACGTCTATAAAGAAAGTATTTTAACCTTTTTTATACTACTGAATAAAAAGAAAGACGAAGATAAAAAGTATTTCTTAGTTTATGTTCTTGCCCTGATCCTATAACGGGGTTTAAGATTGGTGGCGTTGTTGAACCTTAGCCATGGAGTCTCTCCCTGGAATTCACCACTATCACATCTCACTCTCTCACTCACCACAACGGAGTCTTAAGTTCTTGCATGCTTCTTCATTTTCAACACCCATCAGAGCTTCATCTTCAGCCTCACCCAAACAAAACGCATTTCAGAAACCCCAAACCCCCTTAACTCAACTTCTGAAAACCCTAAAACCTCTTCTCTCTCCTCTCGTCAAACCCACCTGCATTGCCATAGCCGCCACCGCATTCTCCTTCATGCGCCTCCACCCTACCCCCGTTGCATCGGCGCTTCCACATGCCCCTCCGCCACCCTCCTCTGCCTCGGAAATTCATCCGGACGATACTGCCCCGTTGAAAATTCTTCCCCACTATACGGCAGCGTCGGAAACTCTCCCCGACGACACTGCCGCGTCGGAAATTCTCCCCGAGGACACTGCCGTGTCGGAAACTCTCCCCGACGACACTGCCGCGTCGGATATTCTTCTCGACGACACGGCACCGTCGGAAACTCTCCCCGACGAGAGCGCGGCCCAAGAGCAATCGAGCGACGACGTCGTTGAGCTTGAGTCCTTCCTACGGACAAAAATCAGAGCCAGCGAAATCGACAAAGCGCTCCTCGTCCTGGACCGTCTAATTGAACTAGAACCGGAGGAGCTGGAGTATCCGTTCGTGAAGGCGCACCTGCAACTCCTCAACGGTGAGCCCGAACTCGCCTCGAAGGGGTTTGAGGAATTGCTTCAGAGGGATCCATTCCACTTGGAGACGTATCGATGCCTGTTAATGCTAATTTCGGAGACGAGTGCGCCAACCGTGGAGCTTCTGAAGAAAATCGAAGAGGTCGTGAAGGTTTGCGCGGAACAAGAAAGGGATTCCGATGTGAGAGACTTTAAGTTGTTGATTGCACAGATAAAGGTTATCGATGGGGATTTATATGATGCGTTGAAGGTGTACGAGGAGCTTGAGAAAGAAGAACCCAAGGATTTTAGACCTTACTTGGGTCAGGGTATTGTGTATACTATGCTGAAAAAGGATGATGAAGCTGAGAAGCAGTTTGAGAAGTTTGGCACGCTTGCTCCCGAGAATCATCCCTATAAGCATTATTTTGAGGCCAATTCTAGGATTTTGGAGACGGGACTACTAGACGCAAAGAGCTAACGGTAATTTTCTTTCATCTAGAAAATTAAGGAATAGAATCCTTTCAATGATCCGTTTATCTTGATGAATGGAATTAGTTTAGGTGGTTAGTGGTTTGTTAAACACTGATTATTATACATATTGGTAGTGTGGTTTAAGAACTGGGTTATTTGTGCTCGGGAATAGAACTGGCTTGTGCCTTAGTCTATTTCCACTTTCGGGATCATGGTTTAATAGTTTTTCCTCCTTGTGATGTGATGTGCCTTTTGAGAGGTGTAGGAGCCTGGATTCCTTATATAAACCACAACACTGATATAGATACTCGTAATAATGTAATATTCTATGCTGGGACTCTTCTGGGATGGAGGAGGGTAGGTTTTGAAAATAGTTTTTCCATTGAAATTAAATTTGTTAATCAGTGTACATTTGCAATCTGGTGGAGAATGACACTTGAAAGTAAGAAACTGAAATCTCATTGTACGTGACTAGAGCTTACAATGAAAATTAAATTTAATGCACAATACTATATTTGGTGTTGTTGACATTTTATTAGATTTCCATTTAGCACGGTGCTATGATCTTTTTGAATCCAATTATGCTAATTCTTGTTTTGTATTTTTATGGTGGGTTATCTTTCTCAACTTTGTGTTTCTTGATGCTGTGTAAATAAGTGTACCAGTCTGCTGGGTGAATTTTGCTTACGTAGCTCGAATAGATTCGACTTGTGTCATGTTGTTATTTTAAATGTTATTACAAACAGTATGTTACTGGAAAATCATTTAATGGTGTTGCTTGCAAAATGAATAGTGGAGTGTCTAGTCTGTTTAAATCATTTATCTGCCACTAGAAACTGTTTCTTGGTCAGTGACATAGTAACATGGTATTTGGTAATTTCTAAATGAAAAAGTGGAAGAACTGAATTAACATATGACAATTACCTGGAATCAGGGTTTTCAAATTAGTATATAATCATATGCTTACATTGCTGATAATTTGTAAATGAGAGTGTGTAAAACTGGTTTGTTTTGAATGCTGGTTTTAATTTATGACAAGACTGGTTGTTGGTAACCACCTCAATCTCTTAAGTCTTTTCCTAATCTTCCTGCAACCACATATGACATTTATAAAATATTTGGATAATGGATTTTCTCACCTGCTGGCCTTTTCCTTTCACTACCTCTCTTGAGTGTTCAAGAGTCATCATCCTCGTAATTATAATTCTTTTATCCTGAAGGGAGATGCTTTGTCCTCTGTGATCAGAAAGAAAATAAATACATAAGAAAAAGTGTGGATGAAAGTAGAATAAAGTGGAAATAGTATTGATGATCAATTATTGAGTATAGATAATTGATTATGGAATTTCACATATAATAACACTGATAATCAATTATTAGTGAACTGAATACATGATTACATGTCAATCTTCACTAATATCAGAGAGGCAACACATCTTACTTTTATATTTGTTAACCAACTTATCTCCAGACTAATTACACTTATTTCTTGGTTATTCCTTCGCTACCCAATGAAACATTAATTTCACAAAAAAGAAAAGAGAAGAAAAGAATTTGAGGTGTTGTCTCTTCATTTCTTGGGTATAACATTTCTTTTTCTTGGATGGGCTATTTGGGATGTGGAGGTTTTGGGGGTTCCTACTTCCTGTACCCCGGACTTTTTGAAATACCCATTTTACGCTTTTAGTTAATAATATGAATCGAACTTTTTTCTTATTTTGTTCTTCCCTTTCTTTGTTCATCCTCACATCGTCTCCCCTCCTGCATTATGCTTCTGTATCGTTTCCCCTTCCATCTTTATCACCATCTTTCCACTACTTGAGCTTTGAAGGTTTCGAAGCTTAACCGTTCAGAGAGGGAGCTACAAGGTGCTTGACCATTCATACCACAGGTATGCTGTTTTTATTTTTTTTTTCGTTTTGTTGTGTTATGACTTAGGCAATGGTGGTCGGAGGTTTATTTAGGATTTTGTTAATTTTTTGAGAATGAAGAATCCGAGATGTAGTATTGCTTACAGATCATACATGCCTGAAGTCTCCGTATCCAGGAAATGACTTCCGGATAGAATAGGGGTGTTCTGGAAAGGGAAATCTATAATTAATTATCGGATTAGGTGATCCGCATTAAAGAATTTTATTCCCGGAATGAGGAATTGAGAATATGTTTTCGGATGCAAAAGTAGTTTTTGCGAATCCGGAAAGTGTAAACTTATTTTGGAACCTTTTATTTTTCTGTTCCGGAACCACCAAGATTGTTTGTAGGATCTGGTATGATCTTATGGAATGAGTAATCTGGAGTTGGTTTTCTTAATGGCTTCGGTTGAGCAATCTGGAATGCTCCTTCTCCACCGCATTTACCTTGATAAAAGGTGGTCAAATGAAGGAGATGCAACGAAGGAAGTGAAGAGAAGCACTTCTAACGAAGGAGTTGCGATTCCTCTCAATCAACACGCTTTACCTTATCCTAACAAAGGTCGTCCAGCAACACAAAAACAGCAGAGGTGCAGGGGTTTACTGTTGCTTGCTCAATGTGAGTAGAGGATGCACGATCTATGATGTCCAAACACGGACATGATATGGACAAAAATATGAAGATGTGGCAAAATTAAATTAATATAGGTCACAGACATGATAATATATATATTATAATAAAAAAATAAGAAAAACATTTAAAATATCATCATGTTTAAGTTTCATATTTGTGAATTTTTATTAAAACTACATTTTTTAATTTTGGTTCATCAAAAAATAAACTAGCAGTACTAAGAATTTCATTTTCATTGTTATCCAATAGAAAGTCATTCCAGGAATATCACAGTTTATAGTTTTCTCTTTCTTGTATGTTGAGGAGTTTTTAGAGAAAAGACAAAGATTATTATGGATAAATATGAAATTCTTCACTCTTTTAGGTGTCATTCTACAAATACTAAATTTTTTGCCTTTTTAGATGTCATTTTATTTATTTTTAAAAATGTGTAAAAGAGTAGGTGTTTCGATTCTTTATTTAAACTTTAATTTTCTAGTTAATTTGACCTGATACATTTCTAACAATAAATATGTTGTTCCATTTAAGTAGGAGATTAAATTACGCAATTTTAAATTTAATATAATAAATAAATTATAAATTATAAAATTAAATTAAATAGTGATATATCCTAATTAAAAGCGTTAAGAAAAAAATCATACAAAAATGCAAGATTTTTTCGACTTTATCAGAGTCTATCTTATACGCATTGCAAATACTTTAAATTGCACACATAGCAAGTACTTCAAATTATATATAAAAAAAAAAGCTATTTTAAAGTTACCTTTCCAAAGCTTCCTTTTCCATTTCTTCAGACTTTCTTTATCCTTCTCTGCGTTATTTCTGCAATTGGATCTTCTCTTCTTTGAAGAGCTTCTTCCAAGTTGCAAGCTGTATTGCGTCTTCTCTCGACTCGAGCTCTCAACTACGGTAAATATTTTTTGTTTCTTCTGTTTCTATAATCTGTGATTCTTGTGCATCATTTTACTCTAATTTATAGAGTAACTTATTCTAAGAAGGATATTGAAATATGTTTGTTCTTGATTTTTTTTTTAATTGAAGGCATTGAAGATTATGTTACTTTTTTTTTTTTTTTTTTTTTTGGATTTGCCATTATGTTCTAATAGATACGACTCGTTTTTTTTAATTTTTTGGGCTCGTCATTATTTTCTACAAAATGCGAATCGAAATTGGGTGTCCAAATGGAAAAAAAAAAGTGTCTTTTTGACGTATCCCATAACTGGACTGCTTCTAGTCCAACTGAAAGCTTGGTAGAATGTGTATATTAACAAGTTAAGAGGGTGCAGGAGAAAATAATAGGGTGCAGGAAGTAGGATCCGGTTTTGGACTTAGTTAAGTCGTCTTACGGAGTTCGACTTTTGGAACCCAATTTAGAATAAAGATTTATATTTAAGTGTATATATATGAATACAAGATGCTTGCTATTAAAATTAAAAGGTGGGTTGAATCGTGCTTCTAATTTATTATTTTTATGTAATAACATGTTAATAAAATAGTTTCATAAAAGATAGTTCTAATATACTACAAATTTTAAAGGAAAAACATTTCATATAGTATTTGTTTTTTTATTATTTAACAAAGTCATTAACATTTCTCGTTTAGTTTATCATGGTAGTTCTATGTTAACCAAACTCACGCGTTGGTTTGGATCTTGAACCTACTTGATAAACTTTTAGTCGTATAAGATTTATGTTAAAAATCAGTTTTCTTACAAATGTAGTGTAGAGACAATCTAGGTATCAATCTAAAAGATATGACAAAGCAAATGAGTAATCTGTTAGTGAGTGTGATCTGATTTGTTTTGGAAAACACATGAACATTAGTCTAAACTACCTAAATTTACTTTATATATAGTGCAAATGATGTATACAATTTCTTCCTAAAACATAAAACTGAACTAGTGCAGAATACTATGCTAATCACGGTTTTAATATCCTAAATGCATGTGTAATGAATGAAAATTTGATACAAATGCATCGACAAATGATATTGAAGCTGTTATGAATCTTAAAACTACTTAAACGGATACACAGATGTGAAGAATTAACAAACTGTTAGTCGATTTTTACAATATAAATGATATGAACATATTCTTAAATAAAACTAATGATTTGATTTTTACGATGTAAATGATATGAACATATTCTAAATGCTAAAACTAATCAAAATATCCAACTCACGCTGATTTACATTACGAAATTCACAAAATCACTCGCGAAGTAAAAATCTATTTAACTAAGCTATGAACACTATAAAACACATAATTGCTCAACTTTGAATTTTTCATTTTCTGAATATAGAAACCAAATTATGAACACAATCACGTCTTGATAGTAATCCTAATTCTAACCTAGTCAACTAATGAGATTACCGACTTTTAACGGAATTAGCTTCCTAGTTCATGTCTTGATGTTTTTTTCTTCCAAATGCAACTTTAACCAATGGACGTGTTATATGAATACTAAAAAAACAAAAACTAAAGAAAGCAATGGAACAGTAAAACTACCTATGAAAGCTGTCAAAATACCAAAATAGTGTTGAGTTTTTGTTTAAGTTTGAATTGACTTCTACCTGAGTTACTTTGCACATTGGGATATATGTAAGGTCACTTTGTAATAACCAAACTAGTGTGATTATTTTGCACTCACACTAGTCTAAAATAATCTATTTTACTTGTATAAAATCTACAATAATATGGGATGAATGTTACAATTTGGTGAATATCAAAACTATTTTATCTTTTGTACCTACTCAACCTATATTTACAATATTATTATTATTATCGTTAGGCCCAATAAGCATATATATGAATGCGAGATTAATATGTTATATTAACATCTCTGTAATAAGGGCATATAATGTTTATAAGAAATATGTTATTATTTGTGATATTAAAGATAATTTGTTAACAATAACAGAACCCATTAATATGTTATTGGTAATTCTAGAAAACCTATAAATACATCCTATCACAAGAAATATGGGGATCTCATAATCACTTTTATTTATATATTCACTCAAAAAATCATTACTTATCTGAACGTTGAAGTCTTTGTAGGTAGACTTCTCCCTCGTGGTGAATCAAAGCTTGACCACACTTCAACAATTATGTCAGCCCACTTTAGAGACATCTCAGTCAAATCCAGTAAGAACATTTGGCGCCTGCCGTGAGGCTCAAACAAAACTTTATCTTGCTTCTACATTTTATACGATCCTTAAACAATATGATGATTTATTGAGATGGACAATGGAAATAGTCCATCATTGTTGACAATCGTATCACGTATGCTACAATGAGCATTTATGGTCAAAATTTTGCAATGTCTTTGTGGAGTACTTGACACCCCATCTCTTCTCTACATTAGTATTTTATTATATAACATCTTATTGAAAATTTGTGCATAATAGGGTCAAAACAAATTTTTTCCATTGCTTTGAAAATTCATGTCTCAATAAGTGCTGCAAGTTCCAATGATGGTCACACTAAGAAGAAGCAAGCCCAAGAGCACTCTAGTCCAAAGGCCAGAGGTAAAATAGTTTTGCAACTACATCCTGAGTACCTTACAACTTACATGGAAAAAGTCCTAAATACTTTACAATCTACTTGGTAAACATCCCAAGTACTTTACTAGTTTCCGACCATGAACTTACATGGAAAACACTTTAAATACCGTACGAGTGTCTGACTATGGACTTACTTCAAAAACACTTCAAATACCTTACGAGTGTCCAATCATGAACTTACTTGAAAAAAAAACTCTAAGTACCTTATGAAGTGTCTGATCATGTGAATTACTTGGAAACATCCAATTACCTTATGAGCGTCCAAATATGTGACTACTCAGTAAATCTAACGATGAGCATCCAAATGCGCTATTACTCAGTAAATATGAGCATCAACATTTGAAAATTTTACTACCTCGGTAAATACTAGTACAACTTTGGAATTTTAGAAAACATTAAGAGCAACACATAACTTTGGATGAAAAACAATCTAAAAAGTATTTCAAAAGCGTTAAAAACAACAAATAATTTCGGATGAAAATCCATTTGAGAACTACTTCAAAAGCATAATGTAAAGATATGTGTACTCTTTTTCCTTAGTTTGGATTTTTTTTCCCTAAATTAGATTTTTTACCGAGCAAGATTTTAACAAGACATATTCTTCTAAGATCGGGTGCACGAGACATTCATAAGCTACAATTAACGAAGAATGATAAAACTCATTCATTTGTCAACATGGTCCATCTACACCTTATTTTAGGCTTCTAAGCTAGGGGGCTTATGTACATACCCTCAAGATATTATGAAATATCTACAAGATATTTACTATTAATATCTTTTTATATAATAACTTATTATCATATTATGTTACAACTCTAAGATATTATATAACAATTTATTATCCAGTATCTCCAAGATATTGTGATATAATAATTGATTAAATAATATCTTCAAGATATAAGACTTGATTATCTTCAAGTAATAGGATCTGTTATATATATATATATATATATATATATATATATATATATATATATATATATATATATATACTTATGGCCTAGGAAGCCTATAAATATATGTTATCATAAGAAGTATGGCAATTTAATAATGACTTTACTCTCATATATGCACTTATCACCTCTTACTAACTTGAGCGTCAAAGAGTCTTAGCAGGTGAACCTCTCCCTTGTGGCGATTCAAAGCTTGGTTACATGTCATTAACCATGTTAGCCCACCTCGAAGGCTACTCGACTAAATTCAATAAGAAGCCCATGTCATGAAAAATACTGCAAAAGTAAGATGCACGATTGAGCTGGATCTTATATAAGAAGTATGGGAAAATACCCGTGTAATGAAAAATACCCCAAAAGCAAGAGTAACACGACGTTATAACACACGAGTATTTAAAAAAGCAGGCCTAGTATGGGGGAAACTCACCAAAACTCGGTAAATATGAGCCCAAGCACTAAATGATGTGAATACTCGATAAATCTGAGCCCAAGTGTTTGATATTGTACTACTCGGTAAATTTGAGCCTGAGTGTATGATAATGTGACTACTCGGTAAAATCAAGCCTAGGTTTCTAGTAATGTGACTACTCAGTAAATTCGAGCCTAAATTTCTGATAATGTGACTGCTCTAAGCCAAAGCGTCCAAAAGTGTGACTACTTGGTAAATCCGAGCATGAGCATCCACTCGTGACAAACTTAGGAAAATGTGAATATAACTCAAGCGTCCAAAACGTGACTATATGAGTTTGAAAAAGTGACCAACTTGAGAAAATCCAATTATAAATTAAGCGTCCAAAAGTGTGACATAAGTGCCTGGAAAAAAGTGAACTTGAATACAACTCGACCATGAGCTAAAAGTAGCATACATCTCGACCATAATCTAAAAGTAGCATACAACTTGTCCAAAAGCTAAAAGCAACATATAAAACTAAGTACAACTTGACCAAAATCTAAAAACAACATATAAACTCATTCATTTAATAACTTGGTCCACCTACAAAAGTAATTAACTTTTGAGCTTAGAGGACTAATGTACCTACCCGACCTATATTTATAATATTATTATTATTATTGGCAGACCTAAAACAACCCACTAAGCATAGGATCCAAGTGCAAGATCTATACAATATATTAATAACCCTAAAATAAGGGAAGGATAATGTTTATAAAATATATGATATTATTTATGATATAAACAAAATCTATTAACAATAACACGATCCATTAACATGTTATTTTTAAACAAAAAAAAAAAGACTAAATACATCCATTATAGGAAATATAGGGATCTCATAATGAATTTTGTTCATATATTAATGAAGGATTGACCCCAACTAAGGATGGAGGCACATTCTTAAGAAAACTAAACGTGTTTAGAAAGGAAGTTCACTAATCCTTCATCCTTTCATTTGTGTTTGTTGTTTTTAATTCCCTAAGTTAACTTAGTTGAATCAACCTTAGTTGACTTGTTGACCTTTGACTTGTTGACTAGAGTTGACTTGACTTAAGCCAACATGTTAATCTATGTTTATTTGCTTTGTAGATTAATTAGAAGTAAGAAAACAATGCTAGGTGGTGCGTAGTGATTGGGGAGCATATATGATGTGGAGGAGAGAGAGTAAAACAAAGGTATAAAGCATAAAGTAAAAGGCATAAAGCAAGTGTACTTATGTACCTTTGATCTCTTTTGTTTTAAGCACACTTCGGCCACTTTTAGAGACATATGAGACACATTATTGGTCTCCTTTAGTACTAGAACGAAATTAGCTTTGCACACACCATAGTTAATTCTTTTGTCTTCCATTTTGTAACCTTATTTGACCTAGTTTCTAGAAGCTAGGGTTAGGTTTTTGTATAGACATCCTTAGGTATCCTTTATTTGCTTAGAGGCCCCTAAACTCTTCTATTTAAGGGGTGCTCTACCACTTGTACAAGGGTTGAACATTTTTAAGTAAAAACACTCTTGTGTCTCAACCATTTGTGAGAGTTTCCTCCCAAGGGAGTGAATACTTTTAAGCCTTATCTTGCATAACAAGTGGTGGCACACATCCATTCATCTTCAAGGTTGTCATGGCTTCTAGCCTAGCCTTGTAGTGGTGTGCTTCTCATATTTTTACCATTCCTTTCCTTTTGATTTTATGTTTTCTTCTTCCTTTAATTGTTCTTAGTTTTCTATGGTTTATGTGTCTTCCATTTCCTTTTTGTTTTGAATCAATCCATCATCTTCTTCTTTTGAGCTTTGTGAAAGGAACCTTCACATCTAGATAGCATGCTATCTTAATGTCTAGTGAGGATTTCACTTAGCTTTCTTAATCAACTCACACCATATTCAATAATCTTAAAAAGAAACAAGATAATCATTCATCATATACTCACCCAAGAAACCACTTGCTTACTTAAGCGTCGAAGTCTTTGGAGGTGGATTTCTATTGAGTCCATCTTCTAGCAAATATGCCATGCACATGAGAAGAAGTAATCCATGGAGGTTATAGGCATGAAAGTAAGGAGTAATGGAGAGGAAAAGAGGTTTGGTGATGGTGATTTCGTGAGGTTCTCAAGTGAGGTTAGGCAAACAATCAAGGAAGTAGGTTATAGGAAGCCACTGAGGGGAACTCTAACCTAGGTTGATTAAGAAAAGGAGAGTAGTCTGGAGTCATCTCAACAACATAAGTCTATTGTATTCATGAATGAATTTACAAGACCTAGATTGTTCTATTTATAAGAGAAAAGCGGAGCAGGGTGTCTCCAAAAATAGGAGAGAAAAGTGGTCTAGAAGGATGTATTTGGAGCCAAAAAAATTGCATGCTAGAAGTGTGACTTGCCACCTAAGCCAATCACATTCTCCTTGTCGTGTGATGCCTAACGATAAGCTTGATCTCTAAGCTTTATGCAAAGTAGGTAAAAACTTAATCTTTATGCGTCTCATTCCTCGGTCTAAAGTACGACCCATCTCTTCTTGGTCCAAAACACTTTTAGGCCCATAAGCACATCTTGGTCCAATTACATGGCCCAAAGAAAACTCTATACTACCAGGCCTAGAATACAAAGCCCAAAATTAGACCATAGTCTTATATTTACAATCAAAAAGTTCTAGGCTAGATCTTCATATCCTCTTTAGTCTAGATGAACTTTAACTTGGGCATGTTATGCTCAAAGGAGACTCATTCTTCTTGTATCCTCCTAATTATAAATATGTCATCAACTCCCCTCCTCGTGATGAATCAAAACTCGATCACATTTAAGCAAATAGGTCAGTCCACCTCAAAGACATCTTACCAAATTCGATAAGAACAACATTGAAAACCAATAAACCATTATGGGCAACAAAAAATTGGGAAATAACTTTTCAATAAACAAGAATGTACAACTCTATAGTTATATAATTTGTCTATCACATCAAGCATATGGAGGTTAAAACTCAAAGTGTGTTGCATGAAAATTTATGAGTGGGAAGAATTTATGTATAACTTAAAATATCTTTGTTGGATATGAAATCATATAATTACTTGTTAGATATGTATAAGCCATGGGAAGGAAAAATATGTACAAGAAGTGTTTGGTGAAAACAACTTAAAGAAAGTTTGCTTACTGATTTATTAGAACATTGATCATTATATAGAGTACAATGTCTCATCATAGAGAGAGAAAAATAAAATCTAATGAAACATAATATTTGATAATAATAAAAAAAATCAAATATATGATATCTCTATAAATATAAATAAAAGTAGAAGATATATAATATTTTTATCATTAACTTTCTTTCTATATTTTTTTTTCTATGAGATTATGTCTATCACAATGAAGATTGAAGTTACACATACAAATGAGATTTATGAAAGGTGGTAGTTAAGTCATACTTTATTCACATGGTTGTAAAGTGGGCTTTGGCATGACTTTTTGGATGATTATTAAGTATTGGGTGTTATTGCACTTTAAATACTTCCCTTTGTATACATGCATATGCATAGTTAATTTTATTTAAGATTTGTTTGTAAATGAGTTCAGTTTCTTGTACTTATATACGAGTATAGATATATATTTTAAGTAATTATTATAAAGTAAAATATATATTAAGGAGGTATTAAAAATACTTTTGTGTACAACTACAATTAAACTTAGATTGGATCTCAAATAATTATAATTTTAAGATAGTTTGATTGGACTATAAAAATTATTATAAATTTACTTTTTTTTTAATATACCCTAATTTAGAGACATACTATATTTAAAATTACAAAAATGGGATGACAAAAATTACTTAAAATTTAAATTTATATAAAATTATGAATTATTAATCTATTTCTATAATGTTTAAATATTTTTGAATAGGATAATTTAATACAATATTATTTTAACATTACAAAATACAAGTTAGTAAAATATATGTTCTCAATAAAAAAATATAATTTAAAAAATATTATTAGAAAGCTTACTTTTTAATGGATGGTGCCAAAATAGAAGATAAGAAATTAAATCGATAGATAAAATATTTTGTATTCGTGTTAAATGTCTTTAGGAAAAAATAAGCTATCAACCTCTCTATTCTAAACTTGTGTGGTGTATGGAATTATAAGTGATCGATGGATTCTACTTAAGTTATTGTTACTCATGTTCAAGATATTGAAAGATTAAAAGTTTTAGTCTGATCAAAATAAATGACTTCAAGTAGAAAGAAGATAATATTATAATAAACTTTAGAAAGTCAAAATGAACCACTCAAGATAAATAAAAAAATCTTGTAATAAAGATTTTATGCCGGAAATGAAGTGGTTGTAAATAGATTAGAGGAGTTAAAATTAAGTTATTAATTAAAACTTATGGTAGGGAGAGAATGGTGGGTAACTTCCTTTACTTAAGTAAGAATTTTTGACAGTGTGATACTAAATAAAAATGTATGTTTTGTTTCACCAATGTAATATATATCATTTAAGAACATGTTGTTAAAGTCATTTCCCTAAACATTTTTTTCAACTCTATATGAAATATAGGTATTAAAAGTATTAGGAGCTCATTAATGGTAAGAGTGTAATGCTATGGTTGGATTTTAAGTAAGAACAAGAGGGTGGAATAAAAAAAAATGAAATGAAAATAGGAGAGAAATGAGGTGGACAAATTTATCTTGGGTAGAATATTAGAAGAGTGTAAAAATAAATGAAATAAATCTAAGCATATTTTATATTTTATATTGATTACAAATTTAAATATTTTCTTCTATTATTTTTTTTCTTAAAATAATTTTATATTTGTTAAACGGCTCATTTTTTTTTTCGAAAAACGATAATTAAAAAAACATATACATAATTTGTAAATGTAAACTGCTAATCATATAAAATTATACAAAAACCATCGATGTTTTACTCATTCTTTACGATATTGGATTCAATTGCATTTTACAACCGCAATGGTGAAAGATAAAGTTATGGTACACAACTTATTCCATTGCATTATTTATATTTGTTTATCTTAATTAAATATTTGGATCCGGATAACAAACAAAATTTTTCAAGCAAAATGATCATATTTTGAATGGTGTTTAAATTTAATTTGTGCATAAAAACTATATGTTGAAGGGGGAGGTTTTTATTTGTGATTAATATATATAGGTACAAATATAGATAAAAACAGAGAAAAAAATAAACCTTGTAAGTCACATCAAATGAACTAAACAAGTGACAACTCTTATAATGTTTGTAAAAATCACAAGCTGAAAGTCATTTTTTGTAAGACATCTTCTACAACTAAAGTGGGATAGTAGGTGGTGCAGAGGTGCCCAGATTGAAACTGAATGAATCTTTTATTTGTAAAATATAGAGACAACATACTTTCTCATTTTCTGTCTTACATAAGTTAAACAACCTCTATGTTTGTATTTCTAGGTTTCTTTTGTTTGTAAAAGGTTGATACAACCCAAGTATTTTTTTATTCAATTAATTTTTTATTGTTCATTTTATCTAGACTACTAAAAGTTCATATTTCTATCTTCTTCTTTTTCTTTCCACTTCATTCATTCTCAAATCAACCGAAATAAACACACCGTAAGTAAAAGACCGGTGTGTCTTAGGTAGGTGTTGAAATTTATGTTAAGGTGGTGTGTTTTATTAGCTTTGTATGGCAAATTGGGTAGTATGAATCAACCCAATTGGGCTTGAGGATAGATCAGGAATGCAAATCAAACCAAATTTGATATGAATTACATCATAGCTCAAATGGAGAAGGACTAATGCACCACTTTGCTGTAATTATTTTTATTTTTATTTTTTAAACTTATTAGTTTTTTTTAAATATGACCCAATTCATTGTAAAATTGGCTTACCAAATTATTTTTTGGTTTAATCAATTAATGGACTCTGGTTTAGTTTTATTTCAAGTTGTAATAATGGCCCAATTGCAACTTAGTCAACCTTTGGGAAACCAAGATGATGCCTAGCTGAATTATTTTGGGTGACCTTTGGGTTGCCATACTTTCAGTTACAATCAGCAATTAAGTAGTAGGGTCATTAATAATTTTAAGTGGAATGTAATTTTAATTTGTGTCTTTTGTAGTTCCAGTGGTTAAAGCTTCATATAAGCTGAACCATTTTTATCAATGAAATCAAGTTGAGTTTTATTCAGAAAATATTAGAGTTTTATCTCTTCTATCTTAGTGAAACTAATTCTCCTAAGTTCTTGAGTGATTCAAGAATTCATGAGTTATATCAAAGGTCCTTTATCCCTTTGTGTGTTTAAACTCTTGGGCTTATCTTCCATTCTTGGAAGCGTGACGTCTATCAATTTCTGCTCCATCTTCTTATCTATTTCCATTTTCTGGTTTTAAATAATTTCTCAAATTTTGTGCTTATTAGCATTTCAACCTAGATAGATCCATAAAATGAATCCACCCATCTTGATTCATACCATTTGGTATTCAGAGCCTGGCTTACTAGATTTGGAATAACAATGGAAGTTTATTATACAAGGTAATTAATCGAAGGCCACCCATGTTTAGTTGCATTTGATTACGGAAGCGACAACAATGTTGTGAGCCAAAGATTGTTGGAGAAACTCTAGTTACCAACAAGCTTTCATCTGAATCAAGCATGGATCAAATTCAGTACAGGGCAATGTGTGAAAGAAGTATTATGTGATATTGCCCCCATGGACTCTTGTCATCTTCTTTTCGGATGGGCATGGCTTCGTTTCAAAATACTCAATCTTGATGAACGTTCCCTTTATTTGTGGCATGAGGGACATAAAATGAAGTTGAAATTTATGACACCAAGACAAGTCAGTAAGGATCAACATAGTCTAAAGGAGAAAATAGAAAAAGAAAAAAGAGAAAAAGAAGCAATAGAAACTGCAAAAGGAAGGGAAAATGAAGAAAAAGAAAAGGAAATAGAGAAAAAGATGATGGAAAATTTATTTGTCAATGTTTTTTCTTCTACAGTTTGTGATGTCATTTTACAGGAACAAAAGGACAAGCATGTAAATGAAACACACTAACTTCCATGTTTGAAAAGGAAGCTTGGTAATAGTGCTTTATTATGCATTTGGTTCGCTGATGAGGAGCAAATTCGTCAAACACAACACATGGAATTATTTATTGTTACATATCAAGGTGGGATAGTGTTGGCAAGAGAGGTGTTCCACATATTGCAACCATTGGAAAGGAACAAATATGAATATATTCAAGTTGAATTTGATTCTGGAGGAAGAGAATTAGTTTCATGTTTTGGAAAAATAAAGTCCTTCACAAGATCATAATAAACTTATATCGAAACTAGTTGAAAAATAAAGTCTTAAGATTTGGGACGAATCTTCTCGAAGAAGGAGGGTTTGATATGAATCGCATCATAGCTCAAATGGAGAAGGACTAATGCACCACTTTGTTGCGTATATTTTTATTTTTATTTTTTAAAGTTATTAGTTTATTTAAATATGGCCCAATTCATTGTAAAATTAGCTTACCAAATTATTTTTTGGTTTAATCAATTAACGGACTCTGGTTTAGTTTTATTTCAAGGTGTAATAATGGCTCAATTGCAACTTAGTCATCAGCCTTTGGAAGACCAAGAGGATGCCTGACTGAATTATTTTGGGTGACTTTTGGGTTGCCATAATTTCAGTTACAATCAACAATTAAGTAGTAGGATCATTAATAGTTTTAAGTGGGATGTAATTTCAATTATGTGTCTTTTGTAATTCTAGTGGTTAAAGCTTCTATATAAGCTGAACCATTTTCATCAATGAAATCAAGTTGAGTTTTATTCAGAAAATATTAGAGTTTTATCTCTTCTATCTTAGTGAGAGTTATTCTCCTAAGTTCTTGAGTGATTCAAGAATCTTTGAGTTATATCAAAGGTCCTTTATCCCTTTATGTGTTTAAACTCTTAGGCTTATCTTCCATTCTTGGAAGTGTGACATCTATCAATTTCCGCTCCATCTTCTTATCTATTTCCATTTTCTGGTTTTAAATAATTTCTCAAATTTCTTACTTATTATCATTCCAACCTAGATAGATCCATAAAACGAATCCACCCCTGGATTCACATCAAGATTAGGATAAGTATACTAATTTCATTGTTGGTGAGGTTGTACTATTGGTGGTAAATTTGTTACAAAAAGTAATACTTTTAACGTAATATCTCCTTTTAACATACTATATAACTTATTTTATGTATGTAATTATCTTCTTTTAAAAAATTCAAGTTAAAAATAATTGTTTATAATATTATTATCACGTCTATTAATATATCATATAATAAGTTCAAATTCTCTATTTGTAGTCTAACACGTGCAATTCTCTTTTATAGATATTAAAAATTTCATCGACACTTTATTTGATTCTCGAATAAAACAGAACTAGAACTATTGTTTTTATAACTTGAAACTTTATTCCAAAAATCGTAAGACAAAACTATGACAGTAAAACCTTTGGACCAAACTCTTAACACTTCTCGTTATGCCTTCACTATCATGCATCTCACCCTAATCTAGCATTTGCTTCCGTGTAACATACATGATTACTGTAGTCAACACAAACACATTCAAGCATAAAAGCCAGCTAACATAAAAAAGAGTAAACCATAATGAAATTCAACATTTGGATAGTAAACACATTAAGTACTGAAATATGGATTTCATTCATGCTCACACAAAGCCAACCACATCTTGCTCACATAGAGCTTTCAGTCAACTCACTCCCCCTGTCACGTTCTAGCTCACATAAAGTTACCATTCTCGCTCACACATAGCTACTAAATCTTTCAATCATAAAGAGCTACAGTGTTACCATGCACACACAAAATCAATGATTCTCATTCATAACAGGTCACATACACATTTATTCACAAGGATCATCATACTACATACATATATTCATTCTAACCTCTCCACTACCTAGTTTTTCTTAGTTCCACACAACAAGATATCTTCTATCATCACTCTTAGATTAACATGAAAATCAATTTGTTGCCACGTGTGAAATGAATCGCCTAGTAGTTGTTTCGTCTATCTTGAACAAAATATATAGTCTATCAACTATAATAAAATCAATTCGTCCTGTACTTTCTCACATCATTCCAAAGTATCCCTAAGCCATGTTAGTTGGTGTAGATGCCTATTCCAATTAAAACATACAGGTTTTCAAAAATAGTGACCATCCAATTCAACTAATATCCTTAGGAATACATAGAAATTCACACTCCAAGTGGGGGTTATCAAAATCTACCTCACGTGTATATTACCATAGTACACCAATCAAATTTTTTCTTCTTTTACTTACAATTCTGAAATCCAAATTTTAGTTTACTCACATAAAAACACATAACTTTTTCATAGGATAAACTAATGAAACATGATCTAGCCTATAACAAATGACAAAACATAATTAGTAATACTCATTTTCATCATATGTCAGTAACATGAACACACAGTTCTATATATAAACCATTGACAAATAATTAAATCTTTTAAATTAAATAATTAATAATTTAATTACCAAAAATTACATTATGTACCCCTATCCCTTAACATAGTGTATGAGACTTAAATAGTCTATTCCTTAATATCAGTTGTTCTTATCGGATTTGGTCGAGTAGTCTTCGAGATGGGTTGACTTGATTGCTAACATGTAATTGAGCTTTGGAATCGCCAAGAGGGAAAGGTCAACCTACAAAGACTGTTTGACGCTCAAGTTAGTAAGAAACGATAAGTGAATATATGAGAGTGAGTAATTACATGATTATCGTACTTCCTATGGTGGCATGTATTTATAAGCTTCTCAAGTCATCAGTAAACAAATATATTAAAAGATATATTAAACTAATTTTGTTACTTGAAGATAATCAAGTATCATATATTGAAGATAAATAATCAATTATTATATCATAATTTCTTGGTAATATTAGATAATAAATTATTATTATTATTATAATATCTTAGAGATATAACATAATATGATAAAAAGTTATTATATCATAAGATATTAATAGTAAATATCTTAGGGATATTTGTAATATCTTGAGGATGCAACAGAATAGAATATGATAATAAGTTATTATAAAAAAAATATTAATTGTAAATATCTTGGAGATATTTCATAATATCTTGGGGTTATATACATAAGCCTTATAGCTTAGAAGATAGAAATAAGGTGTAGGTGGACCATATTGATGGATGAACAAGTTTTATCATTCTCTGTTAGTTGTAGCTTACAAATGTCAAGTGCATCCGAGCTTAGAAAAATGTGTCTCATCAAAACCTTACTCGACAAAAAACCCAATTTATAGGAAAAAATTGAACTAAGGAAAAAGAGTACACATCTTTATGATATTGATAATGTTGTTTTCTACCTTTTATTGATGTTAAGTTTCGTGAATAAAATCAACTTCTACATAACTTTTATCTTGTTTAATCCTCTATTCTATGTTGTTTTTGCATTGTTTCGTATTTTGGTTGGTTTATACTTTTTTTACTTCTAATATCTATTATGAGTGTGTGAAATAAAATAATAGGAAGTAATTCTGGTGAAAGAAAACAAGTTAAAACTCAAGGAAGCATGATTGGACATGAAAGATTGACTTTTACATAAATACCCATGTCGAAAGTACTCACCTATATGTATATACTACCTTGGACCACCCTTGGAAGGCCAAAAAAATGACCATTGGGCGTCAAGGTCACTCGCTGGGCTCACTGGGCGAAAATGACAGACCAGAACTGCAGTATTTGAGTCGCTAGGCGAGAATATCAAACCCAATACGTGAATATGGTTATTTAATCATGTTTCTACGAGGGTATTTGGGGATTCCTCATTTTACACGAAGAGAAACACCTAGGGTGCTTGTGAGAGGCTTTTGGAGGCTATTAAGGGTGTTAGGAAACTCTCCCTTCTCCTTCTTGGGTTTCCTTCTTCATCCATGGAGGTTTTACCCCTTTTGGGTTAGAGAGGATGATGGGCTACAAAATTGGAGGCGGAGATGCGAATGGGAGGCGCAATTGGAGCATGGAGCAGTATTCAAGAACCTTAGGAGAGGGATTGTTTCTACTTTATGGTTCCAATTTCTTCCCTATTTTTCAATTTTGTAAAACCCTGGGTTCTCCACCATGGAGAGAAATTTCTATTTGTTGAGATTAGATGTAAAACATTGAATTCTTGTGTAAAATTATGTTGTTAATTTATATGTTTTTCCAATTAATGATAGTATTTGATTTTCATGCTTAATGCTTGATGTGGATTGTTCCCATGCTTGATTTGTGATTCTTAAGGTGTTGGGAAACATCTTTAGAATCTAGATTTGAAATTAAATACCTAATGGATGCTTGTATCTAGGAATAGAACTTGGTTCATTAGTAATCTTAGATTCTTGAAACTAATGCATGCTTTAACTTGTTGAGGATTCAAGGAATTGAAACTTGATGAGTGATCATAGGCTCAAAGGCTCTAGAATAGGATTTGAGTATTCTTGTGAATTGATTTTAACATGGATATAGAATTGAGATAATTTAGAATGCGTGAGAATGAAATGGTTGAAGTTTAATCTTGACAAATTGTAAATACACTATGTTAATTTCTTGTTGCATACCAACTGATTGATAAAAATACAAAAAAAAGAGAGTTTCCATTGTGTTTGTGTGAACTTTGTGTCTAATTGAGTAGTGAATTGCGAGAGTTGTCATGCGTTGCACAACTCCCTTGGGAGAGAACGATAAAATACTTATTACATGCTGTGTGCGACCGGTGCACTTGTCGTGTTGGTTTTTCACTAACATGTATGCTTTGAAATAATTCTCAGAAGGCTTTCCATCCAAGCTTATATGTTTCTCTTAACGCTTTTGAAATAATTCTTATATAACTTTTCATTCGAGCTTATGCATTGTTTATAACGCTTTTTATATTCTTAAGTTGTACTCAGAGTTTTCCTAGTAAGTCACATACTCAAACACTTAGAAGGTATGTGGATTTTTCCAAGTAGGACACATAATCCGACACTCGTAAAGAACTAGAAGGAGATTTTTCGAGTAAGTCTATGGTCAAACTCTAGCAAGGTACTTGGAGTGTTTTCCAAGTAAGTTCATGTTCAGACACTCGTAAGGAACTTATGGTGGTTTCTAAGTAATTTCATGATTAGACATTCGTAAGGCACTTGGAGTTTTTCCAAGTAAGTCTATGGTTGAACACTCGTACTCAGACTTACCTATTTTCTTTGAGGTTCCTCCAAACAAGGTTTGCTTTTTGGAATACTCGTGTGTTATAGCACCACAACTCCTTTTTTTTAGGTATTTTTCAATTCCATGGGCCATTTCCCGTACTTCATGTATAAGATTCAACTTAGTTGTGCTTCCTACTTTTAAGGAATTTTTCATGCCATGGGCCTTGTCTCATACGTTCTCATATAAGATTTAGCTTGATTGTACATCTTGCTTTTGAGGTATTTCCACATGCCACGAGCATCCTCCTATACTTCCCGTATAAAATTAAGCTTCACCGCATATCTTATTTTTGAGGTATTTTTTTATGTCACAAGCCTGCTCCCAAACTTTTCGTATAAAATTCAGCTCCATAGTACATCTTTTAAGGTATTTCCTATGCCACAGGTCTCATCTCATACTTCTTGCATAATCTCCATCTCATTGAAGTCGTCATTGTTGTGTGTCGAACCTGCACCTTTTCGTGCTTTGAACTTATCCTACATTAAGCAATTGTTAGTGGCATTTATCGAGATGAAGTTATAGTGCATGATTGCCAATAGAATTTTAGGATTTTTCATATTTCTCTTTTAAGGAACCATCTGGTTAAGTGGACAACATTATCATGCTTCTTGATTTGAATTTTGAGTGCGAACTTTTGGTACTCAGGTTGAGTCTTTTTACTTTCTAACTAAGGATATAGATCGATCTCTTTCGATTCCTCTTCATGTAATATTGCTATTTCCATTCAAAGGCATTACACGTCATCTTTGATTGATGTTGAAAGTTGCAAAGCCTTTGATGAAGTGGTATTACGAGGAGCTTTAATGGATTAGGGGTTATCTTCAAGTTTTTCTCTTCTTGCTTCTCCAAGCTTAAGCTTGTAACGTCATCTAGTTTGATTGTTGATCTATGAATGCTCTACTGAAGAGCCTTGATGTTTTATATTGAATTACTCCAAAAATTATTTGAAACCTTTGTTAATGAAATGTCAACCATTATCGGTGACAATAGAGTAGGTAAACCATGCTTGTATACAACATTCTTTCAAAAGAACTTTTGCACTTGTTATGCAGTCTTAGTTCATAAATGTTTTACCTTTATCCATTTAGTAAAATAATCAATCACCATTATTAAAAATTTACTTCTCCACGAGATGCTAGATGATGGCACTGAGTAGTTGTAAAACTATTTCACCTTCAGCCTCTAGACTAGATTGCTCCTAAGCTCGTTTCTTCTTAGTTTGATCACCATTGAAGCTTACAACACTTATTGAAGCATGTGTTATCAGAGCAAAGGGAAAAGACTATTTTGACACTATTATCCACAAATTTTTTTTAAAATCTTATATAATAAAAAATTAATGTAGAGAAGAGATAAAGTGTCAAGACAGTACTTGATAGAGGACTATCCCTTGATCCAATACAAGAAGAACTTGAGGAGGAGAAATTGTTACTCAAAGGACCTATGACAATGTCAAGGACCATAAGCTTAGAAGAACATATCTATTTAAGGCTCATGATGCTCCATGAATCTTAGAATTCAAAAGCCATGAAGATCATGGCTTGGTTCATACTTGAAGAAAAATTAGGCACTTAAAAAGAGTTTGTAATTTTTCTTTTATTTTCGTAGGCTAGTTGAGTGACTTGGTTCATTAGGCGAGCACTCTCATTCGTTGGGCAACTGTTGGAGTTTGTAGACTGTGTTTTCAAGTTATTTTTGCGGCCCAATGTCTTTAGACTTTCTTTTGGGTTTCTAGGGTTGCTTAAACGCTTGTGGTCTATATATACTTACACCAAAAACATATCTAAACACTTTTGATAGTCATTATGATTTTGAATTCATTAAAGAAAGGATTCTCCTAATTCTTGTCTTAGGACTTTGGTTTTTATCAAAGATTGAAATCTTTGTATGAATCGGCATTTACACATCATTTGCTAGATTGTGGTGTCTCCATCTCTATCTTCATTCTGCATTATTTTTTTATTTTTTTGTTTATGTTATGGGAGGAATCAAATTCAGAAATGAATGTACTCTTTCCAGGATAGGATCGTATCATCTAGTTTTTAGAGCAAGGTTATGGTTTGAATTTCTTCTTAAATCTTATTTTTCAGTCATATAAAGAAAACTTAAAATTTTTGAATGTTTGTGTTCTTTGTGTTCTTATTTTTCGTTTTAAATTGAGTATTTTTGCATTTGATTTGTGGGAATTATCTATTTTTTTTAATTATAGTTCCAATTAACTGTTTATAAGTGTAATTACATTGATTTGCATGAGTTTTGAGGTTTCAAGGCAATCTATTTGCAAATTCTGGGTTTCTGACAAATGGTGCTCTCACCTAGTGAAAAACATGTCACTCAGCGAGAGAAGTTAGTTTTTTTATCTATGTGTTTGAATTACTAAATTGAAAAGAAAATAAAGAGTAGTGGATCCAAGTAAAAAAGAAACAAATATATATTAAAAGAAAAGAAAAAGTAAAAGTAAGGTTCCAAAAGCAAAAGAAAATAAAAATTGAAAAGTTCAACACAATTATTTTTTTTCTATACTTTCTCTTTGAGGTTGTTTGATCTATGCATTGCATTCAATCTTTTTCTTAGAGTTGTTGTGTTGTTTCAATTAACTTTTTTTTTGTAGTCCTATTTCTTTCTAACTTTATTGTTTTGTGTCTTTTCAAATTCCTTGAAATTTTTTCTAGAGCCCGCAACGTTTTTCACACTGATTGTCATTCTTTGCTTAAGCTACTACAATTCTTTTTAAGCGCTAAAGGGAATTTGAGTTAAACACAAGTGATTTGAGTGTAAACACTTATGTTGTGCTTGGATGAGAAAATTTAAGAAAGTAATTCTTTTATTTGGAGAATTTAAAATTCTTTTAAGTAAAGTGGCTTGTTTAAATGAGAAAATTAAAAGAAAATTGAAATTTATGAATTTTAAGATGGTATTTCAAATAACTAAAATAATATACTTTGAAATTCACTCAAAAAAGAAGAAAATTTAAATTCCACAAATCGTGGAATTCCTTATTGCTTAGGATGAAAAAAATTCCAAAAATTTGACTCATATCGACCTTCACCTCAGGCCGAATTATCTTGACATATACCTCAAGTTGACTTGGCTAGGCTATGGATCTGAACTGACTTAACTCGATCTTCAATCAAAGCCAAAGGTTGAGTCAACTAGTCCTCACCCAATGGTCGAGTTAAATGGACTCGAGCCGGAAGTTAACCCGAGTCACTCAGGCTGAAGATTGAGTCATGTGAGTCTATGTCGAACTAATGGTCGAACCAATTCGAAATCAACCGAAGGTCAAGCCAATTTTTGCATAAACTGAAGGTTGAGTCAAGTCGGCCCAGGTCGAATGTCGAGCTTAGTTAAATCAAGTCGAAGGTCGAGTCATTTCAGCCCGACTAAAGTCGAGCCAAGATGGCCTGAGGGAAAGGTTGAGTCGCACCGGCTAAGATAAAAGGTCGAGATGAGTCAGTCCGGGAGAAAGGTCGAGCCAAGACAACTTGGGTCAAAGGTTGAACTGAGTCAGCCTGGGACTAAGGCATAAGGAAGTCAACCTAGGACGAACTTCAAGTCAAGTCAACTCGGGGTAAGGTTAAGCCAATCTGACCCCGACTAAAGGTTGTGCTGAGGTATCCCGGACTGAATGTCAAGTCGAACTAGCTCCGATGGTGGAGCTCCAACGGTGCGTGAAGAACTCCATGGCAGCGGAAGTTGGATGAAGGAATGGATGCAAGTTTTGAAGGCACTTGCAAGCTATGGAAAGTGAAGGAGGTGATAGGATTTCCTAATGTATGCTAGCCTAAGGAAGGTGGCTAGAGGTAAAGAGAGGAAATCTCTAAAAAAGAGTGACTCTCAAAGGCAATAGAGGGAGGAGTGCTCTCAACTCAAGTAGCATCTATTGCATAAAATTTCAAAAGTGTCTATAAATGAGTGAAATTTTGGCTTTTATATGAAGCCATTTACACATGAGAAAGGAAAGCCATTGGATGGAGTGGGCCTTGATCTTGGCCCTTAGATCAAGCTTGGAGAAGGAGGCAAGGTCACGCCCCTTGGATCTTGGCTTGAAGAACAAGAAGGATTCTTAGCCTTTAGATGTGATGACCAACCTTA
>Ga0214545_1004529_pt1 | contig 25910 bp, 15 predicted proteins | sample CNSS4metaG_FD_160064 | JGI IMG/M metagenome (GOLD analysis project Ga0214545, IMG submission 160064) | Root nodule microbial communities from cowpea collected in UCLA plant growth center, Los Angeles, California, USA - CNSS4 | ecosystem: Host-associated > Plants > Roots > Nodule | place: USA... | reverse complement strand
TTGTTTGTAGAACCGAAGCAATATAGGTTGCTGAAATTGCAAAATTGCCACCGCCTCCTTATAGGCTTCGGTTCCGCCATAACCGAGGCCTATAAGGCGAGGTAAAATATCAAATTTGCACTAGTGTGTTAGGAACAAATCAATAAAGAAAAAAATAAAAGAGAGAAAAATAAACAACAAAAGGAATTTATTGTGGTTCGGCGTACAATGTGTATGTCTACATCCACAACTACCCTCAGAAGTATTTTTATTTTGTCGTGTATCACATTTACAAAGGGTCTCATATATAGTAAAATAGAAAACAACATCTCACAATTTTAAGCAATGTGTGACTAAATCAAATATTATAATACTAACAAAAATGACTTAATTTTATGTTACAGTTAAGCTAAGAAAACCAGGTGCAAAGTTACTATGAAGAGAAAAAATTTGTCTCCGAAAACTACGTATACACGTTCATTTGGTACTTCCCTTTAAGCTTGGCTCTGTCATAAGAATACTACATAATGAATCCACACACACTTTGTGAAGGACAAATAGTTGTAATATCACATTATTATTATTATTATTAAAAATTCTTCTTCTTCTTATTATCATTTTCTCTTTATGCCCCTTAGATCATGAATAAGTATACAAGATTATTCATCTAAAATGTTCATTTTCATTTATAGAATAAGTAGAAATGGAACTTTACTACAAATCTAGAATCCTACCAGTTTAAAAATTTAAGTAACCGTATTTGAACTTGAACATTGAATAGGTGCAGGGGATTGAAATCCAGTGAGTTAGTTAAAATAATAATTGAACTAGGATAAGGAAATAAACTAGGATAAGGAAAGTTAGTTGGAGTTGTGTGATTAAATTGAGGTTTTCAGTAAAAGTTCCATGCTTTCTAGTACTTGAAGCTTTGCATTTTAATTAGATTTTTCATCAATATCTACGTTCTCTTATCTCTCTAGTACGAAGTCAGGAATTGAGGAAGTTCAAGTTATGTCTCAATTTCTTTGTAAATTTAGCTAGAGAAAAATCCAGTAACAGAACAACTTTAATAGTGTTCTTCTCTTTGCCGAAGTGCAATTGAAACGCTAGAAGCAGAAATTAGAGAATCTGCTTGCAATTTGAACACTTCAATGGAAGAGATATCATTCTCCAAACAAAATCTTCCCATAACTCTTGATTTTATGAAAAGACATGAATTTGATATTGTAAGTGTTCGATAATCCGTTTCTGATTTGATTTAGTTAAAATCGTAATTTACTCAAGACACTATAGACCATGATTCATTTAAAATTTTAGTCTATCTCACTATATACTATGATTTTAACTGAATCATAGCCTATTCTTTGTCATTAATTTAAAAAATGGCACTATTTTAGTATAAATTTTTTTTTTTTTTGAATAATGGTAATCTATTTGCATAATAATTTTACATATTTGTACTAATGTTTTCAGAAATAATATAACTTTGTCAAATAATTAAAGAAAATTTGTCAACCGTTTCTGTAAAAGAATCCAGAACATAGTGATAAGTCCACTCTAGTCACATTGGTGATTAAGAAATGTATCTTGATATGAGCTACTATAACAAATATAAGGATTTCTTATTTATTTTTATTTAGTGTTAATAAAGTTATATTATACTTAATTTAACCTTGGAAATAGTGTTTAATATAATGTGTTAAATATGTTTTTGGTCTCTTAACTTTAAATGAAAATTGGAATTAGTCCCTCTTTGAAACTTTGGCCAAATTTAGTCCCTTAATATTAGAAATGGGGATTTAATCTTTTCAACCAAATTTTATTAAGTTTATTTGACGTTTGAAACGTTTTTGAACCATTTATATTAATTATTAACATGATAACGTTTGACTTGTTTACATTTTTTGACATATTTCTACTTCAATGTTAGTTGAGAAACACGTTTGGAATGTAACACCTAATTTAATTAATAACACTAATTAAAGGAAATATCACACAGAATAATATTGGAAACAAAGGCCTGGAGTATAGACACTACTCCTTACAATTTATCCAAGAGAAACCAGAATAAAAGGTTAGGCACACCAAGATGTCAGTAACCCAAGTAGAGTAAGAGTCGACAATTTACAAAATGAAGTGCCAAACGAGGCAATACATGGGTCGTGGCCCTAAAAGAAAGCTGTAAATCCAACCTAGAAAGGCTAAGCAGCGGAATCTCCTTCACCCAGATGACCACAGGGAGTTCTCGCATCTGCTCACATCAACAAGTTGATGATCATCGCAAAGAGAGAAAACCACACACATAAATCAAACAAACAGAGGATAAGCTAGAGCAGAAAAAAAGGAGCTATCATGCAGTTACATTCAATTTCACAGTCCAAGATGCACATGTCAACCAATCATGTTATGACTTTCAAACAATACACTAAGACTCACGACACGACTCATCCGGATACATATAATTACTCGGATTCAGCGGATACTTGCACTTGTGGTGGTCTTTCCTGCTCTACCGAGCCAATTGTTACAGTGTTACATCCCCCCACACAAGGTTAGCCCTAAAGGGGTTTCAGGCCTCCTGCTACTCTCACCACTATAGTCAGTACACTCTACGTGAGAATAACTGACTCTTTAGAGTGTCAAGATGCAATCATTACCTTGAATCCTTACTAGATTATATAGATGGGGCACAACCATGAACTCCCACTAATAGGGGTCATGGAATTACGTCCCGACCAACTGAGGCCCCACCATGAGGTCTCACCTAGAGGCTCATGGAATTACGCCCTAACCAAATGAGGCACCACCACGAAACTTCGTGGAATTACGTCGCAACCATATCAATAACATATTCCATCAACCAATATAACTTTCATACTCATACCAAACCCATGATCACATATATAACCAACCATTCATTCATGCTCCATATTAAGATCTGGTCAAACTCATCATTCACCACCCATAAACCATCTGTACTCATGCATATTCACCCATCTCATGCTTTAATATAGTAAATCATTCAAATATATGCCAAATATCCAAGAACAGAGAAACCACAAAACCAGGACGCATTCTCGCCTAGCTCCTCGCTCAAGCAGAAAGGTCTTGCACAGGCGAGAGGGATCGCTCAGGCAGGCTCCTTTCGCCTTAGCGAGGGCTCAAAAAGAGGAACAGTGGTGGCATCGCGTTCTCTCGCTTAGGCGAGACCTCCTCACCTGAGCGAGATGGCTTGTCGCTCAAGACTAGAGCTCGTAGCTTAAGTGACAGCTCACGCAACACCTAGGAGAGTTTTCTAATACTCTCGCTTAGGCGAGCTCCACTCGCTTGGGCAAGATTATCAGACTTCCTCCATTGTTCACGCATACAACAACCGAAACTCTTTCAAACAGTACCCAAAACATTACCATACTATTATAAGTGTCACACAAATATCAGAATCACTAAACAGAGCTAAAAATGAACCAAAAAGATGAAAAGGCGTGGAACCCTAGCTTCCTTTAATTGCAAAGGTTACTGGGGGTTTGAGTATGAACAGAGAAGCACCGTTGCTCCTGGGGTAGTCTAGTGAGCTGGAAACAAGAACAATGGGGCAAAGACAAATTACTACAGTTAGCCTTAGTTGGAACCGTGCAACTCAACTGAAAAGTAGAGAGTATGGGTTGGAACAACTTACGTGGAGCGGAAAAATGGGTTGAACTCACTTGAAGACGAATGGGTTTCAAAATCCTAGCAGAGCACAGTTGTTGTTCTAGAGAGAGTGCAAGGGAAACTGATGTCTGAAAAGTGTAGATAATGAGGGTGTTAGGGTTGTTTAGGGTCTTGGACACCCTTTGCTCTAGTCTTAGGGCCAACTGATTAGGATAGCCCCTTTAAATTTTTAGGGCAGAAAAAGAGGGTTTTACGTTCTCCCCAACAACAAAAATTTTCGTCATCGAAAATTCACCGATGGAATAGGAAGAAACTATGTTTTTCTCATTTTCTCCGAGAACCGCCACTGAGACATTATTGATAAAACGACTCTAACACCTATAGTCTCTGGAAACTTTGCCTCTGGCTAAGCGATATGTGTTCAGCTATGTAGATTGGCTTAGTCACTACACTCGAAGTAACTTCCAACTTGCAATCTTAAAACTAGAATGCTCCTTCATACCTGCCTAACTAACTTGTATCTGATATACTGACTCACCTACCATATGTTATCCACTATCTCTTGTAGGTTTTTATCAAAGTCTCAGATGACCTTAAGTCTCAAACTAAAGCATGTTCATTATCACTTCACATCACCTTGTTCACTCCTTTATGCATCACTCCACTAACTTGATCACTCTTGAGTGCTGGCCTACTGCCCCACCATCAACACTTTTAACCACTTTTATGTATAACGACACTTCTACATCTTGCTTCCTTTGTTGGCTTCAACCAAGGAAAATAAGTTCACTACCGAGTTGTTCCATTTCCCATTTAAACCTTTAACTGATTCCTTCACCATAACGTCTTGGCATCCTATCTTCATCTTTAATCCCCTAACTTATAGGCATCATTCCACAAAACCTCAGAACCATAACTTCCATTGACCTCAAATTTCTAGTCTGGTTCGTACCACTCAACTCCACGTTACACCTCGAACAAAGATTTTCTGATTTGCCTTTTCTCAACCTTGTTAAGAGACTCACTAGTGCTAGTCAGATGACTAGACTAATGAAATCTCCTCACACATTCTCTTCCCAACCTAAACACTTATGTTTCTCAACCAACTCACTCTCACCTTGTCAAGCCCAGATCTTGAATTCTCTTATAGAAACAAACACCTACTCTTACTTCCTTATTTTAAGGTTGGTATCCTAACTTGAAAACATAATTCAACCACCTCTTATTTCCCTGGTCCAACTTCCTCTATGCAACTCTACACTTCCAACTCTGAATGATCATTGAACATTCTTAACTGATACTTCCTAGAACGAAACTTTTGATGTTTTTAAAGAACTAGTCTTCATAGTACCCACTAGGTCATGAGTAAGATTGTTCGTCTCACGCGCCTCTTACCACTCATAAGCATCACTTGTCTCCTATCCGTTGCGCTACTCTGGTCCACACACAAGGTCACTCATTTGTTTACTCAAAATGATTTTACTTTCATGTCTATCGTGACAGGAGGCAATCATCGCTAAGAAACCTTCTTCCAAAACTTCCATGGAACTTGCGAAACCCTTCAGACTCATCTTTCTATAGTCTTAACATCCCATTTCTCAATATCGTATCCACCCTTTTCTTTTTCTAAACCATATGTCCTACTAGTCACTTCCACCTTTGTCAATACTCATCTTGAACATTCTAAAGACTCTCTTTACACTTGGAAAACTCGCTGCTAAACCTTGATGATGACGCTAACTTGTTTGAAATTCCTTACCTTCACCATGTTTCTACCCATTAAAACTATAGGCCCAAAAATTCTATCCTCCCTTATCCAACGTTTACCCTTGAACAATCTATCCTCTCACTACCTCTCCTTTAAGATTCACCAAACTTGCAATCATCCTTGTGGTTATACATAGTATATGCCATTACTTCTCCAGCATCTCCCTCACTTTCGTATTTACTTCAACTTCTCTGTAGGAACCATCCTATTAGGAACTATTGCCACAAGTACTCCTTCAGACATCAATGCAAAAGTGAACTCCACCACATCAAAGGTTAAAGTTTTAGTACTTGCTTCAGAACATGACTACAAACTCTTCTACTACTGAGATCCTTTGTGTCTACTATTCACTTTCCTTTGTCAGGTGACTCTGATTCACGTGACACTCTGCCCTCACTATTTAGCTTGATCCATACTTCATATGCAATCACTGACTTATCCCTTTTTAATCAAAGTACACCACCTCGTTGGTTGTCCCAGCTCATCGAAATGAGATTGAGAAAACAACCAATTCACCCTTGAGACTATGTCCCAACCTTGCAAAGGAAACAATTCAAATCGGATTTGAATTTAAATACTTTGATCACCACGAAGGCACCACACACTCGAGCGAATCTTCACTTGGCTGCTACTATAGCAAAAACCACAATCTCAAACTCAACTCCTTCTTGCAGACAATCAAGATTCCCTTACCATACTGGTGACATCAAAGAGTGCACGACCCTAAGCAAAGCCAAAGCCCATAATCCAATCACCACCTTTGTAACATGTATCTTTTAAATTAGATCCCTATGCTGACCACTTTAGTACAAATCATCGCAAACACTCTCATAGCTACTCAACTTTTGTTTTCCTTTCCTCTTTCCCTATGCTGTGACATTACTAAATGTCCTTCCCTACAAGAACAAACTTAACTATGTGCTTCTCCTTCTTATGCTTGAAATCGTCCATCTCATATCTAATGTCAAACCTTCCTCTTTTGTGGGCCACTTTACTTAGAACATCCCTTCTACTCTTAACTTGGGTAACTGTTATCGCTGAGAAGACCCAACTACTCCTTACTGAATTGATCTAGTCTGTAATTCCTAATATACTTCCTTCTCCTATAGCATCATCATGCTTGGCTGATCTTCAAAGCTTTGTCTCCCATAAGCTTCCAACTACACGTATGCTTTCCTATACACTTAATGACCTTCACCCTTAACCTCAAACCGTCTACACTGTTCCACTTCAAACCTCAGACATTGCCACGACATAAAGCCAAGTTGATTCCTCAAACCTTGCTTCACGAGCACGCACCGATATCTTTTTATACAAATCTCTGAACTCAACTATTCATTTAAAACTTGTAGTATACGAGCTTAGAACTCGATCTTGTAGCTACCTCGGCCCAAAGCGTTGCTTCTTAACTTCCAACATCATTTCATAGTCTTCTAAACCAAGACTCAACTTCCATCATCCATCGATATACAACCCTCTACATCTTCACATCGTGGAGGCAAAAGATTATCTCACAGGCCCTACCAATCCTTGTAAGGGTGGGTAGGTCAAGTTGAGCTTGAATTTGCATTCCCTCATCACTATAGACACCAGACACAAAATACTGAGGCATAACAGAACAACTAGAACATACAAGGCAACACTCCATCATCTACAAACAATCAAGCCTTTTGTCTGTCACACTTCCTTCCCCAAACCATTATAATTAAGAAAGGAAAAAATAACCTTTGATCTAGTCATGATTGTGCACCCTAATCACTTTATCAAGACGTTTTTTTGTTGTTAAAAATTTTGGTTTCACTAACAAACTCGATTGAACTTCAATACTCAAGCTCACGAGACATGACAAACCCACAACCTAAGGTCACACCAAGATGCAGTAACCCAAGTAGAGTAAGAGTCAATAATTTACAAAATGAAGTGTCAAACGAGGCAATACATGGTTCGTGGCCCTAAAAGAAAGCTGTAAATCCAACCCAGAGAGGCTAAGCAGTGGAACCTCCTTCACCCTGATGATCATGGAGAGTTCTCGCATCTGCTCACATCAAACAAACAGAGAGTAAGCTAGAGCAGAAAAAAAGGATCTACCATGCAGTTACATTCAATTTGATAGTCTAAGATGCACATGTCAACCAATCATGTTATGACTTTCAAACAATACACTAAGACTCACGACACGACTCATCCAGATACATATAATTACTCGGATTCAGCGGATGCTTGCACTTGTGGTGGTCTTTCCTGCTCTACCGAGCTAATTGTTACAGTGTTACATCCCTCACACACAAGGTTAGCCCTAAATAGGTTTCAGGCCTCCTGCTACTCTCACCACTAGAGTCAATACGCTCTACGTGAGACTAACTGACTCTTTAGAGTGTCAAGATGCAATTCTTACCTTGAATCCTTACTAAATTATATAGATCGGGCACCACCACGAACTCTCACTAACAGGGGTCATGAAATTACGTCCCGACCAACTGAGGCACCACCATGAGGTCTCACGTAGAGACTCATGGAATTACGCCTTAACCAAATGAGGCACCACCACGAAACTATCATGGAATTACGTTCTAACCATATCAACAACATATTCCATCACCCAATATAACTTTCATACTTATACCAAACCCGTGATCACATATATAACTTTCATACTCATACCAAACCCGTGATCACATATATAACCAACCATTCATTCATTCACCACCCATAAACCATCTGTACTCATGCATATTCACCCATCTCATGCTTTAAATAGTAAATCATTCAAACATGTGCCAAACATCCATAAACAGAGAAACCACAAAACCAGGACACATTCTCGCCTAGCTCCTCGCTCAAGCAGAAAGGTCTTGCTCAGGCGAGAGGGTCTCTTGCTCAGGCGAGCTCCTTTCGCCCAGGCGAGGGCTCAAAAAGAGGAATAATGGTGGCATCACATTCTCTCACTTAGGCGAGACCTCCTCGCCCGAGCCAGATTGCTTCTTGCTCAAGACTGGAGCTTGTCGCCTGAGTGACAGCTCGTGCAACACCTGAGAGAGTTTTCTGATACTCTTGCTTAGGCGAGCTCCACTCGCTTGGGTGAGATTATCAGACTTCCTCTGTTGTTGACGCGTACAACAACCAAAACTCTTTCAAACAATACCCAAAACATTATCATACTATTATAAGTGTCACACAAATATCAGAATCACTAAACGGAGTTAAAAGTGAACCAAAAAGATAAAAAGGCGTGGAACCCTAGCTTCCCTTACCTGAATAGGCAACTGAGGGGGTGTTTTTGAGTATGAACAAAGAAACGTCGTAGGTCCTGGGGCAGTTTAGTGAGTTGGAAACAAGAACAGTGGGGCAAAGACATATTACTATAGTTAGCCCTAGTTGGAACCATGAAACTCAACTGAAGATGAATGTGTTTCAAAACCCTAGCAGAGCACAGTTGCTGTTCCAGAGAGAGTGAAAGTGAAACTGATTTCTGAAAAGTGTAGAGAATGAGGGTGTTAGGGTTGTTTAGGGTCTTGGACATCCTATGGACCAGTCTTAGGTCCAACTGATTAGGGTATCCCCTTTAAATTTTTAGGACAGAAAAAAAAGGGTTAAAGGAGAATTAAACTAGGTCGAAGTGTTAAAAAAAGACTAATTTTAACTTTTACTAAAAATTAAGGGAGAACAAATACAAGTCGTCAATGAAAATTTGTAGTTAGATCGATGAAAACTAAAATTACACACTTATAAAGTTATACACAACAATAGAAAAAGTATATATTTAAGTGTTAAACTTGTCCTAAAATGATATTCCTTATCTTTCAAATTTCAAATAATGGAAGACAACAGATTACTAAAAAAAAAGGAAATGAAAGTGTTAAGTCCAATAAAACTAAAAGTTTTGTCGGCCATTCTTAATGCGTTTCCCTTTATATTGGTATTATGCGCAACCATTTTAAAAGCGTTTCTGAGAATAAAAAAAATTAATTCGTTTATAAATTAAAATTAGTTTGTATATTTGTAAAATTATTTTTATTAATTTTTGTAAAACATATTTATTAATTTATTTACTAGATAATTTTTACTTGTACAAAGAAACTAACCTTTTTTTTTTTTTTATTTTAGAAGTTTTTGAAAGATTTACCTTCAAAAATAGAACCTAAACGAGTAATTAACTGATCCACACTTTTTCAATTACTTTAGTAAAGAGAACTGATGCTTTTCTTTTACTAAAGGGTCTTTTCTTTTTCTTTTCAACAGAAAAGGCTGGTCATATTTAGAATTCGAGTTGTAGAGAAAATTCTAAAATGTTCTGTGTAATCATGACTTGACTTGTATTGCTGAAATGAAGATAATTTATAATTTTTATATTATTATAACTAATATAAACAAATATAACACCATCAGAAACCAGGAAAAAAAAAATCTCTATCCCATGCATGTACTAGTTAAATAGTGCCTTAACAAATATTGAACCTATAATTTATATATTTTTTATACTGTTATAACTTTTTCATGTATTCGTCTGCTATATTTAAAATTTTTAGATATGCATTTCAATATATATATATATATATATATATATATATATATATATATATATATATATATATATATATATATATATTCTGTAGAAATAGCGTTGTAATTACTTTCATAAAATCAATACGATAACCTCACTGCACATGAGGTTTTATAAGGTTTGCTTTCTGATGCATTGACAAACAGTTTTTTCATTGAAAATAATTAAGATAAGTCACATATCTATTGTTGAAAAAAAATATAATATAAAAGATTTTGTAACAAAAATAAATATGATAAAAAGGTTTTTACTGATTCCTAATAAAAAATAGACATTCCCATCATTCCAATGCTTCACTCTTTATTTGCATAATACTCTTAAATAATACTAAAAGGTTTTTCCTTTTACAAGTATTTAGTTGATAATCAGTTTCTCCACATATTTGATCATATGTTTAATTTAAGTGACAACAGTATAACAGAAAATTAGACTTAAAAAATACATGCATACTATTTCAACTTACTCACATATATAGTATCACTCTCATTCCTTCGCAAAGCACTCTCTTACAGATTAGCCTTTCAATACTTAAAGCATCCGATGAGGCTTATCTTACAGAAACTACTGCTTGCTTTCATGCACTTGTGGTTGTGCTGGAGTTCTTGTGTTCATGTTCACGCAGCACATGACAGTTTAAAGCCCGGTGATACACTGAATTCTTTCTCACCATCACTATATTCAAAGAGTCGCAAATATTTTCTTGGATTTTATACGATTGGAATTGCGGATGGAGATTTTACTTACTTGACAGTCCAAAGTGCATATGAGAATCAGATAGTTTGGGAGGGTAATAGAGAAGAATCGGTCGACCAGAGTGATGCAGTTCTATCCCTAAACTTCTCAGGCGTGCTGAAAATAGAATCTGAATCTGTGAAGAAACCAATAATTCTGTATTCTCCTCCTCAACTTATCAACAACACTGTGGCCACTTTGTTGGACACAGGCAACTTTGTGCTTCAAAAACTTCACCCCAATGGCACAAACATTCTTCTGTGGCAGAGTTTTGATTCTCCCACTGACACTTTGATCCCCACCATGAAGTTAGGAGTTAATCACAAAACAGGCCATCGTTGGTTACTTGTTTCACAGTTGACCGATTCGCGTGCGACTCCTGGTGCCTTTAGTCTTGAATGGGAACCGAAGGAACAGGAACTTGTGATAAGAAGACGAGGAAAAGTTTGTTGGAAAAGTGGGAAAATGAAGAACAATAGATTTGAGAACATTCCAGAAGATGCACAAGGAGTGTTGAACTACACCATAGTGTCTAATGAGGAAGAAGACAGCTTCTCTTTCACATCTACAAATGAAAACCTTACAAGTTGGTGGACCCTATCGAATACTGGACGCTTATTTTACAATTTCGAAGAGGGATATGTTGCAAGGGCTGATCTGTGTTATGGATACAACAACACAGAAGGAGGGTGTCAAAGATGGCAGGATATACCTAATTGCAGGAGTCCTGGTGATGTCTTCACCAAAAAGAGTCTTCGTTCTAATTATGAAAATGTAACCTATGATCAAAATCAGAATATTAGTCACAGCGATTGTGAGGCTGCGTGCTGGAGCAATTGCGATTGCAATGGATTCAAAGAAGTGTATTATGATGGAAGTGGTTGTAGATTCTATCGTTGGAACTCATCAAAAGATATTATAGTTGACGGCAGTGTTTCGGGTGAAGACTTTTACATACTGGAGAACAAAGGGAACATAACCCCTCTTCATCACGGTAGGTCTAATGCTACCTTCATTTCATTTTTCATAGACAAACAATAAGTTTTACTCTGAAATATATACAGCAAAGTCTAAAGATTCCAATGATACTCTAAATTTCATTGATTGTGAAGTTCTTGAACATTTTTGTATGCTGAAACTTTTTTGACAGTTTTTGATCTCCAAATAGAAACATAGCACACAGTCATTTTACTGCAACGATTAACAACGGCTTTGAAAAATTATAAAGCCTTAAAATTAATAATTGATACTTGAAGATTTGTAATTATTGTATGCAGGTACAAAAAGGTGGATATGGATAAGTACAGTAACAACAGCCACTTTACTGATAATATGCGCATCCATTCTATTCCTAGCCATAAAGAAACGAAAACATGTGCTTCAAGGTAGTTGGATTCAAACTCATTGTTTAAAACAACCTTTTAATCATTTTTCTATTTTTTGATATTCCTCATTTTCATCTGAACAGAGAAGAAACGGAAAGAAATGGCGATGAAATTATCCGAAATCGATGATTTTGGAAATCATTTTAAAAAGGGACACGGTTTGAAAGTGTTCGATTATACATTAGTTGTGGAAGCCACAAATGGGTTTTCATCCGAATATAAGTTAGGACAGGGAGGTTTTGGACCAGTTTATAAGGTGATTTAAATTACTTAAGTTTATGTACTTGAAAACTTTGTTTTGAGTACTCATGACCCTTTTTATCTATTTTATTAGGGAACTTTGCCAACAGGCGAGGAGGTTGCAATAAAAAGACTTTCAAAAAGTTCAACACAGGGAACTGTGGAGTTTAAAAACGAAGTAACACTTATATGCGAACTTCAACACATGAATCTTGTTCAACTACTTGGTTGCTGCATTCATGAAGAAGAGAAGATTCTAATTTACGAGTATATGCCCAACAAAAGCTTGGATTTCTATCTTTTCGGTGAGGAATGTGTTAATCATTATCTAATTATGTGTTGTTTTGGATCTCAAACAGATATATTTATTATCATTATTATGCAGCTATCCAAACACATATGGATTATAAGATTGACTTTTCTCAACTGCAATTGTTTTTATGATAGATTTACTATAATTACTCATGTTTTCCTAGGTAGAATATCATGAAGAAAAGTTACTTTTTTCTTTTTACATTTGTATAGTATACATGCTAACGCATATCATTATCACTATTGTATGACCATGGAGAAGACTGTACAAGAAGCAAATTACTAGATTGGAATAAGCGGTTCAACATAATACAAGGAATTTCTCAAGGATTATTGTATCTTCACAAGTACTCAAGACTTAAAGTCATTCACAGAGACTTGAAAGCTAGTAATATACTTCTTGATGAGAACATGAGTCCAAAAATTTCAGATTTTGGAATGGCCAGAATGTTTACCCAACAAAACTCCGTATCAAATACGAACAGGGTTGTTGGGACATAGTGAGCTTGCTGAACTCTTTGTTACATTTATTTTGTATTAATGTATAACTAAAATTTATTTTGCATGCAATACTTCTTGCAGTGGTTATATGTCTCCGGAATATGCTATGGAAGGAATTTTTTCTACAAAGTCAGATGTGTACAGTTTTGGAGTGTTGTTGCTTGAAATAGTTAGTGGACGAAAAAACACTAGTTTTTATGATGATGACCACCCAATAAATCTAATTGGACATGTATGTAAAGGTATAGTGAGATTGCTTTTTCAGCATGATATTCTATGTCTAATTTCTAAAATTCTTACAGGTCTGGGAATTATGGAAAGATGGAAAGTGTTTTGAATCAGTGGATCCATCATTAGAGGAGTCATTTGATTGCGATGAAGTGCAGAGGTGTATTCATGTTGGTCTCTTATGTGTTGAACAATATGCAAATGATCGACCTACGATGTCCGAAGTTATATCAATGTTGACAAACAAGAGTGAAATAGTGTCTGTACCTAAAAGACCAGCATTCTATGTTCAAAGAGAGATGCTTAACCAGAATTTATCATCTCCGGGACTGTGTACTGCTTCTACTGTTGAAATTACTTCTTCGTTGGAAATAGAATAATATCAGTGAGTTATTTACTAATTAAAAAAAGAAATTAGATGTTGACTTTTGATTTTCTTTTTTTATTTGTCCTTCCCACCGTCCAATTTATAGTACACCTTTTATTATGTTCGTTTTATTGTGTTAGTTGTCTGTGTACTTCTTAATGACATGTAACCATTTTATTGTAAAATTTACGAGAATAAGATACACCTTTATCTTGCTTTTTGTGTATGTGTTCTTTGTTTGTCACTATTCTTGTGAAAAATAAGGAACGATACAAGAGAGGATTAAATTATGCTTTTAAAATTTTGCAGTTATATCGCATATATTGCCTGCAACAATACTAAAGAGGTTTTCAACAAGCAAATGAGACATTTTCACACATTTTTAGTTCAAGTTTTTGCTTTAGTTAGTTAATCATTATAACATGCAATATAAAAATTCAAGAAAGAAAATATACTATTAATTTTATACTTTTAAATGACTTTGTTTGATCACATAGACCATGTCTAATTCTTGACAAACCAGTTAAGTTTAACTGCACATATTCAGGATGTGAAGTATGTATAAATATTCTTTTTCAAGTCATTTCTAAATCAAACCGTGTACTCTTTCAGAAGTCACTCTTGGCACCTATATTCTTTAGGTCCTAACCACTTCGGGCTAATCTCGTTCTAGTATTCTTTTCCTATTTCATTTTTGACTCAACTATATATTCTTTTGAAAAGTCCATAATCCATGAGTCAATAAAACTATCTAAACTACATAATGGTGTATATTCCATGAGTCAATAGTTTATTTCTTCTTATCAGATACATTTAACTGTAATGATCAATTATTATTTTAACTAACTCACTAGATTTCAATCCCCTGCACCTATTCAATGTTCAAGTTCAAATACGGTTACTTATATTTTAAACTCAACAAAAACTAGGTAGGATTCTAGATTTGTAGTAAAGTTCCATTTCTACTTATTCTATAAATGAAAATGAACATTTTAGATGAATAATCTTGTATACACTTATTCATGATCTCGGGGGCATGAAGAGAAAATGATAATAAGAAGAAGAATTTTTAATAATAATAATAATAATGTGATATTACAACTATTTGTCCTTCACAAATTGTGTGTGGATTCATTATGTAGTATTCTTATGACAGAGCCAAGCTTAAAGGGAAGTACCAAATGAACGTGTATACGTAGTTTTCGGAGACAATTTTTTTCTCTTCATAGGATAAGGAAAATTAGTTGGAGTTGTGTGATTAAATTGAGGTTTTCAGTAAAAGTTCCCTGCTTTCTAGTACTTGAAGCGTTGCATTTTGATTAGACAGAAAAATCCAGTAATAGAACAACTTTAATAGTGCTTTTCTTTTTTCCGGAGTGCAATTGAGATGCTAGAACTAGAAATTAGAGAATCTGCTTGCAATTTGAACACTTCAATGGAAGAGATATCATTCTCCAAACAAAATCTTCCCATAGCTCATTTATGAAAAAACATGATATTGTAAGTGTTCAATAATCCGTTTCTCATTTGATTAAGTTAAAATCGTAATTTACTCAAGACACTATAGATTATGATTCATTTAAAATTCTGGTCTATCTCACAATATACTAAGTTTTTAACTGAATCATAGCCTATTCTGTCATTAATTTAAAAAATGCCACTATTTTAGTATAGACTATTTTTTTTGAATAATTGTAATCTATTTGCATAATAATTTCACATATTTGTACTAATATTTTCAGAAATAATATAACTTTGTCAAATAATTAAAGAAAATTTGTCGACCATTTCTCTAAAAGAATCCAGAACATAGTGATAAGTCCATTATAGTCACATTGGTGATTAAGAAATGTATCTTGATATGAGCTATGTAAGCCCCTTTTTCTGTCCCAAAAAGGGTTGGGCCTGGCCTTTCGTAGGCCCAGGGTCAGCCCCTCTGAAGGACCCCAATACCCTACCAGCCCCCCTCACAATCTCACTTGACTCTTTTTCAGAAAAAGAAACCAGCTTCTGTTCCCTCCCTTCATCTCTTGTAAGTGCTCTGCTAGGGCACCATACTCGTTCAGCTCCGAGCTAGCAAAGACCATTTCTCCTTCAAGTAAGTTGAACCTTAAGGTTTTGAATCTGTTTCCCTCATCTTTTCACCGTTTAAGTGTGTTGGTCTGGTTAGGGTTTAGTCTCATACCTGGTTGGTCTTCGTTCTATGTTTCAGCTCACTACTCTAGCCCTTGGAGCTGAAGTACTCCCTAGTTGCGGGTCTGTCGCGTTTGTTAGCATCTAAGCGACGTAAGGGAAGCTAGGTTTTGAGTGTTTAAGAGCTACTTCTGCATGCCTTTGGTTTGTACCATGATTTATGCTTGAATGATGTTTTGGATTGTATAAATTGGTTTGTTTGCATTTTGGTATGTTGCTATTGAGTTTGTGTTCCTGCTGCATGCGCGTAACAGTGGCGAGTACTGTTATTCTCGCCCAAGCGAGCTCGTCTCACCTAGGCGAGAATAGTTGAGACTCGCCCAGGTTCTGTTCGAGCAGCTTGCCCAAGCGGAGGGCTCTTATTTTGAGCGACATGTTGTCTCGCTCAAGCGAAAGTGACTCGCCCAAGCGAGTTCTCGAAGAAAACTTAGTGTCCTCTACTCGCGTTCTCGTCTAGGCGAGGGATACGTGTTTTGGGCGAGTATTGGTCTCGCCCAAGCGAGAGCTTGCAGAGTGCTACTGTTGTAGAACTCGCTCAGGCGACAACGCCTAGTTTAAGCGAGACAGTTATTGTAGCTTAAGCGAAGGCTTTTAGCCTGAGCGAGAATGGGGCAGATTTGATCCTATTGTCTTGAAATTTTCCATGGTTGGGTTGTATGCAATTAATATGCTTGGTTGTTTGATCTGCATGCTCTAAAAATAGGTATGATAACACGAGTAACACCTGAGATTCTGTTTGGTTGGTTGAGAATGTGCATGAGAAATTAATGTTGAGATAACAAGTGGTGGTTATGAGATACGAAACATGAGATTGGTGTGAGATAGGCGTAATTCCATGAGTCTCATGGGAAGACTTTATGGTGACGTGTAGTGTGTATATTAAGATATGGATTCAAGTAAGGACCACATCCCGAAACTCTAAAGGGTCAGTGAGTCTCATGTAGAGCAAACTGACCCAAGTGGTGACAGTAGTGAGAGGCCCTAGTCTTTGGCAGGATAATGGCCTTAGACGCTTAAAGGCTAACCTTGTGTGTGGTAGGGTGAAATCCATTGGCAATGGCTCTGCAGAGCAGTAGAGGTCACCACGAGTACAAACGTCCAGTGAATCCGATCTTAGTATATTTATCTGGATAATTTAGTCATAGTGTCCTGCTTGTTTGCTATAACATGATTCTCTGTGCTGTGTTGCATGCTAAGGAATGTTTAAGTACTTGTATGTTATACCATGAGAAGATTTAAATTGCACTAGCTTACCCTTTCATTTTTTGTATGTTCTGTCTTGTGTTTTTCTCTTTTGCAATGATCACCCTATTGGTGGGAGTAGATGGGAAGAATGTGGGAGATAGGCCTGGTGGTAGCAGTGGTGCAGCTAGGGGATCTGTATGTGTGACTCTCAAGAGCATTTCTATGGCTCTAGTGCCTTTTTGTAATTCCATGCTCTATAGGAGCATCGTCTTTTGTAAAACTGTTAACCTTCCTTTGCGTTTGTTTATGGCATGGTGGTATGCCCAAGTTTGTGTTCATTGTACACTCTTGGATGACTGTAATGGTTACCTTTCTTATATTCAATGTTCATCAGATTGCTTCTCATTATTATGATCATGTGATATTTTAGTAAGTAGATTATTCTATTTAAATGGGATGTCACAAGCTACTATAACAAATATAAGGATTTCTTATTTATTTTTCTTTAGTGTTAATAAATTTATACTATACTCAAATTAACCTTGGAAATAGTATCTAATATAATGGGTTAAATATGTTTTTGGTTTCTTAACTTTAAGTGAAAATTGAAATTAGTCTCTCTTTAAAACTTTGACCGAATTTATCCCTTAACTTTAGAAATGGGGATTTAATTCTTTCAACCAAATTTTATTAAGTTTATTTGACGTTTCAAACGTTTTTGCACCATTTACATTAATTATTAACATGATAGTATTTGAGTTGTTTACATTATTTGACATATTTCTGCTTCAATATTAGTTGAGAAACACGTTTGAGATGTCAAATAAAGTTAATAAAATTTGGTTAAAAAAATTAAATTCACGTATTTCTAAAGTTAGAGAATTAAACTAGGTCCAAGTGTTAAAGAGTGACTAATTCTAACTTTTACTAAAAAATTAAGGGAGAAAAAACATATTTACCTCTGATTTAAAATATTATATATGTCAACAATAGATGAAAATTTGTAGTTAGATTGAAGAAAACTAAAATTACACACTTATAAAGTTATACACAACAATAGAATAAGTATTCATTTAAGCGTTAAACTTGTCCTAAACTGATATTCCTTATCTTTCAAATTTCAAATAATGGAAGACAACAGATTACTAAAAGAAAAAGGAAATGAAAGTGTAAGTCCAATAAAACTAAAAGTTTTGTCAGCCATTCTTAATGCGTTTCCCTTTATATTGGTATTATGCGCAACCATTTTAAAAGCGTTTCTGAGAATAAAAAAAATTATTCGTTTATAAATTAAAATTAGTTTATATATTTGTAAAATTATTTTTATTAATTTTTGTAAAACATATTTATTAATTTATTTACTAGATAACTTTTACTTGTACAAAGAAACTAACCTTATTTTTTTATTTATTTTAGAAGTGTTTGAAAGATTTACCTTAAAAAAATAGAACCTAAACGAGTAATTAACTTATCCACACTTTTTCAATTACTTTAGTAAAGAGAACTGTTGCTTTTCTTTTACTAAAGGGTCTTTTCTTTTTCTTTTCAACAGAAATAGACTTAAAAAATACATGCATACTATTTCAACTTACCCACATATATAGTATCACTCTCTCATTCCTTCGCAAAGCACCCTCTTACAGATTAGCCTTTCCATATTTAAAGCATCCTATGAGGCTTATCTTACAGAAACTTCTGCTTGCTTTCATGCACTTGTGGTTGTGCTGGAGTTCTTCTGTTCATGTTCACGCAGCAGATGACAGTTTAAAGCCCGGTGATACACTGAATTCTTCTTCACCATTACTATATTCAAAGAGTCACAAATATTTTCTTCAATTTTTTACTTACTTGGTAGTCCAAAGTGCATATGACAATCAGATAGTTTGGGAGGGTAATAGAGAACAACCTGTCAATGATGACGCAGTTCTATCCCTAAACTTCTCAGGCGTGCTGAAAATAGAATCTGGATCTGTGAAGAAACCAATAATTCTGTATTCTCCTCCTCAACCTATCAACAACACTGTGGCCACTTTGTTGGACACAGGCAACTTTGTGCTTCAACAACTTCACCCCAATGGGACAAACATTCTTCTGTGGCAGAGTTTTGATTATCCCACTGATACTTTGATCCCCACCATGAAGTTAGGAGTTAATCACAAAACAGGCCATCGTTGGTTACTTGTTTCACAGTTGACCGATTCGCTTGCGACTCCAGGTGCCTTTAGTCTTGAATGGGAACCGAAGGAACGGGAACTGATGATAAGAAGACGAGGAAAAGTTTGTTGGAAAAGTGGGAAAATGAAGAACAATAGATTTGAGAACATTCCAGAAAATGCACAAGGAGTGTTGAACTACACCATAGTGTCTAATGAGGAAGAAGACAGCTTCTCTTTCACATCTACAAATGAAAACCTTACAAATCGGTGGACCCTATCGGATACTGGGATGTTATCTTACAATTACAAAGACGGATATGTTGCTAGGGCTGATCTGTGTTATGGATATAACACAGAAGGAGGGTGCCAAAAATGGCAGGATAAACCTAATTGCAGGAGTCCTGGTGATGTGTTCAACAAAAAGAGTCTTCGCCGTAATTATGAAAATGTAACCTGGGAAGACAATCAGAATATTAGTCACAGTGATTGTGAGGCTGCGTGCTGGAGCAATTGCGATTGCAATGGATTCAAAGAAGCGTATGTTGATGGAAGTGGTTGTAGATTCTATCGTTGGAACTCATCAAAAGATATTATAGTTGACGGCAGTGTTTCGGGTGAAGACTTTTACATACTGGAGAACAAAGGGAACATAACCCCTCTTCATCACGGTATGTTTAATGCTAACTTTATTTTATTTGTCAGAGACAAAAAAAAAAAGTCTTACTCTAAAATATATAAGGCAAAGTCTAAAGATTCCAATGATACTCTAAATTTCATTGATTGTGAAGTTCTTGAACATTTTTGTTTGCTGAAACTTTTTGACAGTTTTTGATCTCCAAATAGAAACATAACACACAGTCATTTTACTGCAACGATTAACAACGGCTTTGAAAAATTATAGGAAAATATTAGTTAACTACTTTTTCTTACCACTTCTCTTATTACCTAACGTGGATTGAACTTTTGCATTTTAATTTTAACTTTTAATATACTTTTAAGCTTTAGAAGTGTCAGTGGAAATAAACAAGTACATTCTGCGCGTGGATGATCTTTTGGACAGAAAATCTCCATTCTATTAGGCTTTTTAGAAGTTGTCATTTTCGGACCCCATTTCTTCGCACCCACCAAGTTTCCTAGAAGCTTCACACAGAACCCATTTTTCCCTTCTTCTTTGAACATTGTCACCCATAAGGTAAGAAAACAAAGTCCCTTCCCTTCTAATTAGCACATTGCAACCCATAAAGCTAGCGAATGAAGCCCCTTTTGTTGTACTCGTTACATTACAAACCATAACTCTTCTAGCCCCTTCTACCCTTCTTTTCTTTGGACTGAATTTTGCAAGCCTCAAACGAAGGGTTTTGGTCGTAATTTTTGTCCGTCCAATACACAGGACATTGTGGGTTTTGCGGAGATGAATATTGTTATTGATTTACTTCGTCACCTAAGATTAGGTTGTAAGGGGAAGAATTGTGTGTTCTTATGTAATTCCAAAATATGTCAATTTTAATTAGTGCAAAAGCTCTTTCTTGGGTCACACCTTAATTCCTCTTGGGTTACAAGATAAATTTAAAAATGCTGCAGGCTAGTTTTTTCCCAAATGAACTTACACCCAGTTTTGAAGAAATGAGATGGGGTCTGGTATTTGTGTGCACAGCTCGGGTCCACCCTTTTAGTAAGGGAGAGAATTGTGTGTTCTCATGCACTTCCAAAATTTGTCAATTTTATTTTGTGCAAAAACGCCTTTGTAGGTTACACCTTAATTGCTCTTGGGTTGCAACATAAGTTTAAAAATGTTGCAGGCTAATTTTTTCTCTAAATTAACTTACACCTGGTTTAGAAGAAGTGGGATGGAGTCTGGTATTGGTGTGCACAATTGGTTTTTCCTTAAATGAACTTACACTTGGTTTAGAAGAAGTGGAATGGAGTCTAGTATTGGTATACACAATTGGGGTCCACCCTTTTAGTAAGGGAAAAAATTGTGTGTTCTCATGCACTTTCAAAGTCTGACAATTTTATTTTGTGCGAAAACACATTCGGAGGTTACACCTTAATTATTCTTGGGTTGCAACATAAGTTTAAAAATATTGCAGGCTAGTGTTTTCCTAAATGAACTTACACATGGTTTAGAAGAAGTGGGATGGAGTCTGGTATTGATGTGCAAAGTTGGTGTCCGCCCTTTTAGTAAGGGAGAAAATTATGTGTTCTCATGCACTTTCAAAATCTGTCAATTTTATTTTGTGCAAAAAATCCTTCGTGGGTTACACCTTAATTGCTTTTGGGTTATAGATAAATTTAAGAATAATGCAGACTAGTTTTTTCCCAAAGGAACTTACACTTGGTTTATAATAAGTGGGATGGGGTCTGATATTTGTGTGCATAGTTGAAGTCCACCCTTTTAGTAAGGGAGAGATTTGTGTGTTCTTATGCACTTCCAATATCTGTTAACTTTTTTTATCCAAAAACTCCTTCATGGGTTACATCATAATTGCGCTTGGGTTGCAAGATAAGTTTAAAAATGTTGCAGGTTAGTTTTTTTCTAAATGAACTTACACTTGGTTTAGAAGAAGTGGGATTAGGTTTGGTATTGGTGTGCATAACTAGGGTTCACCCTTTTTGTAAGGGAGACAATTGTGTGTTCTCATGACTTCCAAAATTTGTCAACTTTATTATGTGCAAAATCTCCTTCGTTCAAAAATGGGAGGGGCTTCATTCACTAGCTTTATGGGTTGCAGTGTGCATAGTAGGAAAGGGGCTTCATTTTCTTACCTTATGGTTTGCAATGTTCAGCGAAGAATGGAAAAATGGGTTCTATGAAATTTGATGGGTGCAAAAAAATGAGGTCCCAAAAGTGACAACTTCCAGAATACCTAAGAGAATGGGGATTTTCTGCCCAAAAGATTACTCACGCGCAGAATGGACTTTTTTTATTTCCTCTGACACTTCTAAAGCTTAAAAGTAAATTAAAAGTTAAAATTAAAATGCAAAAGTTAAATCCACGTTAGGTGGTAAGAGAAGTGGTAAGAAAAAGTAGTCAACTAATCATTTCCCAAAATTATAAAGCCTTAAAATTAATAATTGATACTTGAAGATTTGTAATTATTGTATGCAGGTAAAAAAGGTGGATATGGATAAGTACAGTAACAGCAGCCACTTTACTGATAATATGCGCATCCATTCTATTCCTAGCCATAAAGAAACGAAAACATGTGCTTCAAGGTAGTTGGATTCAAACTCATTGTTTAAAACAACCTTTTAATCATTTTTCTATTTTTTGATATTCCTCATTTTCATCTGAACAGAGAAGAAACGGAAAGAAATGGCGATGAAATTATCCGAAATCGATGATTTTGGAAATCATTTTAAAAAGGGACACGGTTTGAAAGTGTTCGATTATACATTAGTTGTGGAAGCCACAAATGGGTTTTCATCCGAAAATAAGTTAGGACAGGGAGGTTTTGGACCAGTTTATAAGGTGATTTAAATTACTTAAGTTTATGTATTTGAAAACTTTGTTTTGAGTACTCATGACACCTTTTATCTCATTTTATTAGGGAACTTTGCCAACAGGCGAGGAGGTTGCAATAAAAAGACTTTCAAAAAGTTCAACACAGGGAATTGTGGAGTTTAAAAACGAAGTAACTCTTATATGTGAACTTCAGCACATGAATCTTGTTCAACTACTTGGTTGCTGCATTCATGAAGAAGAGAAGATTCTAATTTACGAGTATATGCCCAACAAAAGTTTGGATTTCTATCTTTTCGGTGAGGAATGTGTTAATCATTATCTAATTATGTGTTATTTTGTCAAACAGATAAATTTATTATCATTATTACGCAACTATCCAAACACATATGGGTTATAAGATTGACTTTTCTCAACTGCAATTGTTTTTTATGATAGATTTACTATAATTACTCATGTTTTCCTAGGTAGAATATCATGAAGAAAAGTTACTTTTTCTTTTTACATTTGTACAGTATACATGCTAACGCATATCATTATCACTATTGTATGACCATGGAGAAGACCGTACAAGAAGCAAATTACTAGATTGGAATAAGCGCTTCAACATAATACAAGGAATTTCTCAAGGGTTATTGTATCTTCACAAGTACTCAAGACTTAAAGTCATTCACAGAGACTTGAAAGCTAGTAATATACTTCTTGATGAGAACATGAATCCAAAAATTTCAAATTTTGGAATGGCTAGAATGTTTACCCAACAAGAATCCGTATCCAATACAAACAGGGTTGTTGGGACATAGTGAGCTTGCTGAACTCTGTTACATTTATTTTGTGTTAATGTATAACTAAAATTTATTTTGCATGCAATATTTTTTGCAGTGGTTATATGTCTCCAGAATATGCTATGGAAGGAATTTTTTCTACAAAGTCAGATGTGTACAGCTTTGGAGTGTTGTTGCTTGAAATAGTTAGTGGACGGAAAAACACTAGCTTTTATGATGATGACCACCCAATAAATCTAATTGGACATGTATGTAAAATAAGGTATAGTGAGATTGCTTTTCAGCATGATATTCTATGTCTAATTTCTAAAATTCTTACAGGTTTGGGAATTATGGAAAGATGGAAAGTGTTTTGAATCCGTTGATCCATCATTAGAGGAGTCATTTGATTCTGATGAAGTGCAAAGGTGTATTCATGTTGGTCTCCTATGTGTTGAACAATATGCAAATGATAGACCAACAATGTCTGACGTTATATCAATGTTGACAAATAAGAGTGAAATAGTGTCTTTACCTAAAAGACCAGCATTCTATGTTCAAAGAGAGATGCTTAACCAAAATTTATCTTCTCCGGGGCTGTGTACTGCTTCTACGGTTGAAATTACTTCTTCGTTGGAAATAGAATAATATCAGTCAGTGAGTTATTTACTAATTAAAACAAGAAATTAGATATTGACTTTTGCTTTTCTATTTTTATTTATCCTTCCCACCGTCCAATATAAATGGTTTTTGGTAAGTTAATTTTTTCAGGTGAAAGAGCCGGAAGTTATGCATAACTTTTTTTTATGTAATTGCCTTGAGGTTGTTCTCTTTGGGTGGGCAACCATGTAAGATTTCATTTTTAGAGATGTCTAATGACATAGACGTCATTTGGTAAACTAACAATTTATAGTACACCTTTTATTATGTTCGTTTTATTGTGTTAGTTGTCTGTGGACTTCTTAATGACATGTAACCATTTTATTGTAAAATTTACGAGAATGAGATACACCTTTATCTTGCTTTATGTGTATGTGTTCTTTGTTTGTCACTATTCTTGTGAAAAATGAGGAACGATACAAGAGAGATTAAATTATGCTTTTAAAATTTTGCAGTTTTATCGCATATATTGTCTGTAACAATACTAAAAAGGTTTTAAACAAGGAAATGAGACATTTTTACATTTTTTAGTTCAAGTTTTTACCTCTTGGTAGGCTAGGCATGTTTTGGAAATTAAGGTGTTGAAGGCATAGTCTAAAAGCTGGGTGATCTCCTTCTCGACTTAAATGCCTGTTGGGTGCTCTAGTGGAGTTCTAAGATTTCTCCCGTTTTCCGTTTTGACGAGGTCTGCGTTGAGGCAGCGTACTACGGCCCCTCCAGACCCGTGCCGAGGTGACTAACTATGGCCTCATAGGGAACTGCACCGAGGAGATTGTTTGCGATCTCTTTTGCACTCACGTTGGGGAGACTGCGATCTCCTTGAGAATTGTGTAACGATCACCAGTGCAGAAAGGGCTTTCTGCCCCGGTTATTTTTCACATTTTGCCTCAGGTCTGGAACCGAGGCATATTGGGGCGAGGCTAAAAGGTACATCTTTTGGCCTCGGTTATCACCCGAAGCCATAGACCCAGTTTTTTGCCTCGGTTTTGGTAAGAACCGAGGCATATTCCTTTACTCGTCAGTTCCACAAGCTGGTCCATAATCAAATCTGATTCTCTGCAAATTGGAAGTTCTGAAGGAGTTCATCTGCCATTGTTCTCATTCAATTTCGACACTGAGGTCTTCTCGCACACCAGAACAAACTCAGAAAAAACAAAAATACACATCTATGAATTCAAAGCAAACACAAAAAATTAAATGCTTAAACGAAGATACCTCCCAGAAACCAAAAACCAATAAAAAACACATTCAAAATCATACAACAGGGCATTCACTTCCCATCTCATTATTCAAAAAAATGCAGATGAACCTGTCCAAACAATACCAACAGTACCTATCAGAAGCTAGGGTTCAGGTGGAGGTTCACCAAAAATGGCAGAGGCAGGATGTCCAGTGCTCACGCTGCCGAACCAGTTCGGTGAGGAGTGGTGGTGGATGCCAGAGGCTGTGAATGGCAACGAGCGCAGCTTGCCGGTGATAGAAAAGTGCGGCAGCTCAGGGGCAAATCAAAACCCCTATTCGACGAGGTTTGGCGTGGACGCTGGAGTGCATGGTGGTGGCCGCGGCGGCGGAGGTAACCTAGACTGACAAGGGTTTGGCACGGACGCTGTGGGTTGCGCTTTTGATGTAAGAAAGTGATGCTCCCCTCGAGTTAGTGTCGTCGTCGACCCCGTGTCCGCAACATCGCTCGCGCAAGGCACCAGGTGGAGGAGCTCCTCGGTGGCGCCTGACTTGCTGAGGAGGACGAAGGGGCGGAATTTCGAAC
>Ga0214545_1004523_pt1 | contig 25928 bp, 17 predicted proteins | sample CNSS4metaG_FD_160064 | JGI IMG/M metagenome (GOLD analysis project Ga0214545, IMG submission 160064) | Root nodule microbial communities from cowpea collected in UCLA plant growth center, Los Angeles, California, USA - CNSS4 | ecosystem: Host-associated > Plants > Roots > Nodule | place: USA... | reverse complement strand
AGTAAGGGCTGAAAAACCATCTCATAATTGTGCTTGAATGACAATTACCACCATCAATGAGATAATTTTCGTTTTGGCCATTAATCACCCTTAATACCTAATTAAAAAGTGAATTAAGGGAGAGAAAGAGGTTTTCTGAGGCTTCCATTAGAGAGGACCTTGTGAGGAGCGAAATTCCAGAGAGAAAATTGTGATTCCGGTGTGAAAAGAAGAGTTTTTTTTTTTGGAACGAATCAAAGGGAGGACATTGGTGCTTAAGGGAAGACTCATAATTCAAACTCTAAGCAAAGAAAATTCTGGGTTAGGGGAGCTGATTAACGTCGTTTTAATTGGTTAATAATTAAATGCATGTTGTATCGTATGTTATTGCATGATCAATGTCTATTTTTATTGAATTTCGCATTTCTGGGAATTTTTCTAGAAACCGCTTGGCGGGTGATGAATTGTCGTTAGGCGACACATGCATTTTGCCTATTTTTCTGAGTTCCTAATAGGAACCGCCTAGTGGGTGAGCTTAGTTCCGCCAGGCGACGCAAGCCCCGCCACCCAGTTTTCTGGGTTGATAATGAACTGTCTGGCGGTAAAGAACACCCGCCAGACGATGCTTTTCGTTTTGGTTTGATTTTTGGGTTCTGCATGTTCTGGGTTGCTTTGGTTCGGTGGAAAAGGCATTTTAACAACATTTGGACCAAAAGGAAGGGATTAATTGTGAAAAGTCATAGTAGTGCGAAGGAATCAAATGAGATTGGCCATGAATGAATGTTAGGGTGGAAGAATTGGGGTTTTCGGAAATTGTATAACAAATTGCGTAATGAACTACAAACTTATTGGATGAATTGTGATCCTAAACCTTTGAGTCGTGAGTATTGAGTCAAAACTGAAGGAAATCAGGATGGTTGGGCTGGTTGAGGTTCGTAGGCGCAAGGGAAGGGTTGCTGGATTCATGAAACTGCAGGAACCGCTTGGCGGCACACAATTGGTCGCCAGGCGCCATACCACACAATTCACGAAAAACCCTGTTTTTCGTACTTTCCGTGGTACAGGAACCGTCGGGCGCCTGTTTTGCACCGCCAGGCGCAACCTTCACGATTTTTGGGCGCTAGGCGCCACCATTTTTTCTTGTTTGCGCAGTTTTTGTAAAACTGCATTTCCCGATTCGTTAACCGTTTGATTTAGGTGAAATTTTGACAGGTGGTCCATAACATGTAGTTCTTCACTTTGAACGGTGGAGATTGGATTTTGGAGGACAGTAGCTATAGATATACATTACTCAATATTGCTGATTTTTGAGTCTTTGAAATACATGATTAAGCTCTTGATAATTTCAAGTAACTTCTAATGAAGCATTTTTGGGTTATGTGGTAAGTCTATATCAATTTGAATGTTCCTTTGGATTAGTCACATGTGGAGAATTGGTTATTGATGAAGGCTTGTGTGTCAATATTAATTTGCATTGGTGCCTAGGATCATGTGCTTAAATTGTTAGAATGATGTTGCTTATATTTGTTTGGGCATGCGTTATTCATAAGTTAGAATTGAATGCTAGCATGGGTTTAAAGGTGGAGAATATATATGAAATGTGAATGGATTGATTTTACTTTGTTTTGGGTGCTTAAAAAACCAGTATTATCCAAGTACTGGTGTGGAGCCTGGCGGTGGTGTTTGACCGCCAAGTGATGGCTACAAAACCAATAGAGAATTGAAGTGTGTTGCGCTTGGCGATAAGGGTTGTCCCGCCAGGCGATGCTCATGGAAACAGTAGCATTAGAGGCACTTGGCGCTTGGCAGCACGTGTCCCCCGCCAGGCGGTCTGGAAGCCTTTTGCGTCTGGCGACTCGTGTGGAGTGCCAGGCGATTTTTGATGAAGCAAACATCGTGTTTTGCTTGCTTTGGATGTGCGTGGTCTACGAGGCTTTGAATGATATCTCAAGGGTCAAATGCTGGAGTATTCCTGGAGTTGTGGCTCAGGATGGAGGGTAATACGAGCATTCTTTGAGTTGTGGCTCAGAATAGCGAGTGTTCCCGCATGTGTTCTACGAGTGGTGGCTTGTAGGTTGGCAGCAACAATATCTTGAGACTATCAATCAAAGATGTAAAACATGGATTACATGTTGGCGTCCATGTGAGATGAGACCAAAGGATGGAGTTCCTTGGATTGTGTGTGTTTTGTTATATAAATTGATGCATATGTTTTATTCTGTTAGCTCACCCTATCTGCTTGTGTTTGGAGATGATCGTGTACGCGGTACACGGGAGCAGTCGATGTTGCAGGTGGATCTGGTGAGGCATAGAGCCGGAGCGGGGCTAGTTGGGAGAGGACTTTCTCAGAGTTTTATATTTCATGACTGTTTAAAGAATTTGTAATATTTCATATTACTACCCGTAGACATTGTAATTGAGTTTTAAATTTTATGGATTTGAGTTAACTCCGGATGTAATAAAAGTTTTATATTTCCCATGTTTTGGAAAATGGAGCTTAATAAATGAGCATTTAATATTATTATTTTATTTTATTAAGTAAATTCATAATATCCGGACGGGATGTTACACTTGTTGATAAATATTCATATGTTCGTGATCAAATTTTGGGTTCTCTAGTTATACCCAATTTTACTTCTACTTGTTCCACCCTTTTGAGTGTGCCATGTAAACCTTTCAATGATACACTTGTTTTTGCCAATGATTCCTTTGCTTTGACATCTCAACTGATGATCACAACCGCTTTCGCAAGAAAGAAAAATGGTGTCACAAATCTGACCATTGTGCCAAGTTCAACCACAAAATTGACAGGTGTTATGCGTTACATGATCGTCTTCCTCCATCTGATGTTGTTGCTCACACTAATTCTCCCTCACAACCATCTAATGTGGATCCTCCTTCATTTGCTCTTGGCAACAAATTTGTTATCAATAGTGAATTTCTTCAATGGTATGAGGATCGTAAGCCCGCTAGTTCCACTGCTTTTGTTGCCCACACAAGTTCATCTTTTTCTGGTCTTACTCAATCTTCGTCTATTCGTCCTTAGGTGCTCGACTCAGAAGCCACATATCTTATTAGTGGTAACAAATCTTTGTTTCCTCTTTCACCTCTCCAAATATTTACCTTATGTTACAATGACTAATGGGTCTAAGGTTTTAGCTCATGGCATTGGGACTGTTAACCTTTTTTCCTTTTTTATCCATTGATAATGTTCTTTATATCCTTAGGTCTCTTTTTAACTTTTTATCCATTAGTCATCTAACTTGTTCCCTTGCTAGTGTTAATTCCTTTATGCAAAATATTGTTTGCTTACCATACCGAAGTTCGAGACATGTGATTGACACCGGATGTGAGTCTTATGGTCTTTATCATCTCCACCTTTCTTCACATGTTGGCATAATTATGGAGGCTCCCTCTCCTTTTCATGCTCAGTTAGGTTATCCTTGTCTTGCCAAATTGCAGCAGCTTGTTTCTACCTTATCCATGTTGTCCAATTTGGTGTGAGTCATGTCAATTAAGCAAGCATAATCATAGTTCCTTTTCTCGTAGTGTCTCACACGATGCTTTGTCCTCTTTTGACTTAGTACACTCTAATATTTGGGGACCTAGTCGTGTTAAGTCTAATTTAGGTTTTCAATATTTTGTTACTTTTATTAATGATTATTCTAGGTGTACAAGGTAATTTTTAATGAAAATTGTTCTAAATTATTTTAAATATTCCAATCCTTTTTTAGTGAAATTAATATTCGATTTGGTTTTTCTATTAGAATTTTACAAAGTGATAATGATCATGAATATCTTTCTCATTCTTTTAAACAATTTATGATTTCTCATGGCATTTAGCATCAAACTTCTTGGGCTTATAAACCTCAGTAAAATGAGGTGGCTGAGTACAAAAACAGACATCTTATTGAAACAACTCACACTTTTTTACTTCATATTGAGGTGCCTTGATATTTTTGGGGTGATCTTGTTCTTACTGCATATTATCACATTAATCACATGCTTTTTTCAATTTTAGATAATAAAATACCTCATTTCATTTTATTTTCTCATGACTCTCTTCATCCCTTACCTCTAAAAGTTTTTTGGGTTTACATGTTTTGTTCACAATTTTAGCCCTGGTCTTGATAATTTGTCTCCTCGATCAACAAATGTGGTTTTTTAGGATTTACAAGATCATAAAAAGGATACAAGAATTTTTCCTCCTTATCTTAACCGATATTTTGTTTCTACAAATGTCATATTCAACAAGCTTTCTTTTTACTTTAAAAGTCATTCTCCTTCCTATATGTCTCCATCTAATACAGTCCATATTCCTAGTACTGTTAGTATTCTCATGATTTTTGATCCTCTAGTTGTGTCTAGTTCGTCGTCAGTTTCTTCTCCACCACCATTTCATGTTTATAGTCATCGACATCGTTCTAAAAAAAAACCAAGTGACTCAACTCAAGTGTCAACTACTTTGTCTCATCCGGCTTCGACAACTGAGTTTAACCTTCATCCAATTGTCCTTCGAAAAGGTATATGTTCTACATGTAATCCCTCTCCACATTATATTGCTTTAAGTTATCATAGATTATCTTCACCTTTTTATACTTATCTTTCGTCTATTTCTTTTGTGACCATTCCAAAATCTGTTAGTGATGTTTTAGGCCATCCTAGTTGGCGCCAGGTCATGCTAGATGAACTACAATGATACTTTTTCTCCCGTGGCAAAGATGACTTATGTTTGTTTATTTATAACCATGACTGCTCTTCAACAATGGTCTCTTTATCAACAGTATGTTAAAAACACATTCCTCAATGGCGATTTGCAAGAAGAGATTTATATGGAGCCACCTTCTGGATTTGTTGCTCAGGGGGAGTCTGTTAGGTTTGTATATCGCCTTTGTAAATCCTTATATGGCCTAAAATAGTCTCATAGGGTCTGGTTTGAAAAATTTAGCAACGTTGTTCAACAATTTGGTACGACTCGGTCTAAGGTAGATCATTCAGTCTTTTATCGTCATTGGAGTGTTAAATGTGTCTACTTGATAGTATATGTTGATGACATAGTTCTTGCAAGCAGTGACAACCATGGCATCTCCCAGATGAAACAACATCTTTGTGATCATTTTCAGACCAAAGATCTTGGAAAACTCAAATATTTCTTGGGTATTGAGGTGACATAATCAAACAATGGTATTGTTATGTCTCAAAGGAAGTATGCATTGGATATTTTGGAGGAAATTGGTTGATGAATTCAAAATCTATTGACACACCCATGGATCCTAATATTAAACTTCTACCAAATCAGGAGAAGCCTATGTCAGATCCCGAACAATATAGAAGATTAGTTGAAAAATTGAATTATCTTACCATTACTCGTCCTAACATTTCCTTTGCAATAAATGTGGTAAGCCAATTTCTTAATTCTCCATGTAAAGATCATTGAAATGTAGTCATTCGTATATTAAAGTACATTAAAAGATCTCTTGGAAAAAGGGTTGTTATATGGTTCCAATAACCATACAAGAGTTGTTTGTTATTCAAATGCTGATTGGGCAGGATCTCCGTGTGATAGAAGATCTACATCTCAATATTATGTCTCCATTGGTGGTAACTTTATTTCTTGGAAAAGCGAGAAACAAAGTGTTGTGGCAAGATCTAGTGTAGAAGAAGTAGAATATAGACTTATGGTCCCAACCAGTTGTGAGATTGTTTGGCTTAAGCAATTGCTTAGTGAGTTACAATTTGGAGATTTACACAAATGACACTTATATGTAACAACCAAATTGCTCTTCATATTAGTTCTAATCATGTCTTTCATGAGATGACTAAGGGTTAAGTATCTTTTTAGTCCCTGAACTTTGACCCAAAATTGGAATTCGTCCCTGACCGAAACTTTGATAAATTTTGATTCCTAAACTTTAAAAATGAATGAATATAGTCCTTTTAACCCAATTTTGTTATTTTTTTTAGGTTTCGAACGCATTTCTCAATAAATATTGAGTCGAGAATGTGTCAAACGATGTAAGCCACTCCAATATTAACATGAAACACATTCGACATGTTGAAAAAAGTCAACGTAATTGGCTTAAAAGAACTATATTCATTCATTTTTAACCCGAAGACTAAATATATTGAGATTGAGTATCATTTCATTCGAGATTCATTCCCAGCTTATTTTCACTATATTCAATAACAACAATTTCCTTGCACAATAATTCATTTGTTGCGTGACTATTTGGTACACTAGTCACATACTTTTTCCTTCTTGAGTTTCTTTTTTACTGTTATACTCATTCAGGGGGGTTAATAGTGGTCGGAACTACACGCCAGTTGAAGAAGACGAGAATGTAAAAGGGAAAAGCAGAAAGAATGGTAATGTAAGTGTAGACAGGAACAAAAGATATGAATATCTAGTTGCCTATTTCTGAGAGTTAAATTGGCATCCATTAGTTTGTATGGATTGTTGTACCCAACTTATCTTGACTGTTCTGTTAAATTGGTCATTGAATGTCACTTTTACAGGATTTACTAGCTAATGATGATGGTGCTCGTTATACTGATGAGGCTGGGGTTGAGAAGAAAGAAAATATCCTAAAAACGTCTATTGGCAGACTAAAAGAAACCGGAACGGTATGATTTAGCCTCCTGCCTTTTCTTTCTTGGAAATATTACCTCGCTTTTATTTGGTTTATGAAGTTATTTGCATCAGCACACTGAGAAGGAGAAGAAAACACTTAAAAGAACCTTGACTGACATGGCTTCGGTTGTTCCTATGGTGTCTTAATGCTTCTTCCACTGAGTTGAACACACTTTATTATTCTCATTTTTCTAATCTCAATCGTGTCTTGTTCAGCGTAGAAAAGGATACTGTTCTCCTCATGAAAGTGTTTTAGCTTGAAATATGGATATTGTTCAGCCTATTTTTACCAGTTAGTAAAAAAGCTTAAACCCTAGAACACTGGGTTGTAGAGGCTAAAATTTTTAATGTCAAGGAGTAACTACCAAAAGTTGTTATTGGATAAAAGCCTTGATAAATATCCATTATTTAGTTAGCTAGTTACATCAATATTTTCTCTTCCCTGCATATATCCCGATAGTATCTGTAATTATTAGAATATACTGCGTTATTCTCATACTTCGTCTGAAAAAAAAAAAAGATGCATTCGTTGTTGCCTCCATAACTGCTTTTTCCACCTATGTATGTTTATGCTCTCTATCTGCTGCTGTCATAGCAGTATTTGGCACCTTCAATGTAACCCTTTTTTTACTGCTTCAGTGACTGCAATCTCCCACACCAATTGGTTGGTAGGAACTTGGACTAAAATTGTAGGGGTCAAATTAGATTTGTTATATATGATTTTTTTTAGAAGAAAAACTATTATTTTTTCTCTTCTTTTTTTCTCTTTAAAACAAACACACATAATAGTAGGATTCAAAAAAATATTACTATCATTCGCTATTATATCATAATACCAATTCATGAATATCATTTTAGATAAGTCATTCGTATCTCATCAATTTGATTTGGTGGTATTGTCAAATTTGATGTCATTTTTCCCAGATCACGTTCTAATGAATTTTTAAATTCATTATATGTAACTCTGAGAACTTATATTGTCTTAATTTCTTGGTTCTTATTAAATTTCTCAAAGTTTAGTTAACATAAATGCATTTCTTTTTCATCTTCATCACAAACCTTCCTCTTTGAAAAAAAGAATCAATTTTTCTACTTTTTATCCTAATCTTTCTAATATAAATTTATCACCTCTCACCTATTTAGAAAAAATAAAATTTATATTCACAAATCACAATTATCACAATGCAAAACATAACAAAACTCATACTACTTTAATTAAATAAGCAATACTGTATAAATTCAAAACTTAAGAAAAAAAATTACCATAGGTAACGAAAAACACAAAATCCCTAAATTTCATAATTAAGGATTATAATAATTTAGGAAAAGTTATAATTAGAGTTCATACCAATTTTATAAAAGAATCCCTAAAATCATAATTAGGGTTTATATTAATTTGGGATAAACTTAATTTGGAAGAAACATCCTAAAAAAAATCATAAACTAACATACATAAATCATAATAAGATACTAACCTGATTTGTGAGAGATCATGCAACCTATCTCTTTGTATTTATCTTCTTCATACACTTTCATGATAATTTATATGGTGGAAAATCTTATAGTCAGAAAAAAAAAACTCTAATCTCTTTTATAAATTAATGTTTCTATTAAAAATTTTTATTTTATCTTTTATTATAATTTTCCATAATATAATATTAATAAAAAAAAAAAAAAAAAAAAATTTAAAAAAAAAAAAAATAAAAAAATATATAAAAATATAAAAATAAAAAAAAAAAAAAAAATGGGGAGCCGTGGCTCCCTGTGATATCCTAGTTCCGCCACCTTCAGGCTTCATATAATCTCTTTGTCAGCACCTTGGAACCCTAATATTCTTCCAATTCTTAACCAAATGTACTCCCTTAATGGAGGAAACTTTTTGCGATGGGTCTGTATATTCTCTTAACCTCCTTTTGGCAAACAATTGCATGACATTTTCTTTATAGCCAAATGTAAGGACTGTCATCAACTTGAAGAGTGTTTAAATAGTAAATAGCTCCAATTTGGTGTAGAATAACTTTTCTCCTTCTTTTACATATCCTATTAATCTTTGTAATTATATTGTATTGCTATATTTCACGAGTCTCATTATATAGTAGAATTTTCCATTGTATCTATCCATATGAGAGGATGCTCCTTCTATTTCAAGAGAAATATATCTCTAGGCTTAGTACTGTTTTTGAATCAATGGTCAATAAACTTAATTATTGATCCTATATAAGCGACAGATTCTTGTTTCCTCCATTTTTTTTTCCTCAGACTGAGTCTGCCAAACTTGGCATGGTCTTCGTTTTACCCCTTTAACTCTTCCTTCTATAAATATTGAACTGGAAAAATAAGATGAAGAACGACTGCTTATAGAAGATGCAGAAAAGATTGAAGATTAAAAACCTATTGCTATTTTATGTGTGACTGTCCTTTCCTTTGTGTAATGGTCCAGTGTAACATACTAAGAAGAAATGCTTATTTTGCACAGGTTACTGCCGTGGGGCATGGTGCAATGTTGGTCGCTATTCAGAGATATGTACCAGTTCTAGTATGATACTATCACTTACGGCTGCATTTTTTTCAATCTCCTATTCAGACGTCATTTCTCCAATAACAATCACGCTGAGAGAATTTACTATGCGTTCTTTCTTGCAGATTCCATCCACTTATGCACCAGAAATGTTAGATCCCTTGAGGCAGCTTGAGAAAGTAAAGCAAATGACAGCCGGTGATATAAGCTCTGATGAGGAGGAAGATGAAGATATATAATTGATGATAAGCAAGGCCGATTTGTGTATAGCTAGCAAAACTATTCTTTGTGATCTGATGAAAATCGGACTGCTTTCTTATCCTCTTTCTGGAATTTTTTTGTTCATGCCAAATTTCCCAGATAGGAGTTGGGCATAGAGAAGTTCATTCCACGTGTCTGGCACTCCTGGTAAACACCAGTGGCTACAATCTTGCGGGGCATTAGGTGGAGTGCCTGGTTCCCGAAACTTGGAAGGGTGACCATCTCTCCTAAACTCTGAAAGATATGTGATGTTCAAAAATTGCGCTTTCCGGCTCTCATATTGCATCTCTTTGACAACACCTGATATAAATATGTTATGATATGGTTCAGGTTCAAGTGTTGTAGGGTCATTTTCTGGCTCTGTTTGTTTGTCACATTGTCCTCCATCATTCCATGTGCCATTCCTGCAATTTTAGTGTTTAGTAAAGACTTGTCCAAAATGTAAGGCTTGTATCAGTGCCCCCCATGTCATACCAAACTTCCTCCCCCAAATACATATATTTTAGATTTACAATAACAAAGTTCTGAGCATCAGTTGTTAAAGGAAAAAAGGGGGGAAGTGGGTGAATCAGGAATACTGATTTCTCATAATTGATGTCTAAGTACTTAAGTTGTGCATGTTTGGATACACGTTGTAATCACGGTGCACAAGTTCCAAAGCTTTGTTGTTACAATGTTGTAGATTTGAATTGAACGGTTCAGAAAACAAACACATTTATCATCTCTAATTTTACTCTCTTTCCTGTTATTTTACCAAAAATTATTGAATGAGTAAAGTTGAGCAATAGTTTTAAAGTGAGTTAATTAACCGTTTGGCCAAAATTATGATTGCCATGCTACATGAAACATGCTCTTACCGATGAATTCTTTTCAACAAAAGTTTGACTCTGCTGATCTATCAAACCTGACTTACTAGTACGAATCTCTCTGTTTTGCTCATTTTTGACAAACAGACTTAGATAAGTTAAATCTACACTATACCCTTGAAAAGTAACTTTTGCAGGGTGACTTGGGGGCAATAAGAATTTTGTTCAAGCGGTAAATTAAATCGGAGGCTGTAAAAAATGGCACAAAAAATTCTCTGGCGTTTCGTATCAAAGATTATCTTGAAGTGTCAGACCCAGAAAAAACAAGTCAATGCACTTACCTGAAATGGACAGGGGAAAAGCTACGAAAGAAGACGAAACTCGTAGGATGAAGATTGTTCAATGCCCATGATTTCCATGTCAGTAAGGATCTCCTAAATGCTTCTTTCACGTTAATCATCCTCACCCTCCCTCCTTCCTGGAAGAAGTTGCGCCTGCAAAATGTTAAGGAGCATGTAAGACTGTTATTTTCGATTCTAGAAGACTTTAGTTTTAAATTATTTATGGAGTAACATAAGAAAAATGATTTTAGAAAGAGTGAGAAAGAAAAAGGGTCTTTGAAAATAAGTCCGAAAGATGACAAGAAATTTGGCAAGACTAACTTTATTAAAGAAATAGTAGCGGTTGACCTACGACTTGATAGTTTTGTCTGGGTTCCACCAGTGTCCGGAATTGAAAATAAGAATATCAGCTCCAACCCATCTTTTTGAATACCAGTGCAACTCGTCAAGCCTGATAGTCCTTCTTATATGATTGGATGAGTTTATCGGTGGACGACCTATAACACACAAGAAGGGTGTTCTGTAGTATTCTACTGTCATGTTGTATTCCTGAAACCTCATGGCCAGATACCCTTTGTGTTTGCTTATGGGATTTCCATTCACTTCATGTATTCTGGAGAGGTTAGAAACCCCTTGTGTCAGCATGCACAGGAATGACTCCCACTGGTTTCTTCCCACTGAATCACCCGCAAAAACAATGCGTCCATTGCGATTTCCCTCTAGCACCACACTCGCATTGAATCTGAGCTTCATCACCATACCCCATCAACAGAACTTTCCTTTCAGCCACGATTGTGGGAATTAATTGGTCAAGTGTTGCATTATGGAAAATATTAATGGAGGAATGTGGGAGAGGATGAAAAAAACATTCAAAAACACATACAAAGAAGAGTCTCTGGAAAACTGATAAAGAATGATAACACATACATAGCCCTGCATGGATGCATGCAATGCAACAAGTAGCACTTAATGTGTATGACAAAATGCCAACATATATCACATACCGGGGAATGTCACAGTCATCAGGTTGCCATCGCCATTTGCGAAAGGTTTCATTTTTGCGTCCGTTTTGGTGGCACCGGAATCCTGGATCAAGAAAGGGACAGTTTTCATCGTATAGCCGATGTGTGTAGGTTTCATCCCAAACCCAGTGCCCTCTTGAGTAATCGCAGGTTCCGATGAACGGCGATTTCTTGGGAGCGAAATACGATGGTGATAAGAAAGCAAAACGAGAAAGAAACTGTCGATCAAAAGGGTACACGAAATTGAAGAAGAATATGGATGTGAGTAAGAGAATGAGAAAATAAATTGCCCATGTTGATTCTCTCTTCATTTTCACATTGTATTAAAACTGTGTGAGGCTTAAAAAAGTAATGTAAGGTGTTGATTTTGAGGGTTATTTTTCTGAGTCGTTGAAGAAGATCCATGAGAAAAGGAAGCACGAGTGATTTCACCCTTTTGAAAGTCTAGCTAGCCCTTGTTTTTCTCCTGGAATTCACATGATTTCATCATTATTTTTTGTTTCTTAACTATTACTCTTATAATTACATCTACAACTTTTGTTTAATTCTACCTGGTGTGGCTAAATTTTCACTAATTATGAGATTGTTGTTTTGACTAATTAAATTCATCTTCTCCTACCTAAGGCCATGAGTAATGTTGTCTTCTTTAAAGTTTAGTAAGTGTTTTTCTTTTCAATGCTTATAGAGTTTACTTAATATAAGTTTTTAATTTTTATTTTATTTTCAGTTCAGTTTTCATTTTATTTATAAAAAAAGTGAATATAATTATATTATATTATATTTATGTTTACGGTTGATAATGTGACATGATACTAATGGTAAATATTTAAGATAAAACTCTTACCTTTTGATCGCATACTTTTACCAGCATAAACTATCTTTTTTTTTTAAATCATATTAAATAAATTTCACAAATATTGGGATAAAAGTTTATTAAGCATTTTTTTTTCATGTTCGAATGTATTTGGGAATGGAAATAAGAAAACCAAGAGCAATCAAACATGGGATGGGATATGAACAAATGTATTTCTTTTTTTCAATTTAATTCAGTTTTAAAACTTAAATATATTTTTAGTTTTTATAATTTAATATAAAATTGAAATTTGTAAATGTTAGAGTTTGGTTCCAGATCGAAACTGTAAAATAAATTGAGTTAATTTTTTCTTTTTATACGTCAAATAGCATTTTACACTATGTTGTTTGAGGTGTTTATATGGTACGGCATGTTCCAGTTTAATTATTAACCTAAAATGTCATTTAAAATGAATCAAGATATTTTAAAAATTTTGTATAAATTTAGGAAGTACACATATTCAACCCTAGTTTTAAATACGAAAATCTAATAATTAACTTAACCAATTGAAATGCAGTATTAATATTTGTGTGATTTCCCTGTTAATATTGGTTTTATTGGATTGATGTAGTGGTGTGCAATGACTAAAATGTTGGCTGGTAAACAATGTTAACTTAGAAGGTGAGATGTAATTTTAGACTTTGATTAAAAAACAATAATTAATAATAAATTTCAAATGCATTTATATCTGACTTCAAAGTTAATTATAATTATTGAATTTTTCACAATATTACTGTAATATTTTTTTTAATAATCTTCTTCGTGAATATTATAGCTGAGGTTTAGATTATTATAAGTGATATCTCTCATTTATAATTAATGGATTTATATAGAACTCCATTTATAAGACAAATTTAATTCACATATGTAAAAAATTTGACACTATTTTAATCTAAAATTTAGGAAAGTTATATTATGATTTCATTATTTTTACTTTGGCTTAAATACCTTTTTAGTCCTCATTTTCGTAGTATTTATTGTGGATATTCCTCATTTAAACATAATGTTTAAAATGGTCATTATTTTGACCGAATGTTTAAAATAGTCCTCATTTTCGCAATTCGTGTTTTATTTTGTCCTTTTCTGTAACGTCGTTTAAATCATTAACGGAGTATTGTACAGGTGACACGGTTTGTATTAGGGTGTGTTACGTACTGTACAGGTGTGGTAATTAGATATTTGGGGATAAATAAGTGAGCTAGGGTTTTGGTAAGGAATGTTTGGGCAGTTGGTGAGTGTTGGCAATCTTGTTCCTCTATTCCCAATTGGTATTGCTGCAATCTTCTTCTTCCTGCAATCCCATTATATAGGTATGTTACGGTCTCAATCTTCTTCCTTTACCTCTGGTTGTAATCGTTGGAGGCAATCGTGTTGTATCACTTCGTGCACTATTGATGGTTCAACGAGAAATGGATTAACCCCGACTTGTAGTTGTTGAGAGATAGCAGCTTTGAGGATGACAAAAACTCCAAAGAATATTGGTAGAAAATTTTGGGTACAATCTGTTTTTATTTTTGTGTTAATAATAAATTGGTTTTAATTTTTGGTTTATTGATTTACAAAGTGATGGTTCCAATAATGTGGGCTGCAACTTTTTCAAATGGTGGTGTTGATGAAAAGGATGTCATAATCATGATAAAAATGAGGCAGATTAATGATTTGGAAAAGTCATTGAAGGTTGCTGAGGAAAGGCTGTAATTAGTAATAGGGTTCACTTGTGTTGTTATTGTATTATTCGTACTATTATTGTGTGTAATTTAAAGTCCAATATGTTTTGTACTATTGTTAAATGAAGAAATGAATTAGTTTGATTATTTTGATATTAGTCCCAACATGTTCAAAATGACATCTTAATCTGAGCATTGAAGTAAGTGATATTGATTTAAGCTTGGGAAAAATTAAATTGATCTAAGTCTGGAAGAAGTTAAATTCATAACATTAATTCATCCTCATCAAAATGCACTACATCAATGTTTAGCAAAAGTGAAATTGAATGAAATTTAAGGAAAGTCAAAATGCAGTACATCAATAATGAATTCTACATCATAAATTCCAAAAAATAACTAAGACGTTTGTAGCTGCTATCATGGCCTCCTCCTAATCTGTAATTTCATCCTAAACTGCTGAGATGGTTCTTCTGGTGTTGGTAGTGGTGTTGCTTGACTCTTCACTTCATTCCTTGGTGGTTGAGTTGTTTGAGCTTCAGCAGTTAGTGCATTCTAGCAGTTTGGGCATCTGGTGCAGTCTCAGCAGGTGTTACAGTCTGCTCATCCACATACTTATATGGGCAATTGTTCCTGTTATTCCAATCTGACGGCATATGCTACATTTTTTTCTATGACCTCCTTTGTTGATTTGTGTGTTATCCTTTCTCAACTCCCACTCTTCCAACCTCCTTTTTTTGTTGAGTCTTCCTGGTAAGATCCTCTTATGTGGTGGGTGTACGTCAGGGTAGGGAGTTCTTTCCCATAAGACTTTAACATTAACTGGAAAGATGATGGATTGATATATTTCTTCGTAGGATCTCCTGAAGCAAGTTGGTATGAAGTCCTCAACATTGACATTGATGAAATTCATTGCTGCAATAGCATGACAACAAGGGATAGCAGTCAGAAAAGCCATTTCTTACAACTGCAATGTTGAGCATCCACATTCATTGTGTACTTATCCATTTCTCGTTGAACCACCAACAATGCACGAAGTGATACAACACGGGTTCCTCCAACGATTACAACCTTACAACCAAAGGTAAAGGAAGAAGATTGGAACCGTAACATACCTATATAATGGGATTGCAGGAAGAAGAAGATTGCAGCAACACCAATCGGGAATGGAGGAATAAGATTGTCAAAACTCACCAACTGTCCAAACATTCCTTACCAAAACCCTAGCTCACTTATTTATCCCCAAATATCTAATTACCACACCTATACAGTACACGTAACACATCCTAATACAAACCGTGCCACCTGTACAATGCTCCGTTAATGATTTAAACGGCGTTACAGAAAAAGGACCAAATAAAACACGAATTGCGAAAATGAGGATCATTTTAAACATTCGGTAAAAATGATGACCATTTTAAACATTTTGTCAAAATGAGGATCATCCGCAACAAACACTACGAAAATGAGGACCAAAAAGGTATTTAAGTCTTTTACTTTCAATTTTTTTTTCTTCAATTTTTTTTTCTTGACATACTTTAATGTAGGTAATTAATTTTTTCGAAAGAAAAGATAAAGATACATTAGTCAATAACCAATCATAGTATCATTATCCAAAATTTTTAAAATAATAACTCTATAAATTTTAAACTCACATCTAGATTTTCTAAGAACAACTATAGACTATATAATTTGTGTCTTCCTCAAGAGACAACAATCACTGAAATCACTTGAAATATTTTCGATTTCAAAATCAACCTCTGCACTGGTCAATAAGATTTTACAACCAAAACCAAAAGTGGGATATTCTTCAACCCAAAATAAAATATTATAACAGAAAAAAATTATACAATTGTCATCAACTTTTACTTACTTAATGGCCACCGAGAGATGGAAAACCAGAAAGGTGGAAGAGATTCATCGCCCTTCAACAATAAAAGGAAAACTTTACAAATACAGTGCATATAGAGTATGGAAAACACACATATTTTCAATATTATATTTTTATAAACAATTATTTCACCACTTTCTTTTAATAATCAAATATTGTAGTTATAAGAACTAAAAAAATGTGAATGTTGACATCTAACATAAATACAATGTTTCTCACCAAAAGCACCTTCTTTAACAAAGATGTTGACTATAGTAGAAATTCCTCCCTTTAAGTAACAATCTTTTGAAACAGACATAATAATAATAATAATAATAATAATAATAATAATAATAATAATAATAATAATAATAATAATAGTAATAATATATTACACAGAAATGAGGAGTAGAAGGTATAGTGTGGTGGATTAATTTAGAGGACTCAAACACTTGTATTTCCTAAGGATGAATACAAAAGTATAGAATTGCTTTAAATCAGCTATTAAGAGTTTGTTTCACTGCACAATCATACTTCTTTGTTATTTCCCTTTTCTATTGGTGCCAACTAGTGCTATATGTCAATTTCCTTGCTTCTTACCTAATTATCACTGAAAAATTCTACACCTTATTTTTTTTCTACTTCTTCACTTGTGCCTCTTATATAGTGAATGTACAAAAGTAGGGAAAAATTTCTGCACTATTTCTTATTTAGAATAAAAAAGTGATTTAATTCAAAAATGAAATGTAGGCGACTGTACAATATTCAAAAGAAGAAAATTTTGATTATGTAGGTCAAAGTAAGATGCATGAATAAGGACCAGGTAAAAGAGAGAGACATCTACTACAAAAATAGAACTCTCAAAATTTGTTTATATATATTTATCTAAATTAAATAAATGGAAATATATTCTCGAAAAGGCAAGTTTCATTGCCTAAATAAAATAATATAAAAATACTATTATTTTGATACGTAACAAATTTTTACATACACTTCTCGTTTACTATTTTACTTTTTAAACTCCCTTTCTACTGTTATTTTTATTGATTTCAATTTTTTCAAGATTTTATATATAAGATATACTTCAACTCTTTTTTTTTCTATAGCTTATAGAAAAATATAGTATAGTTGTAGATAATATACTATTTAAAAAATATTTATAAATTTCATAAGTCATTAGACAATGTTCTCGACGAAGATTGGAACGCATGCACTATCTTTCATTGTTTTGAAAACATAGAATTTATAATTTTTTATTGTCTTTTGAAAACATATAAGTTATTTATTAGGATCTAAATAGGTAGCATTGTAATTCGTTGTCATCCAATACTAACAACATAGCAGATATTATATATCTCGATCTAAACATAGGTAAATGTTATATTTTTTCACTAAAAGATGTTGCAAGAAGTATCAATTGTCATACGATAAGGTTGAGTATGTTAAGTCACAATGGAATCGAAGTATTTAGAGGTATTACGATTTTAAGTAAAAATAGTTGTGCTCATAATAATAAATATAATTTTTTTTATTTAGAAATAAGTGTTCTATCCAACAATTAATATCAGAATGAAAATGAATTGTTAAGGAAAGATCGATAGATGTTGCATCAATTGTCATAATTTATAATTTCTATAATTTTTAAAATATTAACAACAATAACATAGAAAATAAATATTTGTACTATCTAAAATACTTTTGAATCTAGAGATGCAAATCAAATCCAACTTTGCATAGTGATGAAGTCAACTGTTTTTGTTTGTTTGTTTGAATACCAACCACAAAAACCACATACCTGGGGACCTTCCCACTTCCACACCCACTCAAAATATTTGATACCTTTTCCACTAAATTGATTTGATATTTTGTGTGCACTTCCCTATAAATATTTTTAAAAAAAGCAAAATCTTCTTCACAAATTAAAATTAACTTGTTTACGAATTGAAAATAAACATTTTAAAAAACTACATGAAATTTTTTTATATCAATTGATGTATTAATTAACTTAACTACGCCATGCTATGCTATGCACACCAATAAACAGTTGTTCCTCTCCCATTACTTTGTTGGTCTTTTATATAATTTATTTTCCTAATAATAGAATAAAAATTGTAACGTTATTTTCGTATGCAAATAAGAAAGCTCTTTTACTCTTTTTGTCTTTTTTCTTTCTTTACTATGATGTATAACCTCGACAAAATTGCATCCAATTCGTTCATACAAGTCAAGAACTTAAATAATATATACGCCACGTATCATATTGTATTTTCACACGGTTTTCATGAGATTTTCTTTTATTTATTTTTATATATTTATACACACACTTTAGAATATTATTAAACTTTAAAAATTATGTGGAGAGGATGTAGAACAATTTATATATCACTTAATTACAAATTACTATGCAAAATAAGTCTGTTAACTTTTATAATAATGATATATATGGAAGCATGTCCATTTCAGTTTGTAAGGTAAAATATGTTTTTTGAAACAAATTTAGTATGTTTAGTAAATCTAACAAAGAAGTATATGATTTCTATTAAAGAGCTCTATGTAAATTTTGAAATTTGTTGTTTAAAGTTACGATATTATTTCAAATGAGTTGTAGTTTTCAGCTTTATCTATAATTAATAATTTTATTATTTTAAACACAAAAACTAATTACTATATATAATGATTCCTATTGGCTTCCATTAATGTGTTAAAATCTTCCTTGCACGTGGGTAGGTTTGGAAAAACACTTTCGACATTAAACTTAATAAAAACTTAATAAAAAGTACATATAAAATATAAAAGAATAAATTTAATACTCAATTAATTAATATATATTAATAAAGAGTCAAGCCTTTTATAATTAACTTTTTTATTTTAAAATATAAATATTAACTTATTTTTTATTGGTTAATGAAAGCATTGCATGATTAAGTTTGACATGTTTGATAAACAGATAAACAGAGGAACGGAGTGGGTCCTCAGAGTTTGGTTTACATTATATCCATCTTTCTTTTTCATTAGGGATGGTATTTTTAGGTTTACAAAACTTTTCGTGTTTCAATGCGATTAATCATTAATCATTAATCATGCATCACATCTTAATTTCCTTAGAGCCCTTAATGAAACAAAATAATATATTATATTTGAAATAAGTGAAATATTGTATTGTAAAATAAATGAAAGTATAAAAAAGATTTAAATAAGAAAATAATAATAATAATAATATATTTTGTAAATTACAAAAATATATAATCACTTATCGTGATATATAATTGAATGTGTAAATTTTAGTCCAGGACGTATTCGATTTTGTAAAAATTTCAAAGCCTAAATTGTACCTAAATATGCTTCCTAACCATTTATCGTTCTTCCCCCTTCTATCCTTTTCTACATTTCTTCGAGACTACCAAAGTCAAATTACATATATGAACATAAGAAATATATTTTGTTTGCATAAAAGGAAGAAAGATATTAAATAAAAAAATACTTTAATTCATTGAAACACAAAGTGGTCTCAATAAAAAAATATTATCCAAAGTAGTTATAAAAGAAAGATAGACAGATTAGTCTCAATAATTTATAAAAAATATTGACATGACTTCGAATATATATAATCTCAAATGTGCTAGTATTTATTTTTGAATACTTCACACCAATATCACGTTCTAAAAATATATACTAATAAATCATTCAATTATCAAAGGTGTGACGAACATAGTAATAAATAAATAAAAAAACTCACAAATGCATTATGATAAGATTTGTAGTTATAAATGATATCTTGATTAAAACTTAATTATTAGTGTTAAATCTTTCACGATTATTTTCATCATGTTAAAGTTATTGTGTGTGTTTTTTGTAAGTATTATGATTTGAAATTGGTGTGTGTGAAAGTGGTCCAAAACTGTGTTTGCTAATGAGCCAAAAAGCTAAGACTGAGGATGCCACAAATGCTACATCGAAGCCTCGCTTGTTTCTGCCACTTTCCTTCACACAACATGTTTATAACAATTTAGAAGCCATGAAATCAATGGATAAGTAGATAAGATCATTTTCAACTCTTTCTCCTTCTTTCACTTTTTTCCCACTTTTGCTCAGACATTTCACCCCACTTACTCATCTTCCTAACCTTCTTCCTCTTTCTATTTTCCACAACCTTACATTCCCGCCAAATTAAAATTCAATCACAAACAACTAAAAAACACATTACGCCATTTCCAATTCAAAATGTTAAAACATCTTATTTATTTATTTATAGGGTTAAATATGTTTTTATCTCTTAATTTACAGTAAATTTTGAAATTAGTTCATTTCGAAACTTTGAACCAATTTAATCCTTATTTTTTTTAAATACGTGAATTTAGTCTTTTTAATTAAATTTTTGTTAAATTTTCTCATAAAATCTTCTATACATTTCCAAATGAGAATCCTAGACATAAAACAATGTAGTGGGGATGGGGCTCCACGGCTTCTTGTTGACACTCTCTCAAGGCAAATCAAGATAGGCACATCTTCATCATTCACTCAAAATTTATGTATAGTCAGGTCCATTTCTGGCATGCTCATTTGCGCCTAATAAGTTAAATACATATATAAACAAAGAAATTGCCAAAGCATTTCTCTCCATGCAATTTTGTGATTTTTAATTAATAATAAAATTGTATTACATCCTTTTTCACAACTACTACAAGGTTTATGTTGTTGGGAATAAATACAATAATTTCTTAAAAAAATTTAGTAAAATAATCTCACTCTTTTATATAAATATTTTATTGTGAATAAAAAATGAAAGAGGTGGCTTTGATCCCATGGTACAGATAAGAAAAAGGTAAATAACAAAACCTTAGACGAAGAAATTAATGTGAAAGTTGGAATTATCGGTGAAAGTGAGGCATGAGATTTGTGCACATGTATGGATGCGACCTCAGCCATTTGCAGACAAAGAGTGTAAGAGGATAGGTTCGATGATGGCTTGGATCGGATAAAATTTAAATTTAAATTAATAAAATTTAAATTTATTGGAGTGATCAAAATAATTCATCTCCAAAAATTCCATATAATCTAAGATAATCAATGGATTAGTGAAATAGGAGTTTATGTTGAATTAATTTTCTTTTTTATTTTAATTTGTATGATATCAAATATCCACTGATTTGAACCGAAGACCAAATATGAGCACAGGGATAAGCCTCATAAAAAAAAAAGAATTAAAAAATGTTGAGGCAGAATCTGAACAGTGAGAAATAGATTCCGATTTGTGATTTCTTATTTTACATTTGGTGGCAGTTGCTTGATGCCACACACTTCCCTGAATGGGTCCTACGTTAGCTACTTTCTGTGTGTCTGTTGTGTCTGTGCTGTTTTCTTTCACCTGTTTTTCCCTCTGCCACAACTTACTTATTACTTACCCTCTTTTGCCTTTACTTTAACAGTGTTGTGTGAAAGTTTGGTATGAAAATCAGGGATTTGATGGAGTGAAAACTTTTGTTACACTTCATTCTGTTTCCAATTTTTGTTTTGTCTTAATTGGGTCAATTCATGGATGTCACATCCTTCGCGATTTCTTATCTGCTTCACATCCACACATATTCTATTAAAGGATCTTCTGCTCTATCACTTTCTCACAAATCATTCTTCATCATCTTCTTCTTCTTTGCTACTTCTTATTATGTTAATCGATTCATGCTCCTCATTCTGCACCAATCTCCCTCTACAGGATTAAACCTCGTTTTTTTCACATTCTACATTTTTTCCTTTTATCTTAAACCTTCATACAAATATAATGTTTCTATGGAGAGAAAAATAATAATAAGACTGGTGACAAAAATAAATAAAGGATGAGAGAATCTCAGGTTAGTTCTTATTAAGATCAAACTTGCACCTGTGAAATTCAGGATAACCACCGTGCAATCACTATAAAAATCTTTAATTAATAACTAATTTTAGTAATTAAAAACATGTTTAAAAACTAATTTTTTTAATTAGAAATCTATTTAGAAATCTATTTTTTTAGTAGGTAAAACTTTTAAGTGACTAATGTCAGTGATAAGTTAGAGATCAATCTATAATATAAACTTTTATGGTATATTCAATAATCTCACGTTATTAAAAATTTGAGGTCAAATACAATTTAAATATTTCTGCTTCTCACAATTCACTAATATATTTCTTAATAATAAAATTGTGATAGAACTTCATGCTTTAAAATGAATAATATATTAGGAATGTGATGATTAATCCTGATAATGTGGTCAGAATATAAATTAACTCAATGTAAAAATTAATTATAATTATTTTATTTATTTTTGTTTATAAATTGATAATTATTTTATTATTATTAAAATTAATTATTATTCAGAAATTTTCTAATAAAATTGTTCATTATTAAAGATTTTGCAGTAACAAGTGTTCTGATTCTGGAAATTTATAAAACACTTGAGTTTGATTTGAAGTGGAAAATAATAAAGTTGACTACCGTAGGCAACAAAGTTATTGAATTTATTGATTATGGTTAATGATGATGCTTAATTACAAGCCTAGCTACAGACTCATGGAAGTTTTTGTTATCAAAAGACTACAGGTCATGGAAGGAATTGACCTGAGGTTGATCTTGTTACTGGGAATTTCTTAAGATAATCTATTAACAATATGTTTTTCATCATATATATATATATATATATATATATATATATATATATAATATAAAAAGTATGGACAGGGATATGTAATCTTTTAGACATTTCATCATTTATGTTAAATTATTATAAATTTAATACTTAAGTTCATAAATAAAATATTATAAGTTTTATTGAACATTTAAAGAAATAGTAAAAAAAAATACGTAAATTAAATTATATAAAAAAAATAAAAAATACGATAAATTGTCTAAAATAAGTTATTGAAACAATTGAAGAAAATTATAAAATACTTAAATATAATAGTTGAGAATTGTAACCAGCTCTGTTCCTTATGACTTATCTGTATGTTTATATAATATTAATTTTAAGTACTCATAATAAAAGTATAATATTTATAATTTCAATTTTATTACACATAATAAAAGTATAAAATCATCTTTAAGTACTCACAACCCTATGATAAATTTCATTTAATTTCCACCATTAATAATCTCGATATTTAATATCCATACACTAACAAAAAATGTTTTTTTTTAGACATTTTACATTTATTGTATTTATAAATATGTGAATTTATGTATGTTAAAAAACAATATACCTAAATTATTTTTATTTTATTTTTTAAGATTTGTACCAAATATCTTTTTATTCTTCTCATCATTCGTCTTTTCTTTCTTTGCATTGTTTTTAATCTTTTTCTTGTTCTTTTCACTAGTATAGTATAGTAAAGGAATATTACATCGAAATTGATGTTGTATCAAACGATGTAATAAGTGAAAGATATATTACATCATATGTAAAACCCAATGTAATATCTCATAGTATAACATCGGTTAAAAAAATCAATTTAATTGAGAAAGTTGATTTGATGTGGATATTATATCGATTGTTCATGAAAATCGATGTAATATCTTGTATTGTTTATATTAAATACATTACAAGTTATTCTAACTTCTGAACCAAAAAAACTTGTAAATTTACACAAATTTCAAAGCACACAATTGAAATACTTGATGTTTAGTAATGATACTTAAACATCAATATATGTCCTAAGGTACAATAAAGTACTCTTGTAGTAATCTTCTTCATAAATAATTACATATCAAAATATGAAAAGAAGAATTTCCCTTGTTTGGAAGTTTTGTTGCAGTTTTGATGTAAGAAGTCATTATCTGCAAAATAAGGAAATTTTTATGCATCGGTTGAGACAACCTGAAATCAAAGATCTTGAGTCTCTATCTACAAATTGATATAGAGTCACAAATGGTAGTTTTTCTTCTTCTTCCTCTTCTACTTCTTCTCTTTTTTCTCCTCGTTCTTTTTAACAGATCAAAAATATTAAATATCTAAAACTCATAAAAGAATAAATAAACCCATATATACATGTTTCATCATAACGCACATACCAAATATTCATCTTCATGCACAAGCCAAAATCCAAAAGGAATAAAGCATAAAGTTTTGTTACGTTCATACATCATCATGCAAAAGCCAAGTTCAAGAGAGGAGACGAAGAATATCAACCTCAATGTCGAAAATAATCGGTGGAAATAATGTTTTTCAATGTCTTGAACACCATAAAGAAAAAAAAAAACTTTAAGCAACAATAAAGGCCCTACGGAGGTCACAACCCTCGTCGTTGTAGTTGGCAAGGGGTTTTGTGCATGCTTTGTGAAGGAAAAAGTGGAAAAGAAAGTGCCTCTAGGATTTTTTAAAGAGTTTTTACGTTTTACCCCTTTCCGTCAAACATAAATTTTGACTTTTACGTATGAGCCCTTGAGAAATAAACATAACTTTATGTTTGACCTTAGAGGGTTAGATGTAAAAATATAAAATTACATTGATTTTTAGATGTAAAAATAAAAAATTTACATCTAATAGAAAGAGATTAGACATAAAAATTGACAAATTGCTTATAAAAATGTCATGGTACATCTTTTACATCTGATATTTGTTGGTCAGACGTAAATAGACAGATGTAATAAATCATTTATATGTTAATGATAATGAATAATTTGATTTTGTGATTTTTTGTAGGCAACTATTATTTACCGTAATTAAAACTATTAAATATTTTTTATTGAAAACAAGATAACGAATTAAAAAGTAACTTAACAAATACTAAACATAATATAATAATTAATTATTTCTATAAAATTGAAATAGATAATTATAAGTAGGCTTAATTTTTTCATTAGTTCTTGTTTTTGTCAAGGAGTGTCAAGTCGATCTTCCTTTTTCTTCGTATGATTTTTTTAATCTGATTTAATTTGATTATGATTTTCTTAAAAGTAATTCAATTTGTTATTTGTCGTTTGTTTTTCACAAACGGAGTCAAAGTTAGTATCACAAGTCACTTTGTGTTATTTTTTTATAATTTGTATTTTAATTTTTTACATTTGTTTTAATTTTTATTTTTTTACATGTGTCATTTCATACTTATGTCATGTGATAGAGTCTAACATGATTGTAATAGTGTGATGTGATAGTGTCACGTGAAAAGAATCTCAATTTGGTTCCTACATTTATTTTTTAGATTTAATTTAGTCCTCATTTTTTGTAAAAATGACACAATATTGTTCCTCTTTCAATTGAGGCAAAATTTATTTTTTGCATAAATCTTACGTAGATATTTTTATTCAAATTGACATTTTTATTGAATATTTTTAGATATACTTTTAAATTAACTTTAAAATCTATACGAAGTATTTAGGACAAGTCACATGGGTGAACTTATATGAAGTTAATACTAGAATCTTAAGAAATTATATTATTCAACTTGTTGATTTTATTTTGTTCATGTATTTTTTGGTTATATGATTTCTTTTCCATTTCACATTAGATTTAATAATCACATTCAAACTCTAACTAATATGATTTTAAATAAATTTATATAGATTTTAAAGTCAGTTTAAAAATATTACCAGAAATAAAAAATAAAAATGTCAATTTTAGTAAGAATATCAATTTAAGGTTTATACAAAATCTAAATTGAGTCTCAATTTAAAGAGAAACAATATTACCCTATTTTTGTAAAATTTGGTACTAAATTGAATTTAAAAAACAAATGTAGGGACTAAATTGAGACTATACATGTGACACTATTACATCATACCGTTATTGTCACATTACACTAATCGTATCACATGGCACAATTTTAAGGTAACTCGTGTAAAAAAAATTAAAAAAATTAAAAAAAAAATCACAAATGAACACAAAGTTGTGAAAAAACTAATGGAACAACCAAAATGAATCAACTTTAAAAAATCAGAACCAAATTGAATGAGATTAAAAAAGATTATGACCAAATTGAAAAAAAAAAAAACAAAATGAAAAAATAAAAACTATAAA
>Ga0214545_1004522_pt1 | contig 25933 bp, 11 predicted proteins | sample CNSS4metaG_FD_160064 | JGI IMG/M metagenome (GOLD analysis project Ga0214545, IMG submission 160064) | Root nodule microbial communities from cowpea collected in UCLA plant growth center, Los Angeles, California, USA - CNSS4 | ecosystem: Host-associated > Plants > Roots > Nodule | place: USA... | reverse complement strand
GGAGTTGGAAGAAAAAGAAAAAATAAGAATTCAGAAAAGAGAGCAAAAAGAAAGAGAGAAATTTGAGCAAGAATTGAGAGAAGAAGAGGAAAAGTTGAGAAAACAAAAGGAGGAAGAAAAGAGAATAAAATATGAAGAGGAAAAGAGAGTAAGACAAGAGGTAGAGTTTAAAAGAAATGAGGAAGAGATTGAGAGGAAAGAAATAATGCTTAGGGAACAACATCCTACGGCTCCTTGCATAGACTTCAAGGGAGTAATTCCATCTTTCAACTCTTCTTTATTAATCATTAATACTTTTGTTTTAACTCTCCCTAAAATTGTTTTTCCATCTTCACGCATCATTCCATATTCCTCAAGAGATTTGCAAGAGTCAATCTCTGACCTAGAATTACCTTTTTGGACTCAATTAGGTCAAAGTGAAAATCAATGTTTTAGTGAAGTGGGTTTCATTGAAAATATTTCCAAACATAAAATCCCATTGTCATGTGTCTTCGGAAAACATAGTCTACATGATGTCCATAATTTTAATGAAAATTTATTTGATGATTTTTGTAGATGTGTTTTTGATCCGGGAGGAATAAAGCTTTCGAAGCTATGGGCCTTAAAGAATCCTCTAGATCTGAGGACAAATCTTCTTCAAGAGGGAGGGGATGATGAATATCACCCTACAGGGCTTTTCAGCTTGGGCCAATGGCCTGGCCAATTTAGTTTTTTCTTTGTCATTAAATAAATACATATTTTTGAATGATTTAATTTTAGTCTAATAAATGGGCTTTATTATGCAGTGTATTTGGGCCTAGACTACAATATCTGCCAGTAGCCTACTAATGTTCTTAGTGTGGATTCATTGTATCCAGTAGCTTGCTTAAGCTAGTTGAACGTGTAAAGAGAATCAACCCAATATTTGAGTGGTACAGATGATGAGGCAGAAATTTCAGATTTAAGGACAAATCCTTCTCAAGAGGGAGGGGATGATGAGATGCCTCTAACCAAGGGACCCACAAAAAGAGCAATGGCTAGGAGGATACAAGAGGAATGGGCCTCCAATGCACATACAAGGCCCAAGATGAACTTTACATGGGCCAAGGAAGATGTGAAGACCTAGCCTAAAACTCTTTGTTTGTAAATATTAGAATACGGTTTATTTTTGGGCTTTGTATTTTGGGCCTAGTAGAACAGGGTTTTCTTTAGGCCATGTATTGGGCCTTAGAGGAAATTGGGCTTTAGAAGTAATTTTGGACCAAAAAGGGGAATTGGGCCAAATGGGCCAAGAGTAGTGTATCTACTCTAGAAAAGCCCAGAAGCTTCTCAAACTTGCTCTCCAAGGATGAGAGTTAGCTTCCCATGGCAAGACAAGTGTGACTTGCTTAGGTGGCAAGTCACACCTCCCACATGCTCCTTTTTGGCTCCAAAATTCAAATTTCTAGACTCCTTTTTCCCTCCACTTTTTGGAGACTCCTTGATCTCATTTTAGCCTATAAATAGAGAGCTTAGGACCCTTGTATTTTCATTCATGAATATAATAGAGAAATTCTGTTGAGATGACTCCAGACTCCTCTCTTTTTCTGAATCAACTTAGGCTAGAGTTCTCCTTCTTGGTTTCCTCTAGCCTCCTTCCTTGAGTGTTGGCCCAACCTCACTTGAGAGCTTCTCCAAACACCATTGTCGCACCACTTCTCCTCTCCCTTTCTAGCTTTCGCACCTTCATCCTTCTCCATAGAAGCTCCATCAATTCCGCATGGCTTCTCCTTGGCTTCCTTACTCTTGAAGATGGACTCATCACTAAACCACTAATGTAAGAACCTAATACAACAAGTAATTCTTAGTTACAACTCAACATGGAGCTTGAAAATTTCAACTACAATTAGACCATAACCATTACTGGCAATGTACTATATATGAAACTCTAAGTAAGACCATAACCATAAGACCCTTTTGTGGCACACCATTTGAAGACATGTTTCACTAATTTTAGCTCTAAAAGGGAAAGAAACTAAATTTGTTATTCACTTTCCAGAAAATATAGAAAAATCTTTCATGGTTAAAAAAATAAAACTTCAACGTAATTATTTAGAGCTCCCATTTGCTTGGTGTGGACATAAGGCGATGCATCTTAAAATCCCATGAACTAAATTGAAGTTCACACTACAAGAAAATTCTCAATTAGAAACCAATTTTAGAAACCAAAAATACTTAATAACTATATTGACTAATTTAGATACCAATTTACAAAATTAAAAATTATCGATTACTAAAATAGTCATTATTATAAATAAAAAGTTATAATTAGTAACTAAATTGGTCACTAATTAATTAGAGACTAATTTAAAAACTAATTCATTTTGGTAACAAAATTCTAGTTAGCTAATTTTTAGTGATCAAATTCCTTTGGTATCTAAAACCATGGTAACTAATTTTAAAGACCAATTTAGTGACCAATTATAATTTTTTATTTATAATAGTGACTATTTTAGTAACCAATAACTTTTAGTTTTATAAGTTGGTATCTAAATTGGTAACTATAATTACTAATAATTATTGGTCACTATAGTTACTACTAATTATTGGTCACTAAAGATGGTCACTCTTTAGAAATTTTCTTGTAGTATCAGTAGAAGAATGACAACAAAAATTACTAGAAAATTGAAACCGTCCTTTCTTTTTGCACTCCAAATATGAGATGATTAAATTATTTATAATTAAAATAGAAAAAGTCGTTTTATTTTCTCTTTTCCTAATATGAAAATTAGTTCCTTCTCTCTTCTCATCCTACAAGGTATTTAGGTGTTGAAGCTCTACTTTTAGACTAAAAAGAAAAATTTGAACAACACAGGCTTCAAGAACGACAAATCATTCTAGCAAATGTTGCTGCCACTAACAAAAAATCCTCACGAAAACTCTATAGATCACATAGGTGAAAGGTTCAGGAATTTTCAAACCAGAAATTTCAGAGGCTCATATAGAAACAATAATCGATTGCAAGCCTATCTAGTTGTGTTCAGTGCCAAATTTGTGGGAAGCTTAGGCATATGGCTCTTGATTGCAAGCATATGTATGACCACGAAAATGGATGGAAACCCATCCAAGAAGCTGCAACATGGGCCAATGGCAAGGGCCAATGTTATTTTCTTTGCTTTGTATTTTAGACAATCTTAAATTGATAGTCTTTCTTCCAGACTCCCTTCCTATAACTTTTCCTTGAGAGTTTGTTGAACCTCTCTCAAGAAAACACTCCAATCCACTCTTCAAACACATCTAATTCTTCATCCATGTTGCTTCCACTTCCATCAATCTTGTTCTTCTTCAATTCTGTAGTTCAACATGGAGAAACTTCAAGTTCACGAAGTCACTTTCCATCATTTGGTATCAGAGTGATGGTTCTTCGAGAGATAAGTGATCTTGATCCAATTTCGTGTTGTTTACTATTTTCCTTACACATCTATATATTATTTTGTGTTGAGAGATACATTTGTTTCGTCATGTCTTTAAATTTTGGTTCACATTCGTTTGTTCTTCTTGAAGCATTGTAATGTGTTGTAGGTTCTGTCTTAATCGATTAAATGCCATATTAATTGATTAATTTGTTTATTTTTTGTGTTTTTTTTGTCTTTTTTTGCATGGATAAAAGTGGTTTGGTCAATTTTGTCATGTGGGATCCAGACTACAACAATAAAATTGGAATATCAACTCTTGATTTAAGAAAAAAAATGATTTAGGTACAATTGATCAGTTTTTTGTGTTCTCTATTTGTTCAAATTATATACTATTCATGAATAGTATCCCCTGATTTAACAAATAAAATGTCTTGATGGTTTATTTTATTTTATTTTATATCAGGAAGCTGAGGATGATCTAAAATATTTTTCCAGAGGATCTGGATGTCCTGCTTGTAAGTTTTGAAATGGTTGAAAGGCCAAAAAGGGAGAGGGGGGGGTGGGTGGGTGGGTTGAATTGGCTTGTTAAAAAATTAGGAAATCTTTAAAGTCTAAAAACTATCTTTAATTAAATCAATTCGATCACCAAGTTTGGATGCAAAAATCTCTGGACAATATACTTTCAATCAATTAAAAACAGAGTTAGTCGATTGATTTTACTAGACAGATACTGTACTAGTATAATCAATCGATTGAATCAGAAAAATAGTCGAGTAAAATACTGAAAAATAGAGACGCTGACAATTTTTTCCTTGTCCTATCTATTTTTGATTGGCACTGTAGTGTTATATTCCTGTAGTATTGTTTTTTTTGTTATGAATGATAGTAAAATTATTTTTCAATAAATATAAGTTGGAAGTTGCAAAACTTGCTTTTTTATAAAATGTTTTTCTGATGTATGAATATATTTTTGATAAGATGCCATTGTGATGTATTAATATAGACTTAATGTACTTAAATAAATATGATTGTTTGTCCTTTAATACAATTAATTATATAAAATGGAGTTTAAAAAAACAATGCGACAATCAAGTAAGTTATTAAGTTTTTAATTAACATAAAGGATTAATAAAATTATTTTGATAACTTTCATGAAAAACTTTACTATAAATAAGATTACAAAATTGATTTCAGATTTGATAGTATTAGTTATCCGCTTTGTATGGAAAATTGATCACATACTAGTTAACAAAATTAAATGGAGAAGTTTTTTGTTTATACTATTAAGATAAAATATTTTGCACATAATTAAGTGCTTCTCATTCATTGCTATTCTTACTGGGTTTGGTAGAACAATCTCCGAGGTGGGGATTGACATATGGTCGAGTTCTAAGTCACAAAGGGAAAATTCACTTGAAAAGAATCTATGTTGCTAAATTCAATAAGAGTTTTATGAGTAATAATTGTGGTTATGGTTATGGTCTCACTGCAATTGAAAATTTCATGCTCCATGTTGAGTTGTAACTAAGAATTACTTTTTGTATTTTGTTGTTACATTAGTGGTTCATAATGACATAAGACAAACTTATTTATATGGAGTAGCTTAAACAATGAACATGAGGCTAACATAGGGTCTTTTTCTATTCTTTTATTTCTCAATCCAAACCTTTTTTATTTTAGTGAAATTGAATTTTTGCATGCTATCAATATGAATAATTAACTTGTAAAAATTATTCAATGCAAGACCATCTACTACATAAACACCAAGCTAATAAGAGAAAAACATAGCAAAAGATTAGTATAAAGTAAATGTAAAAACAAGATCAACACACAAAGTTACATGGTTTGACTAAAGCATAAATGATCATCTTCAATTTATGTTAACCGCGATTTTCATTATTACACATATATAATTTTAGTGAAAAATCATTAAAACAGGGAATATAATTATAATTTATATTATTTCCATTATATTTTAAGTTATTATCTTATCTTTTTGTACTATGTATGTTTCTTACTATCCAAAGAATAATTAAAAAAAAAACTTGTATTTGTTTTCAGACATTCAAAAGTTCTCCAGTACATACATATGTTGATGTCATTAAGTGGACGTGCCAGAGTGGTTATTGGACATGACTAGAAATCATGTGGGCTTTGCCTGCGCAGGTTCAAATCTTGCCATTCACTTTTTTGGTTTTTTCTTCAGTTTTATAGGTAAGGATCAACTAATGGACTTTTTTTAAAAGATGAAAAGATATTAATTTTTTAAATATCTTATTGGACATTCGACACAAGCTGACTCATTGGACATTCAACGCGAAATAGTCTTCGGTCTGGGCCCGCTGTTTGTACTAAACTTCAAATTCCTAAGGTTAATTATTGTTCTATCTTCTCTTCTTTTATGTTCCTTCTATTGCAAATCATAATTGGGGATACTTTAGACTTGAAACTACAATTCTATCTTTGTTTCGATTATTGTTGAAACTTTTTTTACCTTGATGAAGATTGCAAGCTTTTGAATGTGAGTATTTTTATTCTGGGTTTACTAGGAAATGACTAGGTATGTAAATGTTTTTTTTAATCCTTAGCTCAAGGAAATTCACTTATATGCCATAGGGATTGTGTTATGTGTTTGACACTGACAATTTGTTTTTTGACTATTTTTTTATTAGTTTCTAAATTGGTTTCTAAAACTATAATAATGACAGTGACAATGACAACGACAATCGACAAAGATGACGACGACAACAACAACAACAACAATAATAATAATAATAATAATAATAATAATAATAATAATAATAATCGTACATACCCTACACAACAAATATGCTACGTGATGTGGTCCAACAAGGTCCATTCAATTTTACTAACCTAACGTGGTTTGACAATATTATGAGATATATTTATTGGTACCAATATTCATATATTAACATTATATATGACTTAATCTCAGTAATTTGATTACATTTTGATATTCTTTAATACCATATATGGACACAGAATAGTTAAAAAAAACTTGTATTTGTTTTCAAACATTCAAAAGTTTTTCACTACATGCATACGTTGATGTCATCAAGTGGACGTGCTGGAGTGGTTATCGGGCATGACTAGAAATCATGTGGGCTTTGCCCGCCCAGGTTCGAATCCTGCCGTTCATGCTTTTTGGTTTTTTTCTTCAGTTATGTAGGTTAAAGTTAGCTCATGGGCTTTTTTTAAAAGATGAAAAGATATTAATTTTTTAAATATCTTATTAGACATTCGACACAAGCTCTCTCATCGGACATTCGGTGCGAATTAGTCTGCGATCTGGGCCCGTTTTTTGTATTAAACTTCAAATTCTTAGGGTTAATTGTTGTTCTCTCTTCTCTTCTTTTATGTTTCCTCTATGTGCAAATCATAATTGGGGATACTTTAGACTTGAAACTTCAGTTCTATTTTTGTTTCAGTTATTGTTGAAACTTTTTTATCCTTGATGTGATTGGAAGCTTTTGAATGTGAGTATTAATATTTGGGGTTTACTAGGAAATGGCTAGGTATGTAAATGTTTCTTTTTAATCCTTAGCTCAAGGAAATTCATTTATATGCCATAGGGGTTGTGTTATGTGTTTGACACTGACTATTTGTTGTTTGACTATTTTTTATTAGTTTCTAAATTGATTTCTAAAACTATAATAACGACAACGACAATCGACAAAGACGACAACAACAACAACAACAACAACAATAATAATAATAATAATAATAATAATAATAATAATCGTACATACCCGGCACAACAAATATGCTACGTGATGTGGTCCAACAAGGTCCATTCAACTTTACTAACCTAACGTGGTTTGACGATATTCTGAGATATATTTGTTGGTGCCATTATTCATATATTAACATTATATATGAGTTAATCTCAGTAATTTGATTACATTTTGATATTCTTTAATATCATATATGGATACAGAATAGTTAAAAAAAACTTGTATTTGTTTTCAAACATTCAAAAGTTTTCTAATACATACATATGTTAATGTCATCAAGTGGACGTGCCGGAGTGGTTATCGGGCATGACTAGAAATCATGTGGGCTTTGCTCGCGCAGGTTCAAATCCTGCCGTTCACGCTTTTTGGTTTTTTTCTTTAGTTCTGTAGCTCAGGATCAACTCATGGGCTTTTTTTAAAAGATGAAAAGATATTAATTTTTTAAATATCTTATTGGACATTCGACACAAGCTGACTCATCGGACATTCGACGCGAAATAGTGTGCGGTTTGGGCCCGCTGTTTGTACTAAACTTCAAATTCTTAGGGTTAATTATTGTTCCCTCTTCTCTTCTTTTATGTTTCCTCTATGTGTAAATCATAATTGGGGATACTTTAGACTTGAAACTACAATTCTGTCTTTGTTTCGGTTATTGTTGAAACATTTTTAACCTTATTGTGATTGCAAGCTTTTGAATGTGAGTAATTTTATTTGGGGTTTATGAGGAAATGACTAGGTATGTAAATGTTCTTTTTTTTTGAATCCTTAGCTCAAGGAAATTCACTTATATGTCATAGGGGTTGTGTTATGTGTTTGACATTGACTATTTGTTGTTTGACTATTTTTTAATTAGTTTCTAAATTAGTTTCTAAAACTATAATAACGACAATGACAATGACAACGACAACCGACAAAAACAACAACAACAACAACAACAACAACAACAACAACAACAATAATAATAATAATAATAATAATAATAATAATAATAATAATAATAATAATAATAATAATAATCGTACATACTCGACATAACAAATATGCAACGTAATGTGGTCCAACAAGGTCCATTCAACTTTACTAACCTAACGTGGTTTGACGATATTCTGAGATATATTTGATGGTGCCAATATTCATATATTAACATTATATATGACTTAATCTTAGTAATTTGATTACATTTTGATATTCTTTAATACCATATATCGACAAAATATATGGTATATCATGTAATGTATCACATTATTGTTAATATTCCACTAATTGTCATACATATGGTAAGTTATTATATTTGTTGATTATTATTATTTGATATTCTCTTAATATTTTGAGTTTTTACAACAATCCTCACAAGATGTAGAAACTCTATAAATACACATGGTATTACATAACGAAATACACACACTATAAGAAAATCATGATTTATTTACTTATTATTACCTACAGATATAAATTCGTAGGTAAATTGAGTTTTACATATGGATATTAGTTACTTATTAAAAGCTATAGATAAATTAAATTTACATAAATATATTACCTACGATTTGAAAAAAATAATATTTTAATTAATAATAAATAATTTGCATGTATAAATTGATAGACAAGTTAGAATATTTCCTTTTTCGACCTTCCATTCTTCCAAAATATTTTAGGTTTTACTCTTTTCATAAAGATACACCTTAATTTGTCACATTCACCTCATTCTTGAACGTTTAGGTTCTGGAGGCAAGCGATCGTGTGCTTGCTTACATGCAATTACAAACGTCCACCCACATAAGTAACACTTTCCCTTTTCGATTTAAGTTTTCATTTTCAGTCTAGTTTTTTCTCCGTCTTCGATTTTTTCAAACTAAACCTTAACATTGTGTTAGACTTGAATGTTGATTCGATATCCAAGGTTTATTGAATTTATTTTAATGTTGAAGGTGTATCAAGTGGGTTGAGGAGGCATTTCCTCCCGGTGGAGACAATTTTGGGCTACTGGTGATTTTTGAGTAATATGTATGCCTTTTGGCATTCAAAGCGCTATAAGGATGATCTGCGCTAGCTCAAAGTATGGCTTAAAAAGGTGTGTGCTCTAATGACAATTTTGTGTGTATGAATGTGCTGGCTACTTCAATTATTTGTGACAACTTAAGAAATGTTGCAGGCAAATAATTGCTTTATTATATATGCTTTTTTTGATGCAAATAGAATTAGGAAATCTCATTCCAATTTCTACATTTTTATGCTTTGCATTTAGAATCTCAGAACATGTTTAAAATTTCCACTTAGATAATCGAGCTTGGAATATCCAAGTAAGGACCCTAATCTCTTGGAGCTTGTGAATGAAGTTTTTTCTCGTTTGATAATATTTGGATCACATTTTAAGAATTACCCTGGGTTGTTAAATCTTTTTGGTCCGAAAAGTATTTTCGGACGGAGACTAACTTTATTCAAACATTCTAAAAATAGTTGCACAACTCCAAATGCTTTGTTATTTTCTTGGTGCTTATATTAAAATTTCTCTCTTTGTTGCTTGATTTTTCATAATGGTGTTATGCACCTTATTGTTATTTAGAGTAGAGTTTGTTGCAGATTCAGGCTTGCTTACAATTGCTTCATCCAATAACTTCTACATATCCAGAAATGAAGATAAAAAGTTGAACTCTGGAAAAATATGTCAAATTATTGATCAGCTTGTGGAGCTTCCCATTGAGCATCCCATTGTCTATTTACATAGACATTTTTAATTATAAATTATGTTTTAAGTAATGCTTCGTCTCTCATTTATGGCATTTGAATGTAACTAGTTTTTGTGGCATTTACATATTTATAGTAGGTTAAATAGTTATTTTATAATGATTAGAGCTTTTTTCTTTAGTTGGTAGACTAGTGTTATCTAATATGCTTCTTAATATTTGTTTTTATTGATTCTAATTCATATGGGTCTTGGAATTGGAGGCAGTGAACTCTTACAATCATCCTCTTTTGCATTGCCTTGTTGAGATATTTGGATATTTTTCTCCTGCATTGCCTATGTTAGGCGTCTAAAATTTGGCATATTTGGGTATTATGTAAATTCTTTGCAATGTAGTAATATTATGAACTTTTATGATGAACTTCAATGTTTAAGATTGTATAAGCATTATAGAAAAACCATTGTTATCAAAGCAAACAAGCACATTACCTACGTATTTATCCATAGGTAATTACCTATAGATAAATCTGTATGTAATTATCTATGGATTTATTCATAGGTAATCTACGGATAAATCAATAGGTTACCTATATAGATAAATTCATAGGTTACCTACGAATAAGTAATTATCTACACATAATTCCACGGGTGATGTTAACTATCACAAATTTTCCTATGAATTTTTTCCGTAGGTAAAACTGCTTTACCTACGGATTTTTGAAGTAGGTAATAGTGATTTTTCTTGAAGTGACAATTCTCTGATACTCACTCTCCTTTACTCAGAAGATTCAAACTCTCTTACTAATTTGAGCGTCAGAGAGTCTTTTTCAGGTGGATCTTCCCTATTTGGAGAACGAGGAATTTGATTCCAGCCATGAGGAGCATTCAAGTCCCACTTGAATCTTGTCACTATACAAAGGTCTACGTTTTGAATCCTGGTAAGAACATTTGGCACCCATCGTGAGGCTTAGGTAAAACTTTATTCTACCTCCACAAAGTAGTCATAAGAGCTCAAGTATCTATCATATGGATTTCTTTACCCTTCAAGACCACTTTCAATCACAAGTTGAGTAGTTCTATTGTCAGCCTTTCAACAATTGCTACCATGCCATTTTTGTCATCTAAATATTTATGCATTTTCGGTACGATACAACTAATAATCAATGCATATACTAAACTTAAAACAAATGATTATTTGAATTTTTTATATTAGTCAATATCATATGGCAAATAATTTTTAAGAGAAAAAATATACAGGTACAAATCCCATATGCTTTTTTAAATATCAGTGACATGCATGTGTTTGCATTTATTTTCTATGGTTGCAATTGAGGATCACATCCCTCATCACAGTTTCATGCTACATTAATGGAATGGTAGTCCAAGTTATCATATAGGTCATGGACCCCACACAATTTCATGCAATAATGATAAACAAAATATTCAAATAGATTGTGGGTCCCACATGTTGGTTTCTTTTACTTGTATGCATTTAGAGTCATATTACCAAGCTAAATAAAAAGAAAAAATAACATACTTCAGTACCACTGCAAAATGTGAGACAAAAACATTGATTGGCTCATGCTACAACATTCACTCGACAGATAGAAAGATATATCTCTCTATCCCCTCACATCCTTGAAAGAGTGCATGTTAAACTTTTTTGTCCCACTAGAATTTATCAAACCAATCCGAAATCCCCCTAATGTAGTATAGGGAAACCCTAGGTATTGAATCCAAGGAAATGTTGCGTATTATGTTCAACTTGGCATAATTTAAATCTTGTTAAATATAAAATAAAACACTTAAAAGAGGGAAAATAAATTAAAACTAAGAAAGTGCAGAATTAATTAAACTAAACCAATTTAAATGCATGATTGAAACTAAATTATGAGATATACGTCTAACGCTAAATGCAAAAATGCATGAAATCCTACGGGAATGGTAAACTGAATTTAAATGAAATGAAGAAGTGTCTAAATGAAAGGTGTGATACAATGCATGTTGTCCATGATCATGTGAATGGATGAACTAAACCATGTACTAGTCTACATAAGACATTAAAATATGATACTCATGTGTTCCCAAGCTGAAAATTAAGTCAGATGCAACCATGTTTTTCACATAGACCAATATGCCAGATGTTTCAAAATGCAATATGGATTTTTCTAGACAGAATTCAGCTCATAACAACAACATAATTAGCCAGATTCACATCAGACATTTATATTCAATACAAAATTGTAACAAAAAAATTTAATGCAATAATATGAAGATTCAAAGATGATCTAGAGTGGTTTACAATGAAGATGAATGGATGGGAATCATGAACGTTGCATAAAGTTAAATGAAAGTATGCATGGCATGATATTAGAACAAAGATATAAACTGTAGCAACATGGTCACTTTACAAATATGAATGCAGAATTGAAATTAATCTTAGATGTTGGATGTGGCCTAACACAATGCAAACATGAAATGAACTTTATAAGCATATACAGAAAACTGATGCAAAATGCTTCTAGCATGATTAGCACAATTCTAAAATACTAGGATGAAATGAGAATTGTAACCAATTTGATTATGCTTCACACATTAACATAATTCATGTATAAACCTGACCATGACACAGATAACTCAGAACAAAGCATGACAAGGCAAGATAAATCCATTCATACATTCAAAACGTGCCACTAGTATCCACAATTAAGAGATGTACACAGAATCAATTGCAAGCATACTTGTCACAATGCACTAAACCAGATTGAAGTGATAATAAACTTTGAATGTCAAATGATCATGTTGGAGATTCTAGCATACACAACCAATGTGTGTGGTACAAATTTTCTGGACATAATTAAGGTTCAAACTGCATCAGCAAGATAATTCAGCTCATTTTCATGTGTAATTCACTTGCCAAAGACAAAATTCTTAACCCACAAGTACTTTGATTTAGTGTAGACAATTGAAAATATTTGTGCAATAAAGATGGGGGATGCAATGGAATTAAAATGCTAGAGGTGCAAAATTTAATATGACAAAAAGAAACTCCAACATATCACAATGTGGTTTTATGTGAGACACTGTCATGAATCCAATGCAACACAATTTGAACATATACAAAATGACTAAGATGGAAGAAACTAGGATGCTATTGAAAGACTTCAAAAGAGTTTAGAATGCTAAACTAAATTTATGAATGCAATGCGTGACTTGAAATAAAGCTAAACTCTCAAAATAATTAGTTAAAACAAGAATTGACAACTGTTAGTTTTGAAATAGTGATTTTAACAAAGAAAGGGGGTTGAATTGGCTTTATAACTTTTTTTTGAAAGCTTAAACTTCTTTTCAATTGAATCAAATAGACTGGAAAGTTTGGATGTAAATGCAGCAGACCAACACACTTTTAGTCGATTAAAATATAAAACAGCAGACTAATTTATTCTTGGAGCTATAAAACAATCATTTATAAAGACAAATAAGTCGGCTAAAATACTAAAGATTTATGCAGAATGCAGAATTCACAAATTTAACTCAAACAACAATCTTTTACATACAAGACTTGTTCCAAACAATATTTATAACAAGTATAAAGCCTCAGATTACACAAGAATGCATTAAATCACACCAAAGAACGAATTGCTTGGTTTTCTTGAACTTTTAAAGAGATTCAAAGGTAGTGAGATGAGGGAGAGAGAATTGCACAATTGTTTTTATATTGATTCACTCAATCACAGAGCTACATCCAGTTTACCAAGACAACTTGAACATGTTTTCCACTATATTCAAAAGTTTTACAAATCACACACCAAGATTACACTTTTGAACAAAGAAACTCACAAGATTTTTGACTCACACAAAAATATAGACGTACAGCCTGCAAGAATCACACTTATAGACCTGAAATCACATCAGGAAAACCAACCAGAGGCACAAGAACATCCAAACCTGATGTTCGTTATCCCTAGCCAACCATACATGTGTTCTTCAAGCTACTCACAAGCCAAAATGCCTCCAAGATCAACCAAGGTCTTCAAACCACGAGTTACAACTGTGTATTGTAGAGAGAGAGCTTTTCCCAGAGAAGAATGACACAGTTTTGTGCTCAAAAACTCAGATTCACACCTCTGCTCGCAAAAACACAACTTATATAGTTTGGTTTAAGTGAAAACAATTGATTGAATTTTTTGTACAGTCAGTTGATTTCACTTGACTTAAGTGAAATCAGTCGATTGAAAAATAATTCAACTGACTGAGTGCATTCATACCAGAAACTATATTCAGCAAGCCTTTTAACCTGTTAAAATCAATTTTAACAGATTAAAAGAGACACACTAGGGAACACAGGAAATCAACCTATGTCATATAGCCTACCAACAAGATATAACACTAAAACATTACATTTAACATGTTATTTTCAGATTTAACAAACTAAAACTTAATCTTCAAGTGGATCTTCATCAATCTTCATCAAACACCTATGATCTTCATGTACATAGATTTATCAATTCTTTTCTTCAAGCTTGCTTGTGCCAACAATCTCCTCTTGAATTGATGAAGCCAACACCTTTGATTTGAATTGATGAGCTAAGATCCATAGAGAATCCGGAAAAAGCTTTTGCATACAAGATACCAATATACCAAACATACATCCAAGTAAAAGCACACAAGCATACATACATATCACATATGCATATGCTCCCCTATCCTTAATTTTGCAGTATTATATGATTCCAGCAGATTTATTTCAGGTTTTCCAAATCTATCACAATTTTACTCATATTTCACAATTTTCTCCCCCTTTGGATTAATCAAATGAAAGTAAATGCATGGATCATTTTGGAAAGATGAAATTTTCGTTAAAATAGTAACATAAGGTTGTATTAGAGCAACTGATATGTAATACAAACGAAGCACAAAGAAAACAAAAATGAAAAATACATCATGAAGCTAGGACTGATATAATCAGTGGATTGAAATCGGAATTTAGCTGATTGAAAAACTAGAATAGACAGATAGACACATAAAATGCAGCACGAAAATGCAATACATGACCTATGAGCCATCCCCTTCACTCATTCCTAGGGTTGTCCCTGTTGTAGACATTGGAGAGAAGGCCATGAACATTATGTAGCTGGTCATCCAGGTCTTGGAACCTTGTTGTGCAATAAGCATGGTGTGCATTTTGTGCCAAGATCTAGAAGTTGGTAGAGAACCATTGTCTCAAACTAAGAGTATGTAGGTCCAGTGTTCTCAGGAGGGTTATAAAGTTCAATTGCCATGGGTTGTGGTTCATCTTCCCCTTGGTTTCCTCCACTAGTTCTCGCTTCATGGTCATTTGCTCCAACTTCAATGTTTGCACCGTGATCTCCTTCAACCAGCTAGTGTTGCCTATCTTGGTGAATTCCATCTTATGCATATTGAGTGTTGAAACATGAATTAGAAGACTATTAGACTCCTTAAGCTCTTCTTCTACATCCACACCAAAATGCTCAATGAACTTGGAGATGAGCACCACATACGGAAGCTTAAAATTTGTGAGTCTCTTTACCTTCATCATATGGTCACGGATGGTGTATGTCTAACCCACCATCACACCATTTTAAATGTAGTACATCACCACAATATCACCTTCATTCAAGGTTGCATGATTACCCCCTAGGCATGATGATCTTGGTCACCACTATAGCTAGCAACCTTTCCTCCACACGAAGTCTTCCCACATGGAAATTTCTAGTTTGCTCTCCTTGATTTCGCACACATTGGTTGAAGTATTGCACTTTGTTGAATTCATCCACTGCACTAGTTTCACCCTTGCGAACTTGCACACCTCTTTGCCTTAGGCCAACCACATCTTTCCATGTTTGCCTAGTGATTTCCATCTCCACACCTTTGACACTTGTTTTGAGAATGCCATTGCTGAACTTGAGGTTGGCATAAAACACCTTTGCCAAGTTTGGATACATCTTGCCCGAAAGTTCAAGGAATGTCTTCAATTTTTGGGTTTTGAGATGTTGCTCAAGGTTGCCAAAATTCTCTACCCTCAGCCATGACATGCGAATCACCTTAGGAAGGATGATTTGCTTCCTAGTGATCTCAATAAAAAAGGTCTGAATTCTGTCTTCATGGCCTTCAAACCATACTTCAAGCCTTCCTTAATTCATAGCATTTGGAAAGGATGGAGTAGGTGGGGGTAGAACTTACATCATTTGAGGGGGTTGTTCGTTGTCTTCTAGGCATGGTGAAATGTAGGTTTGACTCTTACTAGCAAATGAGAATGCCAATATATGGTGCTTATTCATGTATTGATAGAATCATCATGTTGATTTTCAAAATCAGTCAATTAAATTGTGCAGATATTCTGGTTTAATTGCAGTACAGGAAATCACAGCCAATTAAATGTGAGGGAATCTGTATCAGAGTATGCAGTGATGTGTTTTCCATGCGTTTTATGAACAATCAACTCACAAATAGTTCACATCTAATGCATGCACATTGGAAATCATGTAATTAAAGCACTTTATGGTCAATGCAATATGAAAAGTTGAGTTTAGTTGATGTAATAGTTGTTACATGTTGCTACTAAAGTCCAAAAACAATCATGTGATGGATATTTTGATTGGGTCAATCAATTGAAATCAATTCAAACAAATCCACATCAACATAAGTGATTTTAACACATAAAAATACAAAGTTAGTCGTCTAAAACTGTACTAGAAAACTGATTTTTGGTGTAGTGGCAGTTTTAAGTGAAATCTATATGTTAAATGTGTAGTTTTAGCTGACTAAAAATTTTAAATTACATGAAATTCACACCAGATCAATTTAAATGAAATATATGTGCTATTTTATGAGAATCAACAGATTGAAACAATTCCAGAACATAAATTATGCAGATTTTAACAATTTAAGTGAAATCTATGTGTTGAATTTGCAAATTTAGCTGACTGAAATTCTGTCAATTTTCAAATTATGCAGATTTTACCATTTTAAATGCAGCACACACATGATCTAATAATAATAACAAGCAAAAAAAATATCAACATATATTCTTCATTTTAAGAATACCTAATTCAGTTCTAAGCTTATTAAATCTATCACGTGTGTAAGACCCGTGAAAATTAATTAATTAATTAATTAATTAATTAATAAATACGGGTATTAGCAACCTTTATGGCCTTAAATTTTGATTGATGTGATATGGAAAAGTACTAGCTCAAATGGTTGAGAGTACTTTATTGTGTGAGAGGACTTGGTTTCAAGTCCTATGCATGCCAATTATGTGTTGTTTGATTTATTATTAATTTTTAATAATATGCATGATCATGTTGAGTGAAAACATAATTATAGAGTTATGTGAATTATCACGAAACATGAATTGGTTAAATGGTTGAACATTGAATTAACTTTGGTATGGTCATGGGTTCAAACTTTGGGGAACCCAAATCTAACTCTCTTTTTGGCTAGAAATTGGTTGTGACAGGAATATGAAAGGGTATAGAAAACCCTAGCAGAAAGGGGCAGTCAAGGGGCTGAAAAACAACTAATAATGGCCTTGAATAGAAGGGTTTTGGAGGCTGTTTTTCTAAGAGCTAGGAAAGGTGTGCGAAAATTAGAGTGAACAGTGAGGTTTGGGGCAATTGGGGGCTGGTTTAGGAGAAAGCCAAAGAAAGAGCAATGGTACTCCAAGGAAGACACATAATTCAAATTATAAGCGAAGGAAAGTCCAGGGCAGGGGAGCTAAACCTGTAAATTTTATGTTTCGAGAGTATTGCATGATTTTGATGATGCTATGCCATTAATTTTGTGTTGCATATGAGGTGAATTAGGGGTTTGGGTGTTTTGGTACTGTTTTATTGAAACTCTTATCTAATTGTATGAATATGATGGATTTCTGCACTGAGTATGCGACTATTGTGCAAACTTGGGTTTGAGGGCCTATATTGTGCAAACTTAGCTTTGAGGGCCTATATTATGTCTAAACTATGCTCATATATTTAGTACAATGTTTTCAAACTGAATTGGTATGAATTGTAAGTGTGAATTGGGCATGGTCGTTGTGTTGCGTGCGTCAACAATGTAGGAGTCTGCATTTCTCGCTCAGCCAAGCCAGGCTTGCATAGGCGAGATTAGCAGAGACTCGAATACTATTTCTGCTCGAGCGTCTCGCTTAGGCGAAGGAATCTGGTCCTGGGCGACAAGACATCTCGCTTAGGCGAGTGTGCCTCGCTTAAGCGAGAATCTGCGAAGGTTTGGAGGTTGTGCTTGGGCCTCTCGCTCAGGCGCGAAGCCTATTTTGGATGAAAGAGTTCGAGGTTGTTTTGTGTAAGGTGCTCGCTCAGGCGAGGTAACCTAGCTTAAGCGAAGGATGGAGCAATTGCATGTTTTAAGGCAATCTATTATGCTGGATTGGATTTGGTGTGTGTTTGATTAGTGAGGCGTGGTCTACAAGGCTTCTAGGATGTCCCATAGGTGGGCTTGCTGGTGTTCCTTGAGTTGTGGCTCAAAATGTTCCCTTGAGTTGTGGCTCGGGATATGGGTTAAGCACGTGGCATTCTCTGAGTTGTGGCTCGGAATGACGTCCCTTCAGTTGTGGTTCGGGATAGCGGATGAACACGTGGAACTCTTGAGTTGTGGCTCGGTTTGGCGAGTGTTGCCGGTGTGAGTGTGCTGGTTGTGGCTAATACGGATGGGTCTAGATAGATTGCCCTTCTTCTCCTGTTTGCCAAAGTTTGTGCACGCCACATTTGAACTGGATGAAACCACACAACTTAAGTCATGACTATGCAAACAAAAGGTTTAACACAAAAGAATTAACACATTGACTCGTAAGCGGAACACGATAAGCTCACTCCCCATAAACCCCAAAAATCTTTTGAAAACCATTGCTCTGATACCAAATGTAACATCCTGACTAGATATTATGGATTTAAATATTAAAATAGAGAAAATATAATTAAACTACATTTATTGAAATATCATTTCCCCAAAACGTGGAAAATTTTAAAACTTTTATTACCTCAACAATAATCCAAAATTCTATGATAATAAATACTATTATAATTGTTTAAAAGTCTAGTAATATCCATGTTTACAATTTATTTAAAATCATAAAAACAATATAAAACTCTAAGAAAATCCTTCTCCCAAGTCTAGCCCCGCTCCGGCTCTACGCTCCACCAGAACCACTTGCATACACGATCATCGCCAAACACAAGCAGATAGGGTGAGCTAAAGGAATATAAACATATGCAATAATTTATACAACAAAACACACACATTAAAGGAACTCCATCCTTTGGTCTCACCACACATGGCCACCACCATGTGATCCATGTTCTACGTCTTTGGTTGATAATCTCAAGCTATCAATGCTATCCAACTTACAAGCCACCACTTGTAGAATACATGCGGGAACACTCGCTATTCCGAGCCACAACTCAAAAAAATGCTCGTATTACCCTCTATCCTGAGCCACAACTCCAAGAATACTCCAGCATCTGACCCTTGAGATATAGCCCAAATCTACGTAGGCCACGCGCATCCAAAGCAAGAAAAACACAATGTATGCTTCATCAAAAATCGTATGGCGCTCCACACGAGTCGCCAGGCGCAAAAGGCTTCCAGGCCGCCTGGTAGACACCTTACGCCGCTAGGCGCCATATGCTTTCCAAGCTTCTCTGGTTTTCCCTTATGACCTGGCAGCACACCCCAAACTGCCACGCAGCACACCCAAAGCCGCTAGGTGCCACGCCACTAACGTCACTGCTACTGGTTTTTGGCACTTTGAAGCAAGTTCCAAAGAACCCTAAGCACTATACATATAATCCATAACATAAAATATGATTATCCAGTCATAATCACATGATTGGATCATAGTCCAACACAATCCTAAACAACCAAACAATATACAAAAGCAAGAAGAATATATAACCATTGCCCATAATATCGCACGGACAATAAAATAGTAATAATGATAATAATAAAAAATAATAATAACAATAATGATAATAATAATAATAATAATAATAATAATAATAATAAAACGAAACAACACAAATAAAAAATAAAATAAAATAAAATGAAACAACAATAGTAAAACAATAATATTAATAAGATAAAATAATAATAATAAAATAATAAAAGTAAAATAAAGCAAAAATAATAAATAATAATGATAATAAAATCATAAATAAAATAATAATAATAAAAATAATAATAAAATAATAGTAAAATACAATAATAATAATAATAATAATAATAATAATAATAATAAGGATAAATATAATTATAAAATAAAATAAAATGAAATTAATAATAATCATAATAATAATATCAATAATAAAATAAATAACAAAATAATAATAATAATATAAATAATAATTATTATTATAATAATAATAATAATAGTAGTAGTAGTAATAAATCGAAATTTTAGAAATAAAAATAATAATAATAATAATAATGAAAATAATAATAAAATAAAATAAAACAATAATAATAAAATATTAATATTAATAAAATAAAATAATAATAATGATAAAATATAGCAATAATAATAAAAGAATAATAATGATAAAAAAATCATCAATAAAATAAGACAATGATAATAATAATAATAAAATAATAGTAAAATAAAATAAATAAAATGATAATAATAATAATATTAAAAATAATTATAAAATAAAATAAAATGAGAATAATAGTAATAATAATAAGAATAATAAAAATAAAAATAGCAATACAAATAATAATAATAATAATATAAATAATTATAATATAAATATAAATAATAATAATTATTATAAAACGACATTTTATAAATAAAACTAATAATGAGAATAAAAATAATAATAAAATAAAATGAAGCAATAATAATAAAACACTAACATAATAAAATAAAATAATAATAATAAAATAATCAATAAAACAAAACAATAATAATAAAATAAAATAAAATAAAAATATTAATAAATATAATTATAAAATAAAATAAAATGAAATTAATTGTAACATCCCATTTAATTAATAGCGTAATTAAAAGAAGCGTCACACTAGAATAATATCTTAGCGCAGTCCCGGAGTTTAAAAGTAACTCCATACAACCAACCAAATGTGTAACGATGCCAAAAGAAAACAGTTACGAAATATTCTACAGAAATCAACTTGAAATGTAAAGGGACAAATACTACATGGGTCGTGGCCCTAAAAGAAAGATCATGGATCAGGATCCAGCCCAGGCGGGCTACGCAACGGAGTCACCATTCCCCTGTTGACCGCGAGAACCTCTCGCTTCTGCTCACATCAATGATTTGATGATCATCGCAAAAGAGAAGAACCACACACAAGACAATCAAACAAGCAAAGGGTAAGCTAGAGCCAAAACCATTTCATTAATGAAATCAGATACATATTCACAATCCATTATACATACATCACACAAGCATGTTACGACCTTCCAAGCAATACACTAAGACTCGACTCGACTCATTCGGATTCAGCGGATGCTTGCACTTGTGGTGGATACCTCAGCTCACCCCCGAGCTATGTGTTACAAGTGTTACAATGAATCAATTTTCCCTCACCACAAGGTTAGCCCTTAATGAATTTCAACCCTCCTGCTACTCTCACCACAAGAGTCAGTCCGCTCTAGGTGAGACTAATTGACTCCTTAGAGTGTCAGGATGTAACCTTACCTTGAATCCTTACCTAGTTATACAAATGGGGCACCACCATGGACACCCACTAACAGGGGCCATGAGATTACGTCCCGACCACTGAAGCACGACCTTGAGAATCTCACCTAGAGATCCCAAAGAATTACGCACTGACACGGATCAAATATTCTTAATCAATCAAACAGATTCAACATGTATACACACAAATATATACATATACATCACATACAGTTTATCATAATTCACTTATTTCGTATTCCCAGCCAAACCATACCAACTCATTATTCTCGAACCCTGAATATGGAACTGCGTCTCATATCATTACCATGTCACATTGATACCAACTCTTTCATGTCTCATGTCGAACTCATACCAAACTCATCATTTCAATTCCATGAATCATCTCATACAATTATCATACTCACATCATGTTAAAACTCACAAATCACAACTCATGCACCATCCCATTCATAAAGGTTATTCAATTCATAATCTTAAAGGTAATACCCATACAAGCATATTATCAACATTTGAGATCAAGGAAAACATCAAGGCCAACCACCTTCTCGCCCAGCTTCTCGCTCAGGCAGAAGGGTCCCGCCCAGGCGAGGAGGACCCTCGCTCAGGCGAGCTCCCCTCGCCTAGGTGAGAGCTCGACTTCCAGTACAATGGCCTTGCACGCATTCTTGCTCAAGCGAGACTCTCCTCGCCTAAGCGAGACGTTCACTCGCTCAAAAATGCAGCGGGTCGCCTGGACGACCATTCGTGGAAAATAACTTAAGCGAGCCCCTGTTAATCTCGCCTAGGCGAGACATGCTCGCTTGCGTGAGTTTATCAGTTCTCGCCACTGTTTTCTCTTGCAGCAGGCATAATGGCATACCAAACAATGATCCAACTATTTCATACATTCATAATAACACTTAAAACTCAATCAATCACGAAACCAACACCAAAGAACCACAAACATCTCAAACAGTTAGGAGGGTTCTAGCTTCCCTTACTTGGAAATAAGATATTAAGATATTCTCGACGCACCATCGACATAGAACGCAAGAGCGCAGCAGCTCAAGGAAGAAATAAGTGGCTGGAAGGAAACCAAGAAATAGAGCAGAATGAGTTATCGAAATGAGTCTCACGGGAATGCCACAGTAGAGTTAGTGGAATGCTACTACGAGTTCAGGAAAACTTACATGGAGTGGAAAAGTCGAAGTTCGCGCTGAGAGGATGACGACTAACCCTAGCAGAGCTCTGAAACAAAGGGGGCAGTGTTTAGGTTCAGATTCGCAAAGTCAGGATGAAAAGAAACCCTAGCAGCTTTAGGGCCTTTGCACCCAATGGGCCACCCTTTAGGTCCACCAGATTAAGGCCAACCCTTAAACATTTGGGTAGAAAATTAAAACCGGGCCTTACATTAATAATAATAATTAAAATAATAACAAAAATAAACATAATACAAATAAAAATAATAATAAAAATAAAAAATAAAAATGATAGTAGTTGTAATAATAATAATAAAATAATAATAATAATAACAATAATAATAATTATTGTTATAATCATAATTATAATTATAATAAAATAGTAAAATAAAAATAATAATAGTAAAATAAAATAATAATAATAATAATAATAATAATAAATAATAATAAGGATAATAATAATAATAATAATAATAATAATAATGGTAAAATAAAATAAAATAAATAATAATAATAATAATAATAATAAGAATAATATTAAGTGTGTTGTATTTAGAAGAAAAACTCGAAACATCTCATCAAGCCAAAAAGAAAAATCATGATAATCATAGCAATTATTGGGTCACAAAAGCCAAAAAAAAGAATCATGATAATCATAGTAATGACTCAATACAACAGAAACCGCAAACACACACATACTCTCTCTAAAACCACATATGACAAACATCAAGAAGTTAAACGATACAAGGATTTGATTTAGGAGAAAACCTTCATGCCTCAATATATAACACAATTGCATATAATATCATTCAAAAAGGAAATGGTAAAAAGGAAATGGTAGCTCCCCTAACTTGGTTTCCTTTGCTTAAATTTGAATATGTGATAGTTCTTCTTGACCCAAATTGGCTTCCCTTAGTGCTCCCATAATTTAGCTCCAAACAAGCACTCAATTCTCACCACACACTCTCTGAATTCGTGCTCTACTTCCTAAGCAACATTGACAACCTACAAAACCCTTCTTCTCACCTAAAAATGTCCTTTTAATGGTGCCTTAAAGATATGTTAATGTTCTAAAACGAAAATTGGCATTTAACTTAGCTTAATGGTCATTCAATGTTTGTTTTATGATGTTTTTCCAGCCCTCCCTTGGAGACTAGGGTTTTATGGCTTTTCATATTCATGCCAACATAATTCTAGCAAAAAGAAAGTTTAATGGGACTACTAAGATTCGAACCCATAACCATGCCAATGTCCAAACCAATGCACAACCATTTAACCAATTCATGTTTTGTGATACTTCACATAATTCTATAATTATGCTATCACTCCCCATGACCCAACACATTATTAAAATAATAATAATAATAATTTATAAACACATAAATAGCATACATGGGACTTGAACCCAAGTCCTTTCACACAATAAAGTACTCTCAACCACTTGAGATAGTACTTTTTCACATTATACATGTCAAAATTAAATGTCATAAAGGCTCCCACTAATCGCATTTATTAATTAATTAGTTAAATTTCACGGGTCTTACATTCCCCCACCTTATAAAATTTTCGTCCTCAAAAATTGACCTAACCCAACAAAAGTGCAGATAGAACTGCCTCAACTTCCTTTATCTTGAAATTTTCCCTTCCTGGTCCTTACCTTTTTATTTCAACCTTCACTTCATATGTTTCCCCACTTTTTCCTTCCGACCTTAGTCCTATATTAAGTTGTAGTATGAATTTAACTCTTCCATTCTACGGCACACACCTGAGCTGACACCTCTCCTTGTTCTAACTTTTAAATTCAATTCCTTTTACCAAACTTGTAGTGTTAGCCCCAAGAACTTATCCTTGAAAATCCTTTCGCCAAACGCGTTGATCCTGAGTTTCGACTTCACTTCTTAGGCTCAAACAAACCAACTTATTTTTCCTTGCCCACCGAGATATCTTTATGTGTACTCGATGAAGAGATTTTCTCAAAGGTCCTACCCAACCCTTGCAAAACAATAGATCAAGTTTGACCTTGATTCTGTAGTCAGCCACTATAGATAACACACACATATCACAAAACAATGCAAACTTTGTTAGTTTTGAAATGGTTGAAAAGCCAAGAAGGGGGGAGTTGAATTGGCTAGTTAAAACTTTAGGCTATTTTTGCAATCTAAACACCTCCTTTAATTGAATCAAATAGATCACCAAGTTAGGATGCAAACAGTACTGAACTGTACACTTTCAGTCGATCAAAAACAGAGTTAACATATTGATTTTACTAAATAGATTCTGTTCTAGTATAATCAATCGATTGAAACAGAAAAACAATCGACTGAAATACTGGGAAAAATGTAGAAATGTGAATTTGAATTTTAAACCAGAAACAATGCTCAAGAATGGTCAAGATCAGTTCCAAATGATTATACAAAAATGCTCAATGTTTTAGATGCTATGAAAACATGCAAGAACATGAAAAAGATTATTAAAGCACAAGTTCTTGAAACTTTAAAATGAAAATGCAAGAGAGAAATGTTAGAGAAGAGAGGACACCACGAATTTTTATACTAGTTCACTCAAACCTGAGCTACATCTAGTTTGTCAAGGCAACCTGAGCTTGACTTTGCACTATTTCAAAAGTTTTACAAAGAATCCACTCTTACACTTCCAAAATATGCAAAAACACCACAAAAGACTCTTGAATCACACAAGAATCACACCAGCACAGCAAGAACCCTCTTGCAGACCTGGAAAACCACCAAGCACACACACAAAGCTTGAGAAAGATCAAACCTTAGTGGTAGCACAACCTAGCCTACCACAAACCACTTTCTCCAAGCTTCAAACCAAGCCAAAAGCTCCAAGAATTGATCCAAGATCAATCTTCAACAGCTGCAACACCTATGATCACGAAGGAGAGAGTTTCCACAAGTTTCCAGAACCAAATCGTGCTCTAAAATGATCAACAGACCTCTCTTTCGAAAATCACAGCTTTTATAGTCAAACTGTTACGAAATTCAACAGGTTGATTTTCAAATCAATCGGTTGATTTCACTTGACTTAAGTGAAATCAGTCGATTAAAAACTAAATCAACTGATTGAATTTGTTGCAGTTTAAGACTACTGCAACTAACCTTTTAACCTGTTGAAAAACCATTCAACAGATTAAAAACACAACAAAGACCAAACTACATCTAATTAATGCTTTAAGGTCTACAACATGAATTACAAACTACAAGTACACTTTCTTAATGATGTAACT
>Ga0214545_1004521_pt1 | contig 25937 bp, 7 predicted proteins | sample CNSS4metaG_FD_160064 | JGI IMG/M metagenome (GOLD analysis project Ga0214545, IMG submission 160064) | Root nodule microbial communities from cowpea collected in UCLA plant growth center, Los Angeles, California, USA - CNSS4 | ecosystem: Host-associated > Plants > Roots > Nodule | place: USA... | reverse complement strand
GTCAAGATTCAATATTTTTTTAGGGTTAAATATGGTTTTTTTTTAAGTAAAATTTAGAATTAGTCTTTCATCAAAACTTGTTTATTTTTAAAAATACGTGAATTTAATCTTTTTAATCAAATTTTGTTAAATTTATTTAAAGTTTCAAATGCATTTTATGATAATATTTGAATTATTATTAAAATAAAAATGGTTCAAACGATGTAAACAATTCAAATATTATCATGAAGTACACTTGAAACGTCAGATCTGGTTTAAATGACTAAATGTACACATTTCTAAAAATAAAGAACAACTAAATTGATCAAAAGTTTCGAAGAGATCAATTTCAAATTTTACTAAAACTCGAGGAACAAAAAACATATTTAACTTTTCTTTTTTACAAATGTAAACATTTATAGTTGTTTTGTTTTTTTATACGTAGATTTATTGTAATTATTCTTTTTCATAATTATTTTTAATTTATTTATCATTTTTATAATTTTGTTTTAATTATTTAAATTTAGTAGAAAACAATTGATTCAGTTTTAGGGTTTTTTAAATAATTTAATATCTTTTGTAAAAGAAAAAAAAATTAAACAAATACCAGATATTCACATTCATACAAATCGTAACCGGGTATAAACATGTGTTATCCGTTGTGTAACTATTTTTTTTAATTTATTTTTATTTTTTGTAATTAATTTTTGTTCATAATTATTTTTAATTTATTTATTATTTTTATAATTTTTTTTAATTATTTAAATTTGATAGTAAACAATTAATTCAATTTTAGGGTTTTTAAATAATTTAATTACAGAAAAAAAATTAAATAAATATCGGATGTCTAATACAAATCTTCACCAGAAGCAGACATTTCTTAGGGCGATGCAGATAAATTAGAAGATTAAGAGTCGTGACCAATATTTATTAAAAAAATATTAGAAAAATTATTTAGATATTGGTTTATGAAATTAGATTTTTGAGGTTGGAAGTTAATTACTTAATATTTCTTTGTTAAGTTAGTTATTGTTAGTATTATAATTATGTAAAAATATGATATGTGAGAATATTATATTTTATATCATATTTTGTATATTTATAACTTGACAGAAATAGTTTTATGCTTCTACAAATTTTCAAATGCAATGAAAGAATTAGAGTTTTGTGGTTTTTGGATTAAAAAATTATTCTGTATTGATTTTTTTTTTCAATATTAAATTTCAAGATTTCTAAACTTATGTGATGAAAAATAAATTAAGAGAAATGTACATCAAAATTAATCTCAACAAAATCTTGTTGTTATGTTTCTTTGTTCAAGAGATTGCAATCAGTATAATAGACAATATTTATGCTGTAATTTTTTCTTAGTTAGAACATGACCATATTAGACCTACCATCCACCTTGATTATCAATTGTATTTACCATACCTTGAATTCTAAGAACAACCTTCCAAATCCTGCTATCCAAAAAAATGTTGGGTTTTAGGAAGAAGACCAATTACGAATCATTCATTTTTGTGATGACCATGACCTGTTTGAAAATATGCGTCAACCCTTTAATCTAAAGTTTGTGTTAGCATCTAGTACATTCTTGGTTAACAGTGACAATAAGGAAGATTTTCCATCTTCTTCTCCCACTCCCCTGTTCATCCCCTGCCACAATTAATCAAAATCATAACATGAGAATATGAACACTTTTTCCAACATGATTTTGACAGAATGGTCTTTAACTTTGTGTTAACTGTTACAGAATAGCAATGAGAACTTACATTCTTGGGGTTCAACACTGTTTGAGGTATATTCTGCAACTCCATAAGTCCTCTGCTTGATGATTTGATTTCAATCTGTGTAGAGAAAAGTGCTGAAACTGGGCGATGATCAGAGAACTTGCTTTCACTCCTGAAATAGTTAAGTTGCTCCACTCCTTTGCCATACCATAGAATTCTGTCACACCTGCTCACATATAATTATTCAGTCACCACCTGTTTGATGCAGACACATTCTCTTAACAGTAACTTTAGTTTGTTTATTTTCATCAACATATCTTTAGTAGTATAAGTGAGTGATTGTTATGTACATACCATGCTGGAGTTCTTTGTTTTTCCCCTGATCTGTTTGGGAGGCTACCACAGTATCTATTGGTAGTGGAAGATGAGTATTTATATGTTGGAGCAAATTCTATGTCACCTTCTTTCCAACCCTCAAACACTCCACCTTCTTCTAGTTCTTTCTGGAGTTGATCAAACTCTTGCAGAGCCTTCCAATCTTGTTTCCTTATCAGATGCCTTGCAAAATTGTCCTCCAAGTATAACCTATAGTTGAGGTCCCCAAACCAGAATATTCGGCTGAATCATGAGTTAAAACATGGTACATGGTTAGCATAACATGTTATGTTGCACATTTAAACATTTAACTAAACTCATGTTTCGCCTATGAAGAGTAGTGGTAAGGTGTGTTTAACTAAACTCATGTGGTGTACTTCATTTCAAAATTATTGATGCTGCCATGACATGTGCATGTGGTTTTGGCCAATTAAGATATTAATTTGTTAAGAATGAAGTTTGTATCATCTTTCTTCTTTCACTTTGATTCCTTAACTAAACATACAACAACTAAAGTACAGAGTGACTTGAGTTCCTTCAATAATGCAAGCTAAGAATTTTGTAGCATGTAGAGGTGATTCTAACTATGTTCCTCAATTTAATTAACATGACTCTAGCTACCTCACTAGCTATTTTTTTAGTGGACATAGAGGTCTCATAATTGAAAATTACCTAGTGATGTCCCATTTTTCATTTTGTCACACCTAGAATTGTCACCACATGATTTACTTTTTTTATCACAACTTTTACTAGGCAACTCTAGCTACCATTTAAAACCATATTCTCAATAATTGAACTGGTATTGAACACGAACTATAGGGTAGATTTAATTTTCAGGTTGGTCTTGTCATAACTAGAAACCTTGAAGATTCTCCCATGCACCATTCAACACTTTTTCTTTTCTCCTGCCCAATTATGCAGTCCTCTGGAAACCACTCTCAGTCTAATTAGAAACAATTCAAAATATTCTAACCGATAGAAACAAAAACCAGTCTTATCAGCTAAAAACAGGAAGTAATAGTAAATGTTTATACATAATTACACTCTTCATATCCTTAAGTTTTGGTTCATTCACAAATTTGACATCTAATATGTAATAGAAATACTGATGTGATGTGACAGTCTTCTGCATATTTATGTTGATACATTCGTGCCAATATTAGATATGAAGTTAAGGGATAAAATGAAACAAAATTTCTGAATAATAAATAAAGGAGTGATGCAAGGTAGAGACAAACTCACTCGTGGCCTAAGATGGTTAGAGGATAATGATGGTCTTTTGTGGTCCTAGAAAAAGAGGTTCTCCTAAAAATCTCTGCTACTTGATGGTTCCTTCTCCCTTCATCACCCTTCTTCTCACCAGATGCTAAGTGTGCTGCTACAAAACAAAAACTTGTCCCTTCAATTGACATGCTAACTGCCACTGATCCTTTGTTTCCCAAGTACCCCATCACCCCACATGCCACTGAGCACACTCTCACATTTGAGACACTGTACTTCCTCAACACCTCTTCCCTCAGCCACACACTTATGAACACTCCAACCATCTTCTTGCTGGCCACTAGTGTGTACTTGTCTCTGTTGCTGTTGCCACCTCTGCTGTTTGGATTCTCCACATACTGATAACTGCTGTCATCACATGATAACAGTGATGAAGAATTCAGCACTGGTGTCATCCATGGACATCCAAACTTTGCATTCAGAGTTTTCCCTATTAACTGGTTCCAGCTTGTTGCCACTGCTGGATCCTCTGCTCCTATCACAGTTAAGGTCTTCAGAGGTACAATCTCTTGAAACCTGATAACAAGATCCAAAAGTTTTCATCATCTTAAGAGGTGTAATAATCAAGGAAGGTTCTAATCAGATGCAACATAAACTGAGGATTTTTGTCTAAATAACTTAGGCCAATTTGTTGATTGACTAAAAAAAATAACATAATCAGAAGGGTTTTTTCATTTTTTAAAGAAAATTATTCAAATTTGGAACTGTATACTGTATATACATACCCAAGAACATATATATCTGCAGCATTCTTGAGATTCAACCACTCGTCCAAGTCAACAGCCAAACTTCCTACAGGGGATCTACCAGCAACATTCCATGTACCAACAAAGATCCTGAAACATGAACAGAACTATATATATGTCAAACAAACAAAAACCATAACATTTGAGATAGATAGGAAGAACTGTACACACTCATGCAGTTAATACTATCTCTCACAAGGCAGAGAACAAACAACCCAGAAGATTTTATATATGCATAGTAATAGTTAATTGGTTTACCTTAGTTCATTTGTTGAAATGCATGGATCCAATTCCAGTGAGCGAAGGGAAAGGTTGCCTTCATAGTCATCACTCTCATCTTCTGCTCCATCTGAAATTAACACATGGTGCATGCAGGACCCTCTTGATTAATTCTAGTCTTCGAAAGCAGAAGAAGAAGAAGAAGAAGAGCATAGATACATACACAAAAAACACACACACACGTATATATATAAACCTTGAATCTCGTTCAAACTGAATGATGAAGGTCTATTTTCTTCCTTCTGCTTGCTGTTGAACCAATTGCGGAGCCTGTGATGATACTTTCTTGCCTTCTGATTCTCCACCTCCATGACAAGAAAGGAGGGTGCCCTCTCTCCGAGAAGTTCCTTTTACATACAAATTCAGTTAAAAGATGACAACTTGATGTGATATGTGAAGGGTTATTGTGTTAATCGCCCTTAGAAGTAAACCAACAAGAGGAAGTGATGTGGCTTAAGAAGGGGTTGGTCAGTGTATTGGTTTGATCGTTAAACACAAGAGAGGGAAACTAACAAAACACAGTTTTCAACATTTTTTTTTTTTTCTTAGTCAAAACTGAAGAGAAGTAGCTAAGAAGGTGAAGAGGGTGAAGGGTAAGTGATGCAATAAATGATTTGAATCGAAATTGAAGAAGTTAGATATAGGCCTCAAAAGGTTCCATCATTAGATTGATTATTAGAGCCCCGTTAGGTGGTGCTGGTCACGTATGTCTCATGGATATCTACGTGACATAGCTGTTGTTTCGTTATTATTGCATGTTAAGTCAAATAATTTTGTATACCCTAGCTAATGTTCCTAGCTCCCCCCACTGTTTGGATAATTGGACCATTGTTCATCGAATGAAGACTACTAATATTATTGTTGTACTTAAATACAGTCACTTGCTTCTGCAATGTTTGTCACTCACAGATAAGCCTACACAGCCACTAGTCCAGGTTGTTTTGGTTATGCATCATAGATATATTGTCTTTAATTCATATAGCATTTTGTATGAACATGTGTATATAACATGTTTTGGTTACATCATATTATGTTGTTGTGTCCTAGATTGTTTTCGATCTAATTACAAGGTTTTCAAGTTTTGAATACCCACCTACACTACAACAATGTATTCATTAGATTTTCTTCAAAAAATTGTTCCGGTAGATTGGATTTATAAGTCTTTCAAGAGAATTTACTGAAAGAACGTGATTTCAATTCAATACGAGTTCAACAGGATTGACATCATTTTCAAACCAAAGTCTTAAAATAATAAGTTTAGAGATTTTATTTTTTTGTCATTCGGATATATTCACTAGTCCTACATCATTTAGGAGTCGTGATAAAGTGCAATTTAAATATTTTTTTTACTTTTTAAAACGTTTTTAAAAATAAAACTGTGACGAAACTACCAACTTCAAAGCAGATAATACTTCAAATATTTTGATGGACCACAACAATATTATTCGACCGACTTAGGATCAGACCATTTATAGAATGTTGAATTCAATGTGAAATTTAAACTTACACTTTAATTATCCATGGCTTTTTGTATTTTTAATGAAACCATTTTATTAAGAATAATTCATTGCTTTTTGTATTTCTAAATAAATGAAACAATTTTTTAAAAATAGTTCATTGTTTTATACAAATGTGTGATGTGTGTATGTACTAGTTTATGAATTACCGAATAGATTCCCAACTCTGTGGAAGAATATAGTTCTATATATAATTATTTTTAGTATACTACACATGACTTGAGATGCTTTTTTTTGTCTTATCATATATTAAAAATAAGTTAATGATTATCCAATAATAATCTTGATATCAAGATCCTAAAAGATATGACTCTAGAGGCTAATTTAGAAATTGTTACTAAACAAGTCTTCATGAGGCGTTATGAAATTTATGTGATAAATGGAATGACCTAATTAATGGATTTCTGTGAACTTAGGTCTAGTTTCAAAACAAAATAAGTATTTCGTAAATTATTTAGATCATATGTATCATCATGTACACCAAAATTAAGAAAAATTACATTAATTTAATTTTGTTTATTAATAATTAAGTACAATTCAACTACATTCGTTGAAACTTTTTCCCTATTTGAACAGAACCTTTATACGGGTAGAATTTGAAGATTCAATTGTTAAATTGTATAAATGGGTGTATTTTTATTTTTTTTTTCATTTTGGTTTCTGAACTTGTTTCTATGAATATGTATATTATGATCTTGTATTGTATGTACTATTATTTGCATATATTATCTAATGTGTCTGTATGCAATGAATAAAACCATCGTTTTCCAAAAAAGGTCTAAGAAAATAGTATGAAATTAATTGTTAGCTTATCATAGAGTTTGACTTTGGGGTTGTGGTTTGATTTCAGAATTAAAAAATGGTATGATATGTCTTTTAGATATTATTTCATTCACAATAATAATAATAATAATAATAATAATAATAATAATAATTATTATTATTATTATTATTATTATTATTATTATTATTAATCTTAAAATCACTATTAATATTAATATTATTATTAAATTTTAAAAAAAAAATGTATAGTTGAAAAGTGATGCATTTGGTACGGATAAGGAAAATTCCGTGGTGGTTAGTTGAAGTTGAACAAAGGCAACAGTGATGTTGTTGGTAGTTTCAACTCAAATCTAGTTCACCAATTTCTCAATAAACAATTTTTAATAAATAAATAAATTTGGACTTTTGTATCTGACGTTAAAAATTTGGACTTATTATAGCAATAATTTCTTAACTTTTATATTATAAATTGAAGTATTTATTCGTAAATAAAAACCAGTACTTTTTTTTATTACACATTTTCTTTGGAAAAAAATTACAGTTTTCTTTCTCGTTAATTTTTGTACATTAAACTTTTAAATTCTAAAATCTCAAATTTAACTGTTTCTTTTTCTAATTTACATTAAGGCTTTTTTAGTCTTAAATATTTACTTCATTATACTTTAAAATTGATTTTCTTTATTATTTATTTTAATTAATGTTTTCTCCCGAATTTGCTTTGCTTTTTTACCTAAATTTAAAAAGTAATACTCCTATAAATGATAGATATTTTCCATTGATATAATATATAAAAAATAAATAAATTTGATGATCATTGAATTGGTCAAAATTTTGTACGAATGTATGTTTGTCTAAATTTTAAAGAATTCAACTTTTCTTAAGACAACATAATTGAAGTTTTTATGATGAACAAAATAAAGGAATAACTACATATAGAAATTTATACTTTTAAATAGTTCATACAAGTTTTAAATATAATTGAGAGCTATTATTCAAAGTAAAAATTGATAATCTTTTTATGAATTTTACAAATTTGAAGCTGTCTGATGGATGAGTTTCATGCTTTATCTTTTCAAAGGACAATATATACAGCTGTAACCCATAGTAAGCAGAAAAGGAAAGTTTAGAGTTTAATAATAATAATTATATATTCTAGCCTATAAAAAAATAATCAGATATTTTTAAAACTTTTTATAAAACTATTATTAAAATCAATAAATTTATTATATTATATAATGGTGGAAACACTTACTGTGTTGCGGATACTTTAATACATTATTATGTTTAATTTATTGTATTTAATTATATATATTTTATAATAATTTTATTAGATATATATATATATATATATATATATTAACTTTTAAAAGTTAAGAGAGATATAAAAAATTAAAATAATGTATAATGACAATTAAAAATTAAGATAATAAAATTTAAAGTATAAAAATGGCTTTACCTTAACATATAAAATTGTTGATAGAAATTTAAATTAGAATTTATTTAGTTGATTTATTTTTAAGTAAATAAAAATGTTTTTTAAAATATTCACTAAAAAAGTATACCAACTTCATAATTGTTATAAATAACCATTATATAATGAGATAATAGTGTAAAATTTAGTTTAAATATATAGAATATTTTCTACATTCCAACAATTAGACCAAATCGATCAATGATATAGAAAGGTTTATATAAAATCAGAAATCAACCAACCACTTAAATGATAGATTAATATTAGCCGCATAATTTAATTAAAAAAACTTAAAAAAAAAAAAAAAAAAACAAGTGACAAAAATCAGTTTAGAATAGGTCAATAGAATATCTTAATCAAAACCATTAAGCTTTCTTAAAAGATTAAAATAAACCTAAAACATGATTGTATATTATTAATAGATATTAATGTACATACTTTCAACTTTAACTTTTTTTTTATCAAAGTACGTGACTTAAAAATACTATACCATAATTCATTGAAAACCTATAAAATTATGTTTTGTTTTATTTTTAGAGTTATGAAATTATGATTTTCTATATTACTTTGTATGTTATTAGTTATTAGGGTTAAATATGTTTTTGGTCCCTCAAGTTTCAGTGAAATTTAAAATTAGTTCTTCTTCGAAACTTTTGATCAATTTATTCTTTCTTCTTTAAAAATACGTGAATTTAGTCATTTTAGCTAAATTTTGTTAAGTTTATTTAACATTTCAAGTACGTTTCATTATAGTATTTGAATTGTTTACACCATTTGACACATAAAACGTCAAATAAACTTAACAAAATTCGGTTAAAAAGACTAAATCCACGCATTTCTAAAGATGAATGACTAAAATGGTCAAAAATGTCAAAGATTGACTAATTTCAAGTTTCGTTGAAACTTGAAGGACAAAAGAATATTTAACCCCTAGTTATAACTATTTTATTAACACTTCCTTTAATTATAGTTGAATTATTAAATCTTCAACCAATTTTAAATAGCATGTCTAATTAGATATATATATATATATATATATATATATATATATATATATATATTGATTATTTTTGCAAGTTGAAAGTTAAAAATCTATGATGAATTAATCCTCTCCTCACATTTTGTCCATATTTGAAGCTTAACACCATTCATCCATTATCTCATAATTCTCTCTTTTCATATCCAACAAGATCTTTTATGTGTACCCATTCTCATACATCACCATCATCATGTCACATAATCACACTGTTTTCATCCATAAAAAAAAAAATTAAACCTAACATACTAATTCTCTAAAAGATCAAATTAAAAAAAATAAACTAATGTAACTTTTTCAACATGTTCCTACCATGAATTAGTTTATCTCTTCTTGTCTTCCATTAATACAATAATAGCTTTTATAGCATTTACAAATTAGCACAATCAATCTAAAATACCATTTTGTTTTATAAAATTGTTTTCAATAAAAGAAACACATACAATATTAAAAAAAATTATAATAATCTAATATATTTTTCTCACACTTTTTTTTCATGGCCCAAGGCCCATTTGACGAACTGAGCTTTCTTATTTATTTCTCAAAAAAACGAAATTGAGATTTGTATTTTTGTAGTGTGGATTTTGTGTTGTGGGCTATTTAAGAAAGTGACCCTACTTTACAATATTCAATGGCTGTTATTTTATGAGTTCCTTTGTTTTATTTTGTGTATAATTTCATTTTTGGCTTATGGCAAATCTCAATATGTCTAATTATTGGTTTCTTTTTTGGTTTATGTAAACGTGTTCACTTTCATTTTATGTGTCTTTCATTTTCTTGAGAGATTACCAGTGCTATGTTTTATGTGATACATCAGGATGTCAACAGTGCGAGTAGGGTACAAGTAGTAATTTCTTGTATCTTATCCGTTGGATATATATCAACCATGTACCTGTACTCATATCCATTGAGTATCCGTTATACGGATACTCGTATAATTTTTTAATATTTATGGATATCCACAAGTATCCGTGAGTATCTACAAAAAAATAAAAATAAATATTTAATAACATATTTTAATCTTAAATATAAATTCAAATAAAATACAATATATAACATTCATAAATTTTAAACAAAGTTCAAATAACTCATTTAAATAGTGTTGAAAAACAGATTACAAAGAAATAATTTTTTTTTAAAACTAATTGATAAAAAAAAATAACTCATTCAAAATCAATATGTTAATATTTTAATCATTTTTTTAATTTTTTTTAAATTTAAATTAGAGTATAGCGGGTACGAGTATCCATGGGTACGAATAATATGATACTCGTACCCGTCCTGTTAACATGCGGGTATTAAAAATACCTACCTGCGGGTATCCATTTACAATATCAATTTCCTACCCGTTGCGGATTTTATCCGCGGATACTCGTAGGTACATATTTTTTTGACGTCCTTAGTGACACTATTCTTGTCCTAGATGTGCAGGTGTGCTAGGGTTTATAGTTGAAAATGATTTTTTTATTTAATCTAAAATTATAATATGTTTTTTCAACTTATTAAAATTAATACATGACCTAAAGTTCTTTAAGATAATATCATTTATATTTAATTAGTTTTAAGATCTTTGTTTTTTACTCTAAAACTTTTGTGGTAATTTTACTTTAAAAAGGTGTCTCAAATTATTAAAAAGAAATTATATTTATTTTATTTTAATCTCCGACTCTTCTTTAAGATAATATCATTTAGATTTAAATAGTTTTAAGATCTTTAAGAGATGTTATTTACTTTTTTAGCCTAAAACTTTTGTAGTAATTTTACTTTAAAATGGTGTCTCAAATTGTTAAAAAAAAATTATATTTATTTTATTTTAATCTGGCCTATTAAACAGTGTAAAATTTTTGGATAGCGGAACAAAATATCTTTTTATAATTGATACTATAACACAAATAACATCAATATTATTCGTATTAAGTTATAATTTTGATATTCTTTAACTCCTGATTCATGATTTTGGGTTTTCTGTTACTCACACTCCAAATGTTAGAAAAAAGTTGTGATTGAAAGTTAATTCTCAAGTTTTGGTACATTTATTGTCTTTAATTTTATGTTTTGATAATTAACAGTTTTTTTTATGTATTAAGTTTACTCGTTAGGTTTAGATTTCACAGAATTGAGAGTTGAATTGAAATTGTAATATTAACGTGGAGACTAAAATCATAAAAAAGTAATTATAAATATCAAAATCACGAAAAAGAAAATAAAGAAAAACAAAGACACACTTTAGTTTATTATTCATCAAATCAATAAATTATATTTAAAAAAAATATAATTTCTTAACTTTAAGTTCTTCATAAATATGCCATGAAGTAGGATTAGAAATATGGTGTATGTACAACGAGCAAAGACAAAATAAAATACGAATATTCTTTCCTCGTAAAGTATCTTCTTTACGTTAAGACAAATACACTAAGAATTAATTAATTACGGTTAATTAAAATATCATTTTTTGAATACTCTACTCTAATTGAAAACAAGAGTATATTTGAAAAGAAATAATAATAGCATCTTGCGGAAACAAGAGTATTTTTATTCTCAGCCGTTTTTTTGTGGGAAATAATTTGTTTGCGAAACATTTTTTTAAAAATTTAGTCATTTTCATGACTTTTAAAATTCACAATTTATTGTTTTTTTTTTCTAGATTTATTGCCACTATTTTTTTCCAAACAAAATAATATTTTAAAAACATTTAAGTGGCTTACCTAAAAAAAAATAGTTATGACTATAAAAAATTATAAATTAGATAATGATATTTTGATCCATTTTTTTTATTTACTTTTAACATATCACTTCAATCACTCTTCAATCGTCTATTCTGATCTTTATTTATAGTAGTTTGATGTAATGATCTAAGGTTGACTGAAATAGTAGGTCAAGAAAAGTAAGTCAAAATATTATTATTCTTATAAATGAGCGAAACCAAACTCTTCTGATTAGTGAAAGTTTGAAAATAATAAAGTTAAATATATATATTTTTTAACTTTTAATAAAAATTGAAAATTAATGTCTTTTCAAAATTTTAACTCAATTTAGTTCTATAACTTAAAAAATATATGAATTTGTTTATTTTAACCAAATTTGGTTAATTTTAGTTGACTAATCAAACGCGTTTCATAATAACATTTGAGTTGTTTATATTGTTTGACATAATTTTACTTCAATGTTAACTGAAAAAACGCATTTGATATGTAGAATAAATTTAATAAAATTTAATTAAAAATATTAAATATAAGTTCAGTATTAATTGAGAAACGTGAAATAAACATAACGATGAAATATATGCATTTTTAAAGAGGATGAACTAAATTGATCTAAAATTTCATATCCAAATTTTACAAAGAACAAAAACATATTTAATTCAAAAATAAATCTTAAACAAACTTTATAATAAATCATAAACAAACTTTTAACTGTGGAAAACGATTGAATTTTATAGTCAATACACAGAATGATGAAATGGAACTTTATTAAACTTTGACATAACTAATAATTTTATTGAGGTTCATTATTAAGCTTCTCAGTTAAGTTTCTTTGTTCATAATTGGATTTAGGTTTGCATGATTTCAAAACTCTTTCAAAACTTTTAAATTGTTTAAATGCGAATATATGAATAAATAGTTATTGAGTCTTGGATTTCGGAACACTATTAATGCTTTCGATGTTTATTTGATTATTTTAAAATTTCGAACAAGAAGGACATTTTATACTAAATAACATTTTATATATTTTTGTATACCATAATACTACTCTCCATTTTTTATTGGATATTTAGAAAACTTTATTTCTATTTGTTTATCCTTTTCAAAGGATAAGATAGCTTTAATTTTTATTTTATTAATTATTATTTATTTTCACCGAATACGTAATTAGTTTACTTATGCACCTATTTAGTGTGGGTTAAACATATAAAATTTATGACTATTTTATTATGATTACTTTTTAGTTACTACTTAATAATCTTAAAAGACAAACAAAAAAAAAATAGACGTTAGAGTTTCCTACAAATAAATTAGAGAAAAAAAAGTATTTATTTTTAATTAGAAAATAATATTCAGTTATATACTGTAGAAGTAGGTTATACATAAATTTAAATACAACTTTAAATATATATATATATGAGATTATACTAAAATCCTTTCATCCATGCACAATTTCAATTCATTCCAAATTACACTTGTGTCACTCATCCATGATTTGAGTTATTATTGAAAAAAAAGAAAAATTATTGTTAATCAACTTAGTTTGGATGCACCACTTCCTCGAATTCGTGTCACTTGATACAACTTATTTATAGTTGTAAAATTTAGAAGTTTTGTCCATAATTTTTACAATAATTTCACAATTGTATGTATTATATGTTATTATGTCCACAATCCATAATTTATTTTGGATGCACCACTTCCTCGAATTATATGTTATTACCATCCTTTTACAATAATTTTTTGATTTTGGTGAAACTAGAAAGTATGTTACATGTTATTAACACGTATAATATGTTATTAACATTCTTTTCACAATTGTATGTACCATAGACACATAACATTAACTAAATATAATTTAAGTCACACAAAAAATTAAAACTATATTTTCTATCTTATATCCTATTTAACTTTTTTTAGGATAAGACTTAAACTCATACTTAAATTATATATATTATTACATTATTTTACAACAAATGGTAAAGAGTGCATCATACTTAAATTATATATATTATTACATTATTTTACAACAAATGGTAAAGAGTGCATGATCTTCACATAAAATCAATAATTTTCAAATCTTGTTGATTCTAAAAAGTAAGAATTCATTGAAAGATGAGGAATGACAGAAGAAGAGAGGAGTTATAGCAACAGAAGGGTGGTGGAGGCTGCTACATCAGATTCCTGGCTCCTTGGTAGACAAGACTTTGAAGGCAAGATATTCCACCATGAATCATTAGTTACATGATAAAGAGGGACAAACCCTCTTGGCTAAACTTGGTGGAGAACATAAAAGCAGCAAAATGGGTTCTAGAACAACTTTTCTTCTTTTTTTTTTTTTTTATTTGGATATGGATCCCACCAAAACAGCCATGGATCATAGACCCCTTTGGAGAGGGTGCAAAAGTGTCAGCTTTTGTTTTTGTCTCTTTCTTATTGTATCTCATGAAAAAATGTGTCAAAGCTTTATGGTAGGTATTTTGGATTGCTTAGATACATGTGAATGAATATATAGTTAAACTTGTTGAAAACTTTAGGAGACATTAACAAAGTTGCATATTTTTGTATAACTGAAAGAGAAAAAAGTGTTTGATAAAAATAATACTACAGCATAAAGTTTAAGTTATTTACACTGTTGAGGATAAAGAAACCATGGAATGTCAGAACTTGTTTCTTTAGATCTGGGAATTTTCTCTCAGTTGTTGGTGCTGAACATTGAGTTTTGAAGTCAAGAGTCTTACAAGCAAAAGGAAAACAAACAAAAAAAAATGAAAATGTTTTCATCTACAAGAATTGAGGAGAAGACACAGTAATATACTGTTTTCACAGCCTCTTTGTACTAAATACACGAAGTTTCAAATTAATAGACAAAGATAAGAAGCAGCAGCTTTTCTCAACAGAAAAAATGGAGACACTGTTATCATTAATATTCTTATTCTGATTTCAGACTTTTCAGATGGGTACTGTACTGCCACTAGGCACTTTTGCAAGGAAAGAGATTCTTTCTTTTTTCTTGTTATTTGCAAAACACGTTAAGTTTAAAATATTGTTCAAGATTTCACATAGACAAAGTATCTTAAACCGATGCATAGGGATTTGAGATAGATAATGCACTTTTATTGCATAAAAAAGTGATAATGAAAGTAGTTATGCAAGAAAAGGATTAGATTGTGTTTCAGATCAAAGCACAAGTAGTAGTTATGAAAGTGTTTGATATTTTTCGATTTTCGTGTTTAGATAGTTTCCATAAAGCCCTGAATTCAAACATGCACACAACAAAATATCTCTAGTAAATGAACAATTTGTGTTCATTACTGATAATCTTATCAGTAATGATGTGAAGAAGAGGCCAGGAAACTGGATCAATCCAAACATTGTAGCAGCAGTAAAACACATCCTTGATCATTCAGAACAAATGATGACAAAAATAATAGTAATGAAACAAAATTTGTAGCTGTTTTCTTAGAACATAGGCTCAACAACAAGACACTTCAATCTTGTGGAGTCTGAAATTTTCAGCTTGTTTGACATCAGAAATCAAGTGCTGCCTAAACATGGTGATGAAAGCTTCCACTCTCTCATTCAACTCCTCCTTGGACAGCACTGGAACCTGTTCCTCCTCCTCCTCCTCATCTTCCTCATCTTCTTCTGCAACTTCATTCTCAGCATCAACATAAGTATTACTATTACTACTAGTACTACTACTACTACTACTCCAACATTGCTTTATGTAGCAATCTTTTCCTTCTTCAGTTTCTTGACACCCCCCACTTGGCCTCTTTTTCTCTTTGTTGTCACTCTTCACTTGTTCAACACTGCTTTGAGTTTGTGAACAATGATCTAAGTTGGATGGCCTGAGAGACATGAAAAGAATGGCCAAGAGAATGACATTGAGGATGAGGAACACCCAAGCACGCCATTGCTCGACCAGAAAGTGTTTGAGACACACCATTAGGAGAAATGTGCCTGCTGTGAACACAATGGTGTGTATGCTATCCTCCTTGTTGTTGGTTTCTCTCTTCATCTCCATATCAGAAACACTTGTTTGGTTTGAGTTGAGGGAGTTAGAGAGTTAGAGAGGTTGGTATAAATGAGGAGAAGAAAGTGGTGGTTGTGGAAGAGGGAATGATACCCTTGTAGGTGATGTGGGGAACTGCATAAGCACAATGAAGGGTAAAGTGGTATATTTGTGATGATGGGGGAATATCACAGGAAGATGTGAATGGTGTAAGGTGCTGAGGAGACAAGCAAACACATAGGTACAAGAACTGCCACTTTGCCACTATGCTAAGGTCCTTGTTGTGGTGATCATATATATCCTCATCCATCTAAGGAATTTGGGTTTGTAAGTTAGTATATGTCTGGGATTGGCGTGCACACCAAATCATGCACATAGCCACTACTACCCTTAAAGGGGTGATAGGCTCGTGACACTGCCACAGTGCTGTGTCACTCCAACTCCTCATTCAAAATTTTGAATGACATGCTGCATAAGATATTTTTTGTTGTCTTCTGCTGAACATTAAAAATACATTACATTGATATTTCAAAGTCTTTTTAATATATTTTAAGATTCTAAAATCAGTAATCATAGTATTTTGAAACACAACAGAAAAACAATACAGTAAAACTCGACTCAGAATCGAAATTGGGAGACTTGAAAGACAAAAAGGATTGAAAACGTGATAGAGGGTAAGCACGCTTGATATGCAGATGTTTCACAGAGTGTCCCCACTTGTCCAATGATGTAAGCACTTAACCTTGGATGTTGGTTCCTTTTTTGGTGGTCCTGCCAAAAGTGGCCAACCATAGTACACATAGCATCTTCATAGGTCACCAAATTCTCCGATGTAAATCATGATGTAGGATTTTTGAACCCTTCCATCTTTCATCTCTGGGCTCTCTTGCCTTCCACCCTTGCTGGTGGGCTTGGATTTTGCTGTCATATTACCATCTCAAATAACTCTTTCTTTTTCTCCACAAATCAAACCTAGACACTTCACAAGTAAAACAAATGCTATGTTAGTTCAGACTTTGTGAATATCATTCATTTCATTACACACAATCTTCTTCCCAGACAAACAGGAATTTTATACAAGTTATTACAATGAAAATGCAGACAGTTGTCACCTTTCCCTGATCTTCAATCTCATAATTTGATACGATGAAAATGATTTTTAAATAATTAAATTTTAACAACTTTTTTTTATAATTTAAAATATTTTTTATAATCTGAAGTGACATTTTCTAATTGATTTCTCATTTATTCATTTTTCTATATTTTAAAATCACTTAAAAAATGTTAAATCAAATTATAAAATTTAATTATCAAAATACTAATTTTCTTTCCATTATTAGCATATCGTATGTTTATTACATAAAAATTAGTTTTTCATTGAAAATGATATAGATTATTGTATTAGAACTTTCATACATTTTTTTCTGGATAATGACGGAAAGAAATATTCCAATTGACTAATTAATTAAATACTTCATAATTAGTTTCAACTGTGCTAATTCTGTAAATATAACAATTTTCAAAAACAAAATTTTGATCAAATTTAAAACTGGGCTAATTCAATAAATATAACAGACAATATTACAATTTTAAAAAAAATAAAATTGGAAACTGTCGTATTGGGTTTAAATTGTCATTAAAAGGAGTATACGTGCAAAACACTTTCATGTTGCCTCAACATACACGTTTCAGTTTAATAGACGTGGAATAATTGGCTATTATAAATGGACGTGATGTTTTAGAGTATCTACAAATAATTTTGGACATATTTGAATAATTTTTTTCATAAATAGTTTATTAAAATAAAATTAAGAATTTTTCTTTTATAAATTAATACTAAATTGTAGGTTCATTTATAGAAAAGGTGTATACTTCCTCTAAATTCTTCCTTTTTCCTTTAATCTGAAATTTATGAAAAAGCTCATAATCAAACAATAAAATATCAACTCATTCTCATCCTTATTACTCAACACTATCTCTTAACCAAATCCAGAAGTTTCACTTATAAAAAAACTTCAAATTTTTAATTTTGATTAATTTATTTTAATAAAAGTTTAATGTTAACCTGAAATTCACTAATCCAAATCGTTTTGTAACAAATACACCTTGTTTTTGGCAGTGATCATAGCAAGGTATGATTATCACAGTTACAGCATATTGAGAATAATTTCGAAATATAGACCTCTAAGCAAATAATGCCATAGCTACAGTTAGTCGCGTTACAGTTTCAACTAATGTTTTGCCTTCAGAATTGCATATTGAATACACTCAAATATTCATGCAGTGATGCAGAGAAAGAACACAAGACCCAAATGCGATGTTAGATGAGAACTAGCACTAGATATAAAATTACTGGTTTGGTGATAATGCACACTAAGAATTTACAGTTTCCTATAATACTACCGATCAATGCAGGCAACCCACGAAGAATAATTGCTCAGAAGCAATTTACATGATCATAAGAAAGAAAACCTGCAAGTATCAATCATAATTCAGTAGTTAAGTCTGCAATCTTGGCTGAGACAGCATAAATAAAGTACAGAAAAATACCAGCAATACACTCTTTCGAACATCCCTTTTACTATGGATTGAAATTTATTAACAACTACATATTTTAGTTGGTTTCACTTCTCACTTAATGAGTCTCTTCTGATTTTCTAGTTTTCAGTAAATTTATACAAAAGAGATGTGTTAGAAAAAGTGTTTAAGAGAGTACATTACAAGCACTCTCTATCAAATACATAGTTTTTTTTAACTAACGATGAACATGTTAAAAGGGGCCAAATTCAATAAGGAACAACCACAAACTTTATCCACCAGGTGATGCTAGTATTTAAGAACAAAAGTTCAGGAAAAAAAAATGATAAGAAACTATTTTTCCTTCTAATTATCTTTGTTAGGTTATTTTCTAACAATTAAAGCTAAGAAAGTAGAAGAAATGGTTTCTGCAATGCATCAAAATAAATAATGACCGTTCAGACAATAGTAAAAAGGTCAATTAGGAGTGTATACTATCTGAAGTTGAGTTTTATAAAAAGGGCTTACCAGTAGGCTAAGAATTTAAGAAGGCAGTCTTTTCAAATCTTATTATCAGTAGTGAAAAACAATCTAACACGATGAATAATGCCACTGCTAAATCTTATTATCAATATTGAGGGATTTAAAAAACCACTTTTAAATTATGGGGACTAAAAAAATACTTTGAATTTTGGAGCACTAAAAAAATTATTCTAAAATTTGAGGGACTTGGATTATCAATTTTACATTTGAAGGACAAAAAAAATCACTTCTAAGTTTGGGGTACTCATAAAGTTTTATCCAAATTTTAGGAACTAAAATATATTTTGGGCAAAAAAATAAAAAAGTGAATTTTCAAATCAATAATTTAGTAACAAGAGACCAAAAAGAGCATTTTCAGAAATTCTGAGACCAGAGGAACAACTTTTTCATTTGGAGGACGAAAAGAAAAAAATTATTCAAATTTGAGAGATGAAAAAAATATTTAAGTCTTCTAACAATACGTAGTTTCTTCGATGACTTCTAGAAACACCAAGACGAAAAACTAAAATGGCTATCAGGTTAGCAAAATAGTTTGCAGAAGACAAAGGAATTGGAAAGTAAGCCAACCAGAGAAAAATAAAGCATGAAGTCAAGAACTTGAACAATCACGGTATCTAAAAAACCATGCTATATTCATGCAGTGTCATAAGATTGTATATAAGACAAGTAAGCAACATATTACGTGCCTGGTTGTTGCACAACATTTCAATCGAAGGTCTAAGCTTTTGCTAAGGCTTAAATCCAGATCGAAAGGACCCATCTCCAACTGTTTGATACTGTGACTGTGAACCAGGAAACCCAAGGGCAAAACTACCATCAGCACTTGAGCTATCCAAAGGTTTGTCAAGCACCATCTTCTCAATTACATAATTAATAAGCTAAATCAACCTAAGGAAGAAAAGGAAAAGTTACGCTCGTTATAAAAAAATGTATCATCTACATGTGGGGATATGTTTAGAGAATCCACACTCACGAACAAACAAAAACTAAATAAATTCAAAACGGATAGTACTTTTGGAAAGCATGATCAGAGTCAACTTAAAAAAGACGTGCAAAGATCATCAAGGTAATTATTACCAATTGTCAATTAATATAAAAACTTACCTTGTGAATTCTTAATATACGTGAGGCACTTAGCTTCCCTTGAGTGATAATCTGGACCGAAGAGGCTTCATATGGCTGCAAATAGAAACTGCATCTGCCGTGATTATAAAAAAAAAAACACATCAACCAGAGCATCATGTAACTAGGCTGGGATTGTCATCATGCTCACGCAATCAAATTCAAAGACAATGTTCCATTTATCTCTCTCTACTATTCTACCAACAGTAGACATCTGATAGTTAACTGGCTAATGGTCAAAAGGAAAGCATAGTACATAACTACAAACATAACAAAACTATTCTAACAGTTAATTTGAACTATTCATTTTAGAGTCAACCAGTAGAATATAATTTCAGATTCAGAATTCCTTTTCAATCTCTATTTCCATTCCTCTAACCTTATATTAAGTTCTCAAATTCTGATAGTAAGAGTTTTGACCAGTGAGTATTGATACAAAGCAGCTTCTCTAATGAATTGAACTAAATAGAATCATTTAATTTCCACTCAATTGAATTTCTTGACCAAATTCTTACCAAAAATCACAATCCTCTGGATTCCTACATATTTTACGTCCAACTTCAACTGTGAAAGTTATAATTTCTGACGGCCTCCACCCCATTGGCGTTGTCTAGCTCTCCTCTTCCTCCCATCCTTTTTCTCCTTTTCCTTCTCTTTCAAGTCCCTCTCTCCCCTCCGTTTATACATCTTAAAAGTGATCTGCCTATCAGCTGCCATTTTCCTGACCTTCTCCGTGATCTCTGCTGCGAACTGTCTGTTATATAATTTCCTCAGACCACGCATAAGTTTTGCAAAAGTATCTGGCTGCGGCATCAAATCCTTATCCATCATGTCTATACAGAATGAACAAGCCTCCTTCACGTGTCCTTTTGAAAAGAGTGCATGAATCCAGATTGTCCATGCACTCACATTTAGTTGACACCCTTTAGAAGATGTGATACAATTCCATGCATCTTTGGCCATTTCAAGTTTCTCAGCTCTTAGAAGAGAATTCATCAGCTCCTTCAGGGTTCCATATTGAGGAGCAGTAAAAAGCCCTCTTCCAACCATCTCTTTAAAATACTCACAGGCTTCAACTAGGCAGCCTTGCTCAAGAAAACCATTAATCATGATGACAAAGGTGTCAATGCCAGAACTGAGGCCATTGGATTCCATTTCATTCCAAAGCCCAACACCTTCCTTGACCTCTCCCAACTTGCAAGCCAATCTAATGACTGTATTATAAATACTAAGATCCGGAGGACACCCAATCTTCTGCATCTCAATCACCAGTTCCTTACATTCTTCCAGTTCCTCCTTCTTCTCATGGGCCACCATGATATGCTGATAAATAGCCTGATTTGGAGAATGCCCTTGTTGTATCATCTCATCCAAAAGCTCATACCCCCTTTTGATTTTTCCCCACTTACAAAATCCACTAATTAATGTGGAATATGTGACAACATCCGCCTGACAACCACTTCTCTGCATCTCAATAAATACCCGCGTAGCCTCCTCCAACCTTTCGTGTTTACAAAGTGACTGGATCAAAACTGTGTAGGACGTCGCGTTTGGTTCACAACCCTTCCTCCTCATCTCTTTCAAAAGATCATAAGAATCCCCCATTTTCCCGGCCTGAGCATACCCACCGAGTAAGTTGTTATAAACCACAATATCTGGCTCAATGCCCGCTTCCTTCATCTGAACCAACACATGTTTGGCCTCCATAAGCTTCCCTTCCTTACACCAACCATACAACAATGAAGTGAAATGCTTCACACCCGGTTTCCACCGATACCTCATGTCCTCAAACAGCGAAGCTGCCTCCTTAACACTTCCATTCTTGCATAAAGCATCCAACAAACACCCAAAAACATATTCATCCGGCTCACACCCGTACTTGGGCATCTCATCCAACACTTCCACCGCTTTCTGAACCATCCTTGCAGAGGCAAACCTTCTCATCAAAATAACAAACACTTGCTGCGTAATCAACTCAGGATTCTCCTGCCTCATTTCCTCAATCAGTGCCCAAACAGCACCAAACTGTCGCATCCTACCCAAAATCTTAATCATTGCCTTGTATGCATCCTGGTCATGTCGATGACCAGATTGCTTAGAGGCCCAGGAATAGAACCTATACGCCAAATTCCCGGCATCACCACATCGATTCAACACACGCTCAGTCAATCCGGGCCTCACAACAACTCCGGATTCCCTGAGAGCAAGTTCCAATTTGGGAACCCTAGAATGGTACTTTCGTAATATTCTATAAACCTTTTCCACATCAGAAGCAAACTCGTCATGGCTTTGATCGTTTGCGTGGTTTATTGAAATCTCTTGCAGGCGAATGAGGCCAAAATGGTTTGTTATGCCATTTTTGGTGTTGGTGTCAAATGTTGAGCTTTTAGAATTGCAATGTGCGGGTAACTGCGAGGAGGTCTGAGAAAAACTTACCTCAGAGATAGTACAGAAAAAATGACAGAAGGTGTCTTCAGGTGTGATTACCAATGATTTTCTCCGTAGTAAGGGAGCCAGACCATGTTTTCTAAAGAAAAGCGCCGAAAATCTGTGCATGTTCCTCGGAGGGTTTTGCTTATGCTCGATTTCAAACTCTACATGTAGCCACTACAAGCGTGATATAACATTTCACGAGCCTCGCGATGCAGCTTCTCCCGGTGGCAAGAGAAAATCCGACAGTCCTCACGGTGGCAACTCTCGCAACGACGACTCTCGCGGCGGCGCCTATCACAGCGGCGACTCCTCTCGCAGCCTCGTGATGTAGTGTCTCCCAGCAGCAAGGGAGTAGTCGACTTCTCACGGCGTCAATGCTACTCGTGGTGGCGGCTCATGCGGCGGCGACTCCCGAGTGGCGGCTCTTGCGGTGGCGCGGCTTTGACGCTCTCATGCGGCCATCATGGGTTATGTCTATGTAGATATAGGAACAGTAGCAACAGTTTTAAAGGAAAAAAAATTACACTAATAATTACAATCTGAAAACTTAATATAGGATAAAATAGTCTTTACCAAAATCAAAATTTTATATTTGGAAAGAAAAAAAGAAGTAACAAAATGTAAAAGGTAGCATCATATGTTTGTAAAAACTTTTTTGATGTAAAGTATGATTATTCTTAATTTAATCAAGTTTTTTTTTTCAAGGTTAATCTTTGTAAAAACTTTTTTTATGTGAAGTATGATTATTCTTAATTTAATCAAGTTTTTTTTTTCAAGGTTAATCTGTATCAGAAAATTTAGTTAAGAACTTTTTGCAAAGCTTCTCCTCTTTCTGCATGTTTTTTTCTTCATTCACGTTACTTAAATATCACAATTTACTATAACTAATCAATTATATGTAATCATTTACCTTTAGCTTTGGATAAGGCATTTCGATAATAATAAAAATTGAAATATTTAATGTACTGTATGACCAATCAACACCACCAGTTGGACAGTTCAAGAAAAAGCGATCGAAGGTCGTCCGCTACAGATGAACTATCCAACAGTTGGGATTTAAAGTTGTAAACTTTGTTAATGTGACAATTTTTCCAGAATAATTTTAGAGAGTCCACAATTGAACAATCCCAGGTGTAACACCCCAAGTGGATATTACTAGATAAAACTAATTTTCACAAAACATACTTTAAGAAATTCAGATATTATAATAAGTTCCCAAGCGCGAGAAAATTTAAAACTTAACTCGCTATAATCCATTCATGTTGTCTCATCTTTATTACATGTTCATAATGGATAAAACATCATAGTGTCTATTACAAAATGTAGGAAAGCATAGTATAATGAAAATCCCCCATCGGTAGCCCCGCTCTGTCGCTAAGCATCAGCATGATCACCTGAATTCACATCTGCTCCCACGTGACAAGTCACGTGATCATCACCAAACACAAACACACAAATAAGAAAGAGTGAGCTGAAAGGAACACAATATGATCATAAGATAAAATAAATTGTCCCTTACCCAATCTAACTTAATTAATTTTAGTTTGGTACACTTGTTATCACAATAGACTTCCAATATCATAACCTATATGAGAAAATATCCAACCACAACCTTGGTCCTTAGGGATTATCATGCTCCCACGAACCTACCCGCTCGTGGTCCAACTCTACGGACCTCCCCGCCCGTAGTCCAACTCTATGAACCTGCCCGCTCGTAGTCCAACATGCGTGAATACCTACTATGAACCTCCCCGCCCATAGTAACCTCAGGTGTGAGCTCGGAACATACGAACCTACCCACTCGTATCCCCACACAAGAGTACAACCGATACGGACCTCCCCGCCCGCATCAATCACGCATCTCACAACTCCGTTACGAACCTCCCCGCTCGTAACCAAATCCAGCATATCCTTGACCAAGCTACCAAGGAAAAGGAAAGAAATCATCCATGCAATTCCATCTGCAAAGGACCCCTGCCACTGCACTTCCGCCTGGCGCCTCTCCATGAACCGTTGGGTGAACACGCTCCAGGCCGCCTAGCGGTGTCTTTCTATCGCCGGGCGCCTATCCTCACACTCTTCTCTATTTCGTGGCTTACCGCCTGGTGGGGCTTCTCCCACCGCCAGGCGCCACACTAGTAAAGGCACTCCCCTATTGCTTTATACACTTGCACAAATTTTCATGCACATTCAGCCATTAAATATCACATCCAGATCATACAATCATACATTCATGTTCCTCAAATACAAGTATATATATGTAACTCCTCAAGTCATCGAATCATCAAGACAAACACTCATGTGTTTAAGTGTTGGAGTTTAAGAACACATTCTTCCTAAGTACTAATATGTCACCTTGACAGTTTAAATAGCAACCACTTCATCTAAACACCTTTTCATGCCAGCAATCAAGATACCCGTGTAGCCACACCAAATGTATCATACAAAAATACTCATCCCAAGTTTTTCCCATGCCTCCTTAACTAGAGTTCATACATAATCCCAGCCCCATTTTGATAATTCTAACATCACACAAGTATCCTCCTTTTATACTAACAATCATCCAAACACCCATCACTTAAATCTTTGGTTCCCTTCTGTGCACACCACCCACTGGACATGCCAAAACGCTGCTGGCAGCTCGGGATCGCCTGGCGGTATATCAGGTACCGTCAGGCGGCGTGTCAGTGATTCCAGAACCATTTAGGTTCCTTCACGTCTGCAGAAAGCTATTATTCCCAATTTTTCCAATTCATCTTCTCCTCACGGATTTAGTCACAGGTATTCATACATTTAACACACACAAATCAATTCCATACCAACTGTTTGAGACTTATTATTAACATATTGCCCATTCCATACCTCACATATAACAATCGCATGTAACTCATAAAGATTTACGAGTCTGTACCCAACCCCATAATTATCAAATTTCTACACACCCGCTAATCATCATCCAATCACGTTAATGAAAGTATCATCAGTATTATATAAGTGCATCACAAAAACATCCAAAAACACGTCAATTTACGCAGTCCCAGTGAGTGCCGCCTGGCGGGTCCTCTAAGGCCGCCAGGCGGTTCATCACAGAACCCAGAAAACGCTAAAAAATGTTGCGTCGCCTGGCGGAGAATTCTTAGTCGCTAGGCGGTTCTGGAAATTTTTGCCCAGAACTTACGAGTTTGAACGCGAAAAGGGTAAAACACAATCATCAATCCACAGATACATTCCAAAACAGAGAAAAAAAAAATACTAATAACACATATGAACAGCTCCCATTACCTCGGATCCTCGCTCCAATTGCAATTTAACGATTGGTGCTTGTTGTCCAAGGCCCCCTCTAAAGGTATCTTCTTCAACTCCCTTCAACCCTCACTCTCTCCCTCTAGACCACGAAAATTCCCA
>Ga0214545_1004519_pt1 | contig 25939 bp, 14 predicted proteins | sample CNSS4metaG_FD_160064 | JGI IMG/M metagenome (GOLD analysis project Ga0214545, IMG submission 160064) | Root nodule microbial communities from cowpea collected in UCLA plant growth center, Los Angeles, California, USA - CNSS4 | ecosystem: Host-associated > Plants > Roots > Nodule | place: USA... | reverse complement strand
AAAAAGAAAAAAAAAAAGAATAAAAAAAAAAACAGTGTAGGCAAATTAGTTTAAAATAAAAATAAATTGATAAAATTGCAAAATAAATTTTATGCACATGTAAAAGCAAAATAAATATAAAGAAAAAATAAAATAAATGGATAATAAAGTAAAATAACTTTTATACAAATGTAGCAGAAAAATAATTATAAATAAAAAAAATAAAAATGTCAAATTACTAAAAAACCAACTTTTAGTACATTTGTCAACAAAATAAACATTAAACATGAGTAATAAAATAATTTTCTAGTATATCCTAGATAATAGATAATAGATTTTTTTTTATATTAAAATAGAGTTGAATAAAAATAATTGAAAATTCAACTCTGCATTTGGTTCCCTGAGAACCAAATTTTGACTGGTTTTCATGTGTAAAATGGTCACATTGAAGATAAGGATTGGACTATTAAGAGACCATATGATGTAGAAAAAAAAAAGTCATGCATTCTTGTTAATGTTACGCATAATGTACTATGTTGGGATAAAAACTCCAACTATTTTATGTCAAAAAATAAAATAAAATAAATGAAGAAAAAAAAATTCAAAAAGAAAAAACATCTTCACATTTAAATAGTTAAATATAAAAACACTAAATCCTTAAAAATACTTCTTTACATTTTCATATTTAAATACAATAAAAATAATCAAATTTATTTCAAATATCTTAAATTGCTATATTTTTAAATTTATAATTTTATATTTCTTCTAAAATAAAATTTCTTAAATAAATTTCTATACTTTTTCTATTGTAAAAATTTTATGAATTTCAATTAAAAATTATATATTTTGCTATATTTTTAATTTTTTTTTCTAAATATTTAATAATTTTCATATTTTATAAATTTTATAAATTTCAATTAAAAAATTTAATATTTTGGTATATTTTTAATTTTCTATTCTTTATGTTTTTAATAAATTAAACTTTTTCTAATTGTCTTTTATATTTCTATAATTTTAAATATTGTTTTATATTTTTTTTCAAATAAAAATTTATATTTTTTTAAAACACCTGTTGGAAAATTTTATTTTATTAATAATTTTATCTCTTTTAAACTTGTTTTTCTTAAATTTCTCTAGGTTAAGAGAATAAATATAAACTTGTTATCCTTTCATATTACTCACGTAAAGAGACAACAAGATCATGATAAAGTTGTAATCTCTGTAAATAGTTTAATCCATATTAAGTTTTTTATTCCATTTTTTTCTTCTCTCGGTTGGTTTGTAAAGGAAAAATGTTGTTGATGTAGGATTTAATATTTGGTGAATTATCTAGAGTGTTGTTGGATTTCTAGAAGTGTAAATGCAAAATTTTTGTTAATAAGCATGTTACCTTCAAGTAAGGATAGTTAACTAATGTGAAGTACATAAATAACATCATAATTTTATATTAGTTAAAACAAAATTATTGTGAGAAGTAACAATGGTATAGTTATAATGTTAAAAGTATATTTTAAATTGATTCTCTTAATAACCGGTGTAATATAACCGAAATCGCATCGGTTAAAAAGCTAATTTAGTTTGTGTTATGTAAGAAAAAAAGTTTAACAAATACTACATTGATTATTTCAACAACTAATTTAGTATATCTTTTTATTATTAAAATAATTATAGTTAGAAAATGTTTTAAAAAATTTGTCAAACATACTACATATGTTACATGAACAGCCATGAGGAAGATATCATAATCATTTGTTTTGGTTTGTACGACCTTGCACTGTATGCGTTTTTGGGTAAAATAGAAGGTATTCAATTTATTGTTATTTTCATATGTTTAACTAGCGGAAATGCTGAAACAAGTATTTGGGTATTTGGTGCATTGTGTATTCAAATGTGTATAAGTATAGATTTGGTTTCAAAATAGATATAAGTGGTGAGGTTTAACCATTATCGGTTGGTCATTGGAGTATAGGGCATATATGTTTTGTTTCGATCCCTTTTGTTTATATACGCATATTTTGTATATCGCGAAAAATATGTGAAAGGGAGTTGGGTGTTGGGGTTATTTAAATGATATGTTATATTGTGCATTAAGTATAGAATTCAGTGTAGGTCCAAATTTTATGCATTTCTTAATATTGGCTCATCCTGACAATGAACCTTACTATATTTCATGGTGAAGGTAAAGGCGCTTGATTCGCATAATATTCTTCTCACATTACCTGCATGACTCTCTATAGAACCGAGAATACATGGGTATGATATTGGTCATATTTGGAAAATGTGGATCCCTTGCATGAAATTGGTTTTTATCTTCTTATGGTTTGTTGAGATTGATGACTAATGGTAGTGAATTAAATTCATGTTCAATCGTGTTTAGTTGAGAATTATGTGTACGACTATCATTTTGTTGTTTAAAATATCAAATTCCAATTCAAATTTGATATGCTTATCTACTTAAATTTGAAACAAAATTTCAATTCAAACACGATTTCAGTTACAAGTCCAATTTTATATGACAGACATGGTAATTAAATAATAAAATAAGACCTACTAATCTTTTGAAGTTCCAAATCAAATTTCAATTTGAAATCAATATGCAATTTCAATTATAATACCTAGTAAAAAATTTGAATCCAAATTGAATTTCAATACAATTTCAATTCTAATATCAATATAACACCAACAAATTAAATCCAATTCCAAATGAAAACTGAATTTCAATTATAACATGTAGTTTTTAAAATTCAATTCTAAACTAAAATCAAATGAAAATTTAATTTAAATTATAACAACTACAAACCAATTTCAAATTCAAAACAAAAGTCTTATTTAAATATATAGCACTTGCTTATGAACTTCAACTCGAAATCAATTTTAACTTCAATGACACTTGTTATTTATGATTTAAATTCCATATTAGACCTACTTGTACAATTTATAATTTCAATTTCAAAGCAAGCATTAATAAATTGATATGATTCCATCCAGAAAAGAGTACGAGCGTTTATGAATTTTTAATCCTTAAGAGGCGCAACAAAAATACATCAAAGAAGAATGCAAAAAAAAAAAATAGAGATGAGGGACGCCACAAAGATGTTAATCTTGGATAAGAATAAGAGTTTTAATCTAAGAATTAAGAGAATCCTCTCTCAAATAATGCAAAAGCATAAAATATGACTCAAAAGTATTTACATCAGCTTATGATACCTTTATGTATAGGTCCATAAGTTTAAGAAAACCTAGAAACCCTAAAAGAAAGCCCAAAGCACATAAAATAATGTAAAACGAAAATTGCAGACACACTATACCATTTAAAAAGTGCGGCCTAAACTTTAGGCAACACTTTGACAACAATTTTGTAGGCGTGGAGGATATGGCTCTGGGCTTAGGGTATAGGCAATAGTTTTTTTTTACTAAGGCCACACAATTTAAAAAATTTTTGTCTTATAGTATTAGAATATGCCACACATTTTTAAATGTTGCTTATTATTTATAGACAACAATTTTCAAAATTGTTTCCTTATAGTTTTAGAATATGCCACACATTTTTAAATGTTGCTTATTATTTTTTGACAACATATTTTTAAATGTTGCTTGTCGTTTATAGACAACATATTTTAAATGTTGTTATTGGTTTATAGACAACATATTTTAAATGTTGCTTATTTTTTAGATAACATATTTTAAGTGTTATTTATTATTTTAAAGATATTAATTAAAATAAATATAATTAGCATCTAATTTATTTATATTGTCTAACTAAAGATATTAATTAAATTAAATGTAATTATTGTGTAATTTCTCATCTCCAAATTATCTTAGTTCATAAAAGTGAATTAATTTTTCTCATTAGTTAATGCATAAGTTAAAATCACATTTTAAGAAAAGGGAGTAGAAAAAAAGTATTTTATTTCTATCAAACAAAATTTGGACTTCATGTATGTAATATACCAAATGTACATTTACATTTGATTTGATCATATGAACCCTACACTATATATCAATAAAAAACATGGAGCTCCTGATATTCTTATGTCATGAACTTAAGCTCGTTTCTGATAAATTTCTGATTGATAAATCATTAAGATTCAAAAATTGGAGCTTTAGTGTGGTGAGCATAGCATATGGGTGCCACTAAAGAGGTGTAAATTAAATTAGCAATTGAGGTTGTAGTTGTGCTTATTTGGTTCTTGAAATAAGTATACAAACAAGCAACTAACTAGGATAAGTAAAAAGTACTTCAAAAGGCACAATACACACAGATAGGACATGCAATAAAACCTAAGACAAGTAACTTTTTAGGGACTAAAACCGGCATTGACACATTGTTAAGTCATCCTAAGTGATTCATTTTATGGTTTGTGTAACATCCTGACCGGATATTATGGATTTAAATATTAAAATAGAGAAATATAATTAAACTGCATTTATTGAAATATCATTTCCCCAAAACGCGGGAAATTTTAAAACTTTTATTACCTCAACAATAATCCAAAAATCCATGATAATAAATACTATTATAATTGTTCAAAAGTCTAGTAATATTCGTGTTTACAATTTATTTTAAATCATAAAAACAATATAAAACTCCGAGAAAATCCTTCTCCCAAGTCTAGCCCCGCTCCGGCTCTACGCTCCACCAGAACCACCTGCAACGTCATCTGCTCCTGTGTACCGCGTACACGATCATCGCCAAACACAAGCAGATAAGGTGAGCTAAAGGAATATAAACATGTGCAACAATTTATATAACAAAACACACACATTAAAGGAACTCCATCCTTTGGTCTCATCACACATGGCCACCACCATGTAATCCATGTTCTACGTCTTTGGTTGATAATCTAAAGTTATCGTTGCTATCTAACCTACAAGCCACCACTTGTAGAACACATGCAGGAACACTCGCTATTTCGAGCCACAACTCAAAGAATGCTCGTATTACCCTCCATCCTGAGCCACAACTCCAGGAATACTCCAGCATCTAACCCTTGAGATATCGCCAAAACCTCGTAGACCACGCACCTCCAAAGCAAGAAAAACACAATGTCTGCTTCCTCAAAAAATTGCCTGGCGCTCCACACGAGTCGCCAGGCGCAAAAGGATTCCAGACTGCTTGGCGGGGGACACGTGCTGCCAGGCGCCAAGCGCCTCTGATGCCACTGTTTATACAAGTATCGCCTAGTGGGACAACTCTTATTGCCAAACGCTACATGCTTCAATTCTCTACTAGTTTTGTAGCTATCGCCTAGTGGTCAAACACCACCGCCAAACGCTACACCAGTGTTTGTGCAGTACTAGTTTTTAAACATCCAGAACAAAGTAAAATCAATCCATTCACATTTCATATATATATTCCCCCTTTAAATCCATGCTAGCATTCAATTCTAACTTATGAATAACGCATGCTCAAACAAATATAAGCAGCAACACTCTAACAATTTAAACACATGATTCTATGCACCAATGCAAATTAATATTGACTCACACGCATTCACCAATAACCAATTCTCCACATGTGCCTAACCCCAAAGGGACATTCAAATTGATAGATACTTACCGCATAACCCAATCCTGCTTCATTAGAAGTTACTTGGAATTATCAAGAGTTTATTCATGTATTTTAAAGACTCCAAAATCAGCAATATTGAGTAACATATATCTCTAGCTACTGACATCCAAATAAAATCTCCACCGTTCAAAGTGAAGAACCAGATGTTGTGGATAACCTGTCCAAATTTCACCTAAATCGCATGGTTAACGAACCGGGAAATGCAGTTTTACGAAAACTGCGCGAACCAGAAAAATGGTGGCGCCTAGCGCCCAAAAATCAAGAAGGTTGCGCCTGGCGATACAAAACTAGCGCCCGACAGTTCCTGTAGCGTGAAAAGTACGAAAAACAACGTTTTTTGTAAACAGAACACCCTACGCGTTGCTTGGCGGCAGCTCTTCATCGCCAGTCGGTTTTTTAACAATAACCTAGAAACTTATTTGTTTTAACATGAGTCGCCTAGTGGCAATTCATGCGCCGCCAGGCGGTGCATACAGTTCTGGAAAAGTCCCAAATTGTTCTGCATCTATGTAATCCTTAAAACCCCAAATCAACAATTCTAGCATTCGTCTTCACATAATTATATTGTTCCCACATCATATTTATTCAATTCAGATTATTTTTATATAATTATCACATGTAGAATTTAGCCTCACCTTCACAAAATACCAAAACGCGTCCCGAACAGTCACATAATGCAATTTCCACTGCTGCAGTGTTTATCGCCTGGTGGCGCATACTTGCCGCCAGGCGACACATCAAATTCTGGGCAAACCCCAAATTTTTCCAGCACTCGTGATGAACACTAAACCCCCAAATCTCGTTCTAGACAATCAAGCACATAAATTACAAACAAATTGATTTCCTTCATGCATATGCATTCAATAATTCCATAAATCTCAACTTCGTTATCATTAAATTCCAAGAATCAAATTAACAATTCGACCCCAATCCCAACACGACCCACTTTTCACTTTGATGCTTCCCCATTAATCACTTGAATTCATACAAACATAGTGATAATCATCGATTTCATAAGTTTATACATTCAAATCATGCATATGAACCTTGCTCAATATCCAACCATCACAGAATCCATACTGAATCGTTGAACAAGAACACAAGGGTTCGCATCGCCTAGCGGAGTCACCCTTGCCGCCAAGCGGTTCATCTCAAAACCCAGAAATGGGTGTCACTCTCAAACATCGCCTGGCGGGCCTCCAAAGCCGCCAGGCGGTTTCTGGAAAATTTCCAGAAACTCGACTAATGGAAAATTAACGCAGAAATAGGCATCCAAACATACATCATACAACGTAAAATCATACAATTTCATACAGACAATTAAAGCAACTCCCTTAACCTGGATAATTCTTGCTCACTTAAAAATTCCAATGTTCTTCTTGATCAACAATGGTTTCCTTTAACAGCTTACGCAACAACCTTCAATCCTCTTTGAACGCAACTCTTATGCTCTCAAAACAATTCCAGATGTTTTCCCTAGGCTACAATTTCATATAGGCACTAAGTCACATAACATCTTATCCTTGTAGTTTCCAATGGAGAAGTTAATAAGGACTTGTTTGTCCACTTTGATCTCACCTTCCTCACTAAGCCAAGAAAGCTTATAGGGCTTGGCATGAGGGATGGTTTTCAAGCCAAGCTTGTCCACAACCCTTGTGCTTGCCACATTGACACAACTTCCACTATCAATTATGAGGGAGCAAGTTTTGTTGTTGATTTGGCACCTTGAGTGAAAAATATTCTCTCTTTAGTTTTCAAATTCTTTAGGCACTTGGCCTAGCATGCGCCAAACCACCAACAAACCTCCTTCATTAGGTTTGATTTCATCCTCACTTGAAGATTGGGAAGAAGTGTGGGAGGAAGAACTTTTGGGGGAGGGGGGAGAAGAATGTTCACTTTCAACCTCTCCTTTAGGGTTCAAGATCATGTTCCTTTTTGTTGGGCAATTTGAAGCAATGTGACCATAGCCCAAACACTTAAAACATTTTATGGAAGTAGTTCTTGAACCTTGGGAAGAGTTTGCACTTTCATGAGAGGTTCTAGACGAATTGGTCCTAGGTGGGTGGTCTTTGGAAGGAGGTTTCTCATCTTTTCTCTCTTTTCCTTTCCAAGTTCTAGAGTAGTAGTCATTGTAAGGAGTACTCCTCTTGGCCTCTTGTTTCTTTTTCAATTGACTTTCAACTTTTAAGGCCAAGTGTAAAATTTTGTCAAGAGTAGAGTACTCATACAACTCAACTACATCTTGAACTTCTCTTCTAAGATCACTCACAAATCTAGCTACCTTTTCTTCTCCACTTTCAAATTGGAGTCCTACTTTGAGAAGCATGGACTCCATCATTTTAAAATACTCATTCACACACATGGACCCTTGTTGAAGCCTTTGGAGCTTCAAAAGAGTCTTCCTCCTATAGTAGGAAGGAATAAATCTAGCGCACATCAAAGTTTTAATGTTCATCCAAGAGGCTGCGGGTGGCTCTTGGTTAATATTGTCCATACACAATTGATGCCACCATGTCATGGCATAATCCTCAAATTCTAAAACTACTAAGTCTATTTGCTCTTGATCACTAACTAAATGAATATTAAATATTTGGTCCACTTTTTGCTCCCATTTAATGTAGAGGTTTGGATCATTCTCCCCCTTGAACTTTGGAATCTTGATTGGTGGAGGTTGTCTTTGTAGGAGTTGAATATTGTGCCTTACACCACCATCATGGTCGTGCCTTCTTCTTCTTCCACCATGGCTAGAGTCCTCGGAAGAGGACCTCCTACTTCTCCTCTCATCTTCTCTAAGCTCAAGTCTTTGGATGTGCTCTTGTAGGAAGATCTCACTTTGTCTCCTATCCGCCCTCAATTGATCAAAAGTTTCCCTTCTACTCACTTCCATCTCACGTAGGATGTTGGCAAGGGTGATTTGTTCACTTTCTTGGGCAATAGGATTCACCATGGGAGGGGAATAAGGTGAAGTCGATTCCTCCTCCTCTTCTACCTCCAAGATTGGATCAATATTCATGTTCCTACACCAAAACTCACCAAAAACTGAGACAAGCAAGATGTTAGATAATAAAACAAGCCAAACCCAAGACCAAGTGTGGTCTTCACAAGCACCCAAGTGTTTTTGATCACACTCCCAAAGCACACAAGCAAGGCTAGCACTCAAAATCCTTCCAAACAAGTGGCTCGGCCACAAAACTCTAGGAAAACAAGGAAATGAAAACAACTAACACAAAACAAAGATTACCTAAAGACAAACAAGCAAAGCTCAAACTCTATGGAAAGCATTCGAACAAGCCAAGATTATACCTCAAATCATGCATACACCAACAAATATCATAACCAAGTTAAATCATGGAACTAATTTGCCAATATCACCCAAAATCAAAGTATAAAATTTGGTAACATAACATCTAGTAAAAATGGCCCAATGGATTCACCAAGCCACACATTAGCTCTCAGCCAAACTGTTTTTGGTCATGAAAATAATTTTTCTTTTCAAAACTAGGTACTTAAGATGATGAAAAGGATATTTTAGGGTGTCTTGAACACTTAGTTCCTTAAAAATTAGGTCAAAACCAATTTCAAGGAACATACAACAACAAAAGGCATAGATCTCATGCAATAGCTCAAATACTTAAAAACAAGAACAAGAAAACTCAAAGAAGCATATGACAAGAGACTCAAAAGTAGCTAGGAACATTTTAAGAAGACTTTTAACATGTGAAGAAAATTTTTGGCATGGTAACAACTTAGCAAGCTCTCGGCCAAAGGAATAATAAGCACCAAAATGTCATGTTTTCACTTCACCAAGCAACATATATCAAAAGATAGAGTTTTTGGATACTTTAACCTCAAGTGAAGTGGAAAATTTATGTGCACACCATCTTTGAACATCAAAAGGCCGAGAGGTCTCCAAGCCAAACAAGCCACCAAAACAAAGGTTAGCACAAGAAAAACACCATATTCAAGATCATTTAGGCTCTAGATACCAAATGATGAAGGATTATCTTGCTTTCTTTTAGAGTTATGAATATGGTGAAGTTGTTTAAGAAAGCTTTTTAAAAATTCCCACTGGACATTAAGATAGCAAGCTATCTAGATGTGAAGGTTCATTTCTCAAGCTCATGAAAGGAAGGAGAGAGTTGGATTCAAGCTTAAAACACACACGACAATAACAACACTTAAAGAGCAAAATGAAAGAAGAAACAATAAAAATGGAAAGCATAGAAGATGAATAATGGAAGAAGCACGCCACTCATAGGGGGGATCTAAGCCAACCAACCCCTAGAGATGAGTGATGGTGCCACCACTTGCAAGCAAGATAAGGCAAATGTGAGTTAACTTCTAGGAAGGAGAGCTCACGAAAATGGTGGTTGAAAGTACAAAGTTTATAACCAAATGATCAACCCTTTTACAAGACAAGGAGCACCCTTTAAATGGAGTTCATAGGGGCCCTTTAGTAAATACAAAAACATGCAAATGATTAACTAGCAAACCCAAAACCTAATGTGAGAGTGATGCTCGGCCAAGTGAAGGGAGATGATTGGTGGATGCATTCCCATGAGGATTCTAGGCCAAAAGAGGAAGGAGACCAAGTAGCCTTCTAAGGAATAAAACAAAAAAGTACATGTCTACTTTTGCTTTTACTTTATGCTTTTTGCTTTCCTCTCTCTTCCACTTCATCCATGTGCTCCAATCACCATGTGCCACCTAGACATGCTCTACTTTCTCTTAATTACCTACAAAACAAGACTAACAAGGATTAGTATGTTGGTTTAAGTTAATCTAATCTTGGTCAAGGTCAACTTTGGGTCAAAGTCAACAAGTCAACCAAAATAAGTCAACTAAAAATCAACTTAGGGAATTCAAACTAAAGTAATGCAAAACAAAGATAAAGGTGATTGAATAGAAGACTCCCCTCTAGACATGCTTCTAGTGATCCTTCTTGAGGGAGCTTCTAAGGAGGTGGTATGGTGGGTCACGCCTTCATCAGGCAAAAAACTACAAAACATAATTAATATTATCATAAACTTTGCGAATAATGAATACATAAAAAAAAAATATAGATAACATAAGAATCTCACAAAATTTGCATCTAAAATATCCTCTAACAAAATCAGTCCTGAACGAAAGTAAGGCTGATAGTCTTTCAATGTCCATTCTCGTCTCTTAACCTTCATCTTGCATGAGTCATGCAGAACATGAGTCTACATTCATAACAGATATTAGTTATTTGTAAGTAAGCTAAATTTAAGTCATTCATAACCAAACATTCTTTATACCGTATATAACGAATTGAAAGTTATTCTTTTCACATGACCATATTTTCGTCGTTCAAAGTACATCATTGTGCTTCCACCAAATAGAACAGTCTATAGAAAATGATTTACAAATCATGCTAACAAAAACTTTAAACATTAAATACATCTTAAAAGACTTCTTACCATATTGTCAACCTTCTTTTCCGAACCAAAACCCTAGCACTCAGAGGTACCCAAAATCTGCCTATTTATATTGGCCACCACCCTATAATTTAAGTATGTTAGTTACAAATATATTTGTTTGTTTAATCATTTCATAACATTAATAAACACAACATTAGTAATACCAGTAAGGTACACCGAAATAAGTAACAATTTTATACAACTTTATGAAGTCAACTTCAAATGCATGAATTGATGGTTGTCTGGAACATATGGAACTAGTTGTTGAAGCGCTGAAAGGTCCCTACAATGGCCAATATCGGATTCCGAGTTCAAATCAAAAGCTTTCCCAACATTGTCTCGATTCATTCTTTCAACAACAATTGAAGCCTCGTGACGAACTTCACCTTATGGTCACCAACTTCAACCTCAACCTCATCACCTCCTTCTTCCTCTATATTTTGCCCACCTTTTTCATCTCCAACATGACATCGAGACAATATTTCCTCACGCAATAATGTCAGGTGCTTCTTCATCTTCCGTAGGCGTCTTCCATGATTTCTCAATTTGTTTAACAAATCTTTCGTCAACGCAAACTTTACATCGACATGCGCTTTTTTGGATTGTGGTTCCTCACGAAGTTGCAACACTTCATTAATCATTTCCTTTTCATGATTTTCTTCTCTTAACCTCCATTCCCAAAATATCTAAATGAACACAACACATAACAACTTATTGTTAAAAAATAGTAAACATTTTTATAAAGCATAAATTATAGGGACTTGTACTTGGCTCTCTTCGAACAACTTCTCAATGCATCTTGACTTTAAGTGAACATCCGGCCAGGCCTATATTTTGGAAACATTAACTCTATATTTGACCCACACAAACGAAGTCTTTCTATAGCCTATATCTACACCAAACAACATTGTAAATTACATCATTTTAAATATAGTACAAATAACAAATAATCATTACATAAAGTATTGTGTACCTGCAAAACTACTACTGACCCGCTTAGACAAATCTTTGTCTGCCTGAGTGCTAGAAACACACGACTTAATCTCTTAATCAAATAACTATGAACTGCTTTACCCCAATTGTAACTTGACAAACTGTCTATACGATATAAAACACTACAATGAATATTACTAACAATTTTTGAATTCCTAGGAAAAGTAAATGACCGCAAAACAAACAAAAATATACAAACGACATACATTATCAACGTCATCAAAGTCACTTTGCACCACATTCTTAATCATTTCATTAACATTTTCAATTGTTATTATTTACTCTACACCACACCCCACAAACATTTTTATCAAATTTGACATCTAACTCAACAATGCCCAATCCTAAAGACATGCAAATGTCATCACACCTGAATGGAATAGATTGTTGCATCACACGAAACGATTCGTGAGCAGGTAACCAACGCTTCAACATCTCCAACAAAAGATGGTTACATATTTATAATGATTTTTCTATGTGCAAATATCATTTGAATGATGTATCCTCAATCCTTGCACGATGGCTGTCCAAGATCAATTCATTCATTTCGGCAATGCACTTTGTGTAACAAAATGTACGCAACCGAGCCTAACAATCAATGAAATGCCAAAAAGTAATACTTCATTTAACTTTTAACACAAATAATCCCAACAAAATATACAAATAACACCATGTCAATACCTTCTTATTACATCGTAATTTACCAGCCATAACGTTTTCGTATGCTACTACAAAAAAAAATAGCCTTCAATGTGATTGTACAAAATAGTAACATAAAGCAAAGAACATTCTTTACACAACACACAATAACACCACCAAATTAGAACCAATGAAACACAAATGCCCTTCTCGTGAAACACCACAAATTGTACATGACCTTTTCTTGAAACCCCACAAATTCCACAACCATCAATCAAAAGACCACAAAATTTGAATAAAAACAACAACACACAAGCACCAAAATGCGAAAATCCCTAAATGTGCTTTGTTCAAAAAAATTTTGTTGCCCAAAGCCCCACAACCACAATAGCAAACTACACCTATGGCCACTAGAAATGCACATAACATTGGGGACAACACAACCAAATCACATAAACAAACTTCCATCAAAACTTTACAAAAAAAACATTAATGATGAACGAAGACGGTGGGGGAAAGAGGTGTAACAGAATCACAACAAACTTACAATAAAACAATGTGGATGAATGCTCGTAAGGAATAGTGGAAGTGGCTTCCGGTGGAATCGTTGTCGTCGAGTACTTCTCATCGTCGGTGTCTCCTATAACCCACCGTCAAGTGCTTCTTTGCTTCTCCAACAATTTTCTCTCTCTATCATTGCGTCATTTGCCTTTGCCTAAAAACTTCTCTAACTCCCGCACGTGCACCGGTTACTTTCATTTAATGAAAATTCATTTAAAAATTAAAACCATTGTGTCACGTCATCAATGTCAAATTTGAGTCCAAAAAGAATGTCTGAATATCATTTTCGTATAAATTACTACACAAAGACTAGACAATGCAAACATAAAGAAATGAGAAGTCTAAACAACAAAGACTAGATAATGAACATAATAAGCATAAAGTGGCTACACAACATCAACGATAAGAATTAGACACTATACACAAATACACAATATAAATTTTGAATTTCTAGCTCGTCCACTATATGTAAAAGTTTACCTACAAAATTTCAAGTAGATTTTGGCAAAATTAACCAATCCTTTCTTGAATTATATGTTTAATAATTCGGTTTTATCACTACAAGAAAAATTCTATTTAGCTAGAGAAATTAGCGAGAAAAAATATTTGTAACTAATCCCTCTCTAATTTGCGAGAAATAACGAAAGAATAAAATTGTAGTGTCTGTAGCAAAATAGCTACAAATTCACCTAAACATCTATTTGTAAATAATTACTCACAAATTTGCGATGAAATAGCGAAGAAATAAAATTGTAGTCAGTTGGTAGCAAAATAGCTACAAATTTACTAGAAAATATGTTTGTAGCTAATCTTTCTCAATTAGAATTATTTTTAATTTTAGTATAAAAATATATTTTTTAATTTAAATATTAAAATTATTTTTAGTTTAAATATTTTAAATTATTTTTAAATTAAGTATTTAAAAATTATTTTAAATTTGAACATTTAAAATTATTTAAAATTTAAATATTTTAAAATTATTTTAAATTTAAATATTTTAAAATTATTTTAAATTTAAATATTTTAAAATTATTTTAAATTTAAATATTTTAAAATTATTTTAAATTTAAATATCTTAAAATTATTTTAAATTTAAATATTTTAAAATTAATTTTAATTTATTTATTATAAATTATTTTTAATTTAAACATTTCAAAATTATTTTTTAAAATATAGTATTATATATTGAAATGTAAATGATAAATATAAATATTAATAAATTAATTAAAATAAGACATAAAATGATTTTGTTAGTAATCCATAACTAACAAATACAAATTATATTTAAAATATTATTCTGAAGAAAATAAATTTATTAAAAAAATAAAAAAAATATCAATATACTAACAAATTATCAAGATATACTTCATTATATATAAGTTAATTTTTTTATTTATAAATATCATTTTTTAAATGAAAAATTACATTTACCTAATACAATACTTTTAGAAATTAAAAATTAGTATATGTGAAAACTTGCAATTCGCACAGTAACACCATGATTAAACATCCCAGATTCACGCACTTTAGGCTTTCTAGTTCTAGATAAAAAAAGAAGCACGTGATAATTGGTGGAATCAGCAACAATGAAATGATCTCAAAAAGTGATTATTTTCGAGTTGTTTTTGCTTCTTACAATCTCCTCAAACGCAGCATTTAAACCCTCTGTGATACTTTTCGATTCATCTTTCCTCCATTTGAATCCGCTCATACATCGCTTCTTCTACTCCCAACTTTTCCTTCCTTTGCCATTTTCTCATCCTGTATCCGAATCTCATTATTGTTCACTGTGGTTCTACCTCTCACCACCGTTCCAGTTAGTTGCATCTCACTGTGGGTTCGCTTCCTCCTAATCGGTAACTTACTCTTCTCTTTGCTATTCCATCTTTAATATTCCACTCACTCATAACAATACTTTTTTGTTTAAGAGCTCATGGCGTCGTTTGTAACATCCCTGTCGGATATTACGGGTTTAAAATATAATATAAAATAAGAAAATAAAATCACATTTATTATAAATCCATTTCCCAAAAACACGAGAATTTCAAAGGATTTATTTCATAATAAATATAACTCTAAGTTCAAATCTTCTCAAAATTCAATAAAATACCAAAACGGTTTCATAATAGATTACATCTTTATTCCAAAACCATAAATGATAAAACTCTATAAAACTGTTCCCATGAGTTTTTCCCGCTGCTAAGCCTCACCAGATCCACCTGCAACATCATCTGCTCCCGTGTATCGCGTACACGATCATCGCCAAACACAAGCAGATAGGGTGAGCTAACAATCGATAGAGCACCACCATGTTATTCGTTTTTTACATCTTCTAGTGGGTACCTCAGGGTGTCTTGCTGCCATACCTATCAGCCACAACCGATAGAGCACGTACGGATAACCATGCTACGGATCATACACCGTAACGCCAGGTGGAGTTCCCATATACGAACATAATTCGTAATGTCCCAAGACTACCAAACTCGTCAGTCAACTACTGAGGAGGGCAATCTATATGGACCCATCCGTACTGGCCACAACCAACACACTCACACCGGCAACACTCGCCAACCCGAGCTCAACTCAAGGGTTCTTCGTGTTCATCCGCCATCCCGAGCTCAACTCGAGGGATGCCATTCCGAGCTTAACTCGAGGGATGTCATTCCGAGCTTAACTCGAGGAATGCCACGTGCTTAACCCCTATCCCGAGCTCAACTCAAGGGATATGCTCCGAGCTCAACTCAAGGAACACCAGCAAGCCGACCTTTAAGATATCCTAGAAGTCTTGTAGATCACGCACATCATAGCAAGCATAACACCAATCTGCTACAGCAAAATCGCCTAGCGGGGGACACGTACCGCTAAGCACTGCCACTTCCAGATTGCTTGGCGGGGGACATGTACCGCCAGTCGCTACCGCTTCCAGATTGCCTGGCGGGGGACACGTACCGCCAGTCGCTATCGCTTACAGATTTCCTGGCGGGGGACACGTACCGCCAATTGCTACACCAGTACTTGCACATTACTGGCTTTAGTTCAAGTTCAAACACACTTCACATAGGTTGCTCTCATTTGCTCTCATTCCAGAGTACCCCTAATGAAAAGCATTGCCATCTATAATGTTCTAGGCCTTATAGCACCTCACATGTGCATTCATCCCCTAGTCATATAGACCATCCCAAGCATGCTTAAACAAAATATAAGTAGCAGCACTCTAACAATTTTAAGCACATGATCTTATGCACCAATGTAATTTAGTATTGACACCCATGCCTTCACCAAACCAATTCTCCACATGTGACTAACCCAAAGGAACATTCAAATTGATAGAGACTTACCACATAACCCAATCATGCTTCATTAGAAGTTACTTGAACTTATCAAGAGCTTATTCATGTATTTTACAGACTCCAAAATCAGCAATATTAAGTAATGTATATCTCTAGCTACTGACCTCCAAATCCAATCTCCACCGTTCAAAATTAAGAACCACATGTTATGAACCACCTGCCAAAATTTCACCTAAATAGGACGGTTAACGAACTGGGAAATGCCATTTTACGAAAATTGCGCAAACTAAAAAAACATGGCGGCGCTTAGCACCCAAAAGTGAGGAGGTGGCGCCTGGCGGGACTGTACTATCGTCGGGCGGTCCCTGTTGCGCGAAAAGTATGAAAAACAACGTTTTTCGTGAACCAGAGCACCCCTCCCATCTCTTATATGGCGCCTAGCGGTAACCATTGTGCCGCAAGGTGGTTCCTGCTGTTCCAGGAACCCCAACCTTCTTCTCTGCACCAGCGAGCTTTAACCAATTCCCAACTACTATGTTTTCCATTGATTTTTCGATTCAAAGGCCACACTCATAGGTTTAAGATCATGGTTCGTTCCTATGGCTCCCACTATACGAAAACCCTTACATTATTTCGTTTAACTTAGTGTCACAATAACAATCTCAACCCCAAATAATATTAATTCAATTTTCGTCCAATTTGACCACCACTCACATGTAATTCAATTATGTATGATGCCCAAACACTCAGAACCAATAAGGACTTCCCATTTCCTCAATTAGAATCACTCAAGCACACATAAAAATATCAAAATCAAATGAACAGGTTTACGTCGCCTGGCGGGTGTTCATCACCGCCAGGCAGTTCATCACAAAACCCAGAAACTGAGTTGTAGGTTCGTGGCGCCTGACAGTACAGGGATTCACCGCCAAGCGGTTCCTCAGGGAACCAGAAACATACTAAACTGGCATGTGCCGCTTGGCGGCTATGAGTAGCCCGCCAGGCGGTTTCTGGAGAAAAATTCAGAAATTCAGATTTCAATGCAATTTTAACAAAAACCAAACATACACATTCTATAATCATACAATTATGCATAAAAACTCATATAGGACGTTGTTCAGCTCCCCTAACCTGGTTTCCTTAGCTTAATTTTGGAATTGTTGTGAATTCTCTATTATCCTCAATGATCTCCCTTTGGCTTTCTCTCCCAATTCAGCTTCAAAGCTTCACTTCAACCTTACTACTCTCAAAATTCGTGTTCTGTTTTCTGAGCACATTCACAGCTTGCCAAAACCCTTCTTCTTACCTCATATTGGCCTTTTAAAGGTGCCTTAAAGCTAGATAATTACCAAAAACGAATTTAAGATTTAATGGGAATCTTTATTATCATTCATTGATTCTTTATGGTCCGTTTTTCAGCCTCCCTTGGCTGCCCATGCATCTAGGTTTCCCTTAACCCTTCAAATTCAAGCCAAAACCCAAAATAGCAAAAATAATGTTTAATTTGGGTTTTCCAAGGCTTGAACCCATAACCATACAAATGTCAAATCAATGTTCAACCATTTAACCAATTCATGTTTCATGATGACTAATATAATTAAATGATTATATCATTTCATAATCATGCTCAACATATATTTAAAAAATAAAAACAAATAAATAACATACAATTGGCATACTTAGGACTTGAACCCAAGTCCTCTCACATAATCAAAGTACTCTCACCAATTAAGCTAATACTTTTCCACGTGATATTAATCCGCATTAAATTCCTTAAAGGCTCATGCTACCCACATTTATTAAATAATTATTTAATTAATTATTCAAATTTCTCGGGTCTTACATCGTTCAATCTGTGCACGATGTTGGTTCATGTCCAAGGTTTCAATCATCCACTCCAAATCTAAAATTCATTGGGGCCTTTGATTCAATTAATCAAAACAGGTATTTTGTTAGATTTTTAGGGTTTGAAATTTTGTTGAATTAATCTTCCACTCCAAATCTGAAATTTCGTTGAGGCTTGTATGATTTATTGTTCTCCCATAATTCCTCTTTGTGAATATAAGTTGGTAGCTACCTTTTATGACCATTTTCTTCAATATTAGGTATCTTCTAATCCATCTGAATTGTAGTTTTACATGTGCAAGTTCAATTACGTATGATGTTTCCCAATAATTTGGTTTCATTTGAGTCATCCTCTTTATGGACATTCGGTCTCAAAGTTGTTGGTTCCCAAACCTAGCTTTCGGTTCTAACTCCATTTCATGAATATATAATAATTGATTTCTTGTAAGTTTTTGGAGGAAATTATTGCAATTAAATAAGTATGTATTTTTCAATTCAATGGTCGTATAGTCAGATCAAACTTTTTTTTCCTATTTGACATTAAGTATGAACATGGGACTTTAAGCAATTCAATGTTTGTGGTTCCAAATTTAATGCAATGTTTGCTGTCTTTAACACAAGTTTTTGTTTGTTCACGTGCTATATGAAACTTCAAAATAGAAATAGAGAAATAAGAACACTGCATGCTTAGAAACGGGTCATTTGGGTGATAGGACTCACGCCACTGTGTTATAAGTTATAACCCCCTTGGAGCTTTTTTCCTTCTCTTTTTGGTAACCATGAAAATATCACAGCCTCAGAAATAATTTTGCATTACTATTCTCCCTCTCTAAATACAAGATTAGTGTAATGTTAGAGAACATAACTTTTTCTTTATAAGACCTATTCATTTGTCTGCTCATGTCACAAAGGGAAAGAAAATCCAATGTGCCTCCCAAAGAAAGTCACTAACCCATTATTACAATCACGGGATGAAAGAACCTTAACAAAAGCTAGAAGTAGAACTATCACGCAATTCATGTCACCTTAGCTTTGTGACAAGATTTCCCATGGATACTGGGAGTGCAATTAAAGTCAAGTTATGTCATCTAGAAATAAAACCATAAATAAACTTTACCGGTTTACACCATGCTTCTAATAAGTATGATGCTGCATAGAGAAACAATATGAACACTGCAAAGAATATAATTTAATATTCCACCAAAGGCAACTCAGAATTTCCCTAACACAACTACCACCCAGAAAATATGGCATCTTTATCATATTAGCCTAAAACTAAATGGGTTGATTCAATATAGTAGTAGATTGTTAGTGTGCTATTAGAGGCTCTTATTAACAGTGTGCCAAGAGGGAAAAATATAAATTGAAAGTGTTTAGATTAATTTGTTTTTTGAATGGCATCAAATGCATTAAGCTCTAAAGTCATATAAAACATGCCCCCTAAATAGCACAAACCTTACCAAAATGTTTGAAAATTAAATAAACTACAAAACCAATCATCTACAATAATAGATAAAAATAACCATTAACACTTCTTACCTGTCATTCAGAAAAGCAATGCTAAGTGCAGTAAAAAGTGTGGCTACAATGGCAAGCGACATCCAAAGAAAACCCAAAACTACAATTCAAAATGCTAATAACGAGAGAATCCATCTCCAATTATCATAATTTCAATAACTAGTATCCAGGAAGCCCACTTACTGAGAAGAGACATAATCAAAAGGAAGTAGTTGGTCCGGTAGCTGCAGCAAACAAAAACACAACCATCATTATCATTTCCCAACCCCATAATACCTCTACTCTAATAATCCAAACCAGAATACGTCAATAACAAGTCATCTCCAAATTAAATAAATTTAGTGGCATTAATTATTTTTCCAAATGATTAGTGAGTTATATGTGAATGGAGCTAATGTTAGTTTTGAAATGGTTGAAATGCCAAGAAGGGGGGCGGAGTTGAATTGGCTAGTTAAAAATTTAAGCTATCTTTGAAAGATAAAAACCACCTTTAATTGAATCAATTGGATCACCAAGTTAGGATGCAAAAGCTACTGGACAATATACTTTCAATCGGTCAAAATCAGAGTTAATCGATTCATTTTACTAAACAGATTCTGTTTTGGTATAATCAACCGATTGAAACAGAAAAATAGTCGACTAAAATACTAGGAAAAATGCAGAAATGAAGATTTGAGTTTTAAACTAGGAACAATGCATAAGAATGATCAAGACAGGTTCTAAATGATTATGTAAACATGCTCAATGCTACAGATGTCATGAAAACATGCAAGAACCCGAAAAAGATGATTAAAACACAAGTTCTTTAAACTTTAAATGAATATGCAAGAGAGAAAGGTTAGAGAAGAGATGAGATCACGAGATTTTTATACTAGTTCACTCAAACCTGAGCTACATCCAGTTTGTCAAGGCAACCTGAGCTTGACTTTGCACTATTTCAAAAGATTTACAAAGTATCCACCCTTACACTTTCAAAATATGCAAAAACCACACAAAAGACTCTCGAATCACACAAGAATCACACCAGCACAGCAAGAACCCTCTTGCAGACTTGGAAAACCACCAAACACACAGACAAAGCTTGAGAAAGATCAAACCTCAATGGTAGCACAACCCAACCTACCACAATCCATTTTCTCCAAGCTTCAAACCAAGCCAAAAGCTCCAAGAATTGATCCAAGATTAATCTTCAACTGTTGCAGTCTTAATAATCACGAAGGAGAGAGTTTCCACAAGTTTCTAGAACAATTTCACGCTAAAAAATGATCAGAATTAACTCTCTTTCGAAAATCATAACTTTTATAGTCAAACTGTTACGAAATTCAACAGGTTGATTTCCAAATCAATCGGTTGATTTCACTTGACTTGAGTGAAATCAGTCGATTAAAAAATAAATGAACTGATTGAATTTGTTGCAGTTTAAGACTACTCCTGCCAACCTTTTAACCTGTTGAAAAACCATTCAACAAATTAAAAGAGACATTTTAACCTGTTGAAAAACCATTCAAGAGATTAAAAGACACACCAAAGACCAAATACATCAAATTAATGTTACCAAGTCTACAATATGAATTACAAACTTCAAATACACTTTCTTAGTGATGTAACTATGTGGAGAGCACACGTTCTAGCCTTGATCAACATGAATATCATCAAATCTTCTTTCCTTCATCAATGTAGGCTTCACTCCAATGGTAATGGCTTCAAGATAGTTTAAAAGGGCTTCATTAAATCTTTGTCAAATCTTCAAGAAGCATACCACCTTGGCTTCACATGTCAACAGCTAAAACATAAGCAGATTTGAAAAGTTCAACAGGTTTATGCCTTTAGATTTGTTAACTGCCAGATTTTTGTATCAGTATTATGGGAAAACATAAAGTAAACAATATAGTGATAGAGAAAAAAAAATGTAATGATATACTAGAACAAATAGGAAAACAAATACACATAGCTCAATTTCATTCATCAGTTTCATGGCCTCAATAATGCAAATAACCTCCACTTTCTTCACTTTATCACCCACTTGAAGCAACAGTAGAAATAGTTAGTCTCTTCATTGATTAACTTAGCAAACAAAGTAATATTTAATTAATAAATTATCCTTTATCTAATGTTTTTATTAACATCTCATTGTTCCTCACTTCGAATATTTATTGTCTCTACTGAGATCTAATTTTATCACGCACACACAATTATATTAAGCACATATAAAAAAAATAAAATAAAGCTTAACTTAAGATTCATTATATTTACTTGAATAATAAGACTAGATTATTAACAAAGACTTCGAGTGTTTGTATTAATTGACAAACTGATGCATGAATATCATATTCTCTTAAATAATTAAATGACAATTATATGTTCAATTTTATGAGTACCAATACTATAATATTGTTCAAATTCTGGTTGCTCTTATCATGCAAACATAAATATGGCAGATATAATATCTTGCTTCAATTAGTGTTTACTTATATTTACTTTATTTTAATCTAGATTTATTTTATTTTTGAAAATTTTCAATAATGGCTTTATTTTGTTGTTGTTTTTATATAGACTTTTAGGGTGGCTAATGAGCTTAGGATTTTTCTAAGACAAAAGTAAAAGTAAAAGTAAAAGTAAAAGTAAAAGGTAAAAACAAATGTTATAATAATGTCTAAAAGGTGTGTATTGCATTTGTTTGTTGTTTCTTGATATTATAATACTCACACACATGCAAGATGTTTCTTTGATTAGGAATATTTAAATAGATTGTTGGGACTTTATGATGGCTTTATCCTTTATAGGTCACAGGTTCTTCACAACCATAGCTTCATTCATTTATATTTATTGTCACTACCAATCGTAACCCCAACATTTCTATTTTTACAACATCGTCATTGGATTTTTTTTCTTATCTGATTCATCTAATGAAATGTATAATGCTTATAACTACTAACTTATGTAATATTTTCTACAACAACTACTTACCTTATGTTATGTTTTCAGCTAAGTTACATTTGGTTCAATTGATAATATCAAAATGCCCCAAGGAAGAGGAAGAGGGCGAGGTCAAGGTTTTATTACTTCATTTCATCCTACTCAATCTCTCATTAACTCTTTAGACCTGGATCCTTTTTTGCACTCACCAGGTTATTACAAATATTTTAATGATGTCTTATTTATTAACTTTTTTTTAAGTTTTTTAAATACAAGGTATTATTTCGTTATTTTTTTCTTTGGTGCTACTTCCATCCATGAACCATCAGCTGATGTTGGCCATTCAACCAATGGTTATCAATCAACAAACACCATTGACTACACATATATTTAATTTGCAAGAGCAGGTGAAAACACAATTGCAAGCACAGACTGATATGCAAGCATTAATGCAAACACAAATGAAGGCACAAGCAAAAATGCAAGCAATTATGCAACAACAGATGTAAGATCAAATGCAATCTTTTAAGAGAGAATTTTTGTCTACTTTAAAGAAACAAGAATGAAGACATGCCTCAAAGAATACAAAACATTGTTTATGTTTTAATTGTGTTGATGCATTACCTTTTTGTTGATACCCTACTTTTGTGTCCTAAAACTATTATACATTGGTGGAAACTTTTATTTTGTTTTGTACTGTTTGATGGATATACTTTGATCATTGTACGATTGATTATCTCTCCTTTTTAATTAGGTATTGCAAATATTAGATGTATTTAGACACTTTTTGTGAATCATTTATTTTCTTTGTTTTCTTTTTTTATTATGGGCATAAGTTTGTGGACATGACTTATAATAGAGAGTGAATAACAGTGAAGTAATTGTAATTAACAAAATAATATTTGTAGGAGAATAATAGAATTGCAATAAATTAGCTAATCAATTGTGATACAGATTAGTGATAAAAGAATTGCGACAGATTATCTACGGATTAGCGAAAAAAGAATTGCGACAAATTAGTTATGGATTAGCAAGAAAAAAATTGCGACAGAGTAGCTACGGATTAGCGAGAAGAGAATTGCGACATTAGCTACGAATTAACGAGAAAAGAATTGCGACAGATTAGCTACGAATTAGCGAGAAGAAAATTGTGATAGATTGGCTACGGATTAGCGAGAACAAAATTGTGACAGATTAACTACGGATTAGCGACAAAGAAATTGCGATAAATTAGCTACGGATTAGCGACAACAGAATTGCGACAGATTAGCTACGGTTAGCTAGAAATTTTAAAACTTCATCACTTCAATTAGAGAGGGAACAAAGATGGATTAACTATGAATTAGCTATGTATTAGCTAGAAATTTTAAAACTTTTTCACTTCAATTAGAGAGGGAATAGAGAAGGATTAACTATGAATTAGCTACAGATTAGTTACGAATTATATCCCTCTCTAATTAGCTACTTGTATTTAGCTACGAAAAATTCTCTAGCAATTTGATAGGTAATTTGTCGCAAAACATTTACAATTAGCTACGGATCAATTACGAAATGTTCCGTAACTAATATATAAATTTTTTGTAATATAGTGAAAAAGTTGTCTTCTTGCATAGAAGGTTGAGTGCTACACAAAAATGTTATCTAAGACAATCATACTACCAAAAAACATGGACATAAAGATAGAAAAATCTAACCACAAGCTCCAATGGTCTTTTACAAGAGGTTTATAACTAAAAGTCTTCCCGAAAATGAAAAGAAAATGTTAATCCTTCTATGTGTATTTTCTCTACATGTAATAATATTTTAAAAAAATTCAAGTGTAAAATCATATAAGTAATCTACTAGATGATATAAAGAGTGACTTTTCTATGTATTCATGAATTATTTTGCCCTTGCAATAATAAGTGTTTATGAATCATGTTTTTATATTAAGAATTGTTCTTGTAATCTCTTTATAAACAACTTTTATTGTAAGGTTGGAGTGACAAATATAATGTATTAAGAAAATCCAAAAGTGGCCTAGTATTAAAGAATACTACTGTATTTTATTTTAGGTGAAATAAATGGATAATTAATATTGGTTCTCACTACTTAGCGCAAGACATACGCGGCATCAAATAATGTTTCTAATAATTTTTTAGGTTAAATGAGAGTTTGAGTTCACATATAACAAAAAACACTCACAAATTTATAGGGGTGGCAAAACGGGGCCAGCCCGTTAAGAGAAAAAAGGCCAGAAACCTCAGCCCGCCCCGTCCCGTGACGGGCTAACAGGCCAGCCCGTATACCTGTGATTTGAAAAAAAAATGGCAATACCTGTGATTCAAAATAGAACAGAAATGCATGCATTGAAGAGTAGTTTCACAAATAAAGCTCTTAACAAAGTAATCTGAACTAACTAATTTGACTATCCAAGGAAATTACAAATTTTCCCTTACAAGAAACAAAATAAAATCTAAAACAATGCTGAAATTCACAGGCCAGTAATCTGTTCAACTGCAACTCTTTTGGAACAATTGCAATCAGCCTTCTCATTCGAAATTCACAGGCCAGTAATCTGATTCCAACGCAACAAATCTGAACTCAATCCAACTTATGTTAAAAAAAAGGCAATTCAATAAGTGAGGATGCTTTACAATGAAAAGACAATTCAATAAATTAGAAACAAATACCAATTGTCATTTTGTATCACTTCCAGGATCATTAGAGGCAGCATTGGAACAAGTCTCCTCTACTTTTCTATCATTGTCATCATCTTCATAATCTTTAAACAAAATAAAGTAAACAAAAAATTACGATATAAACAATTATGTATAAGAATAAAAAGGAACTGAAGACATCTATAATAAACAATTTACCATCACAAAAACCATGCTTCCAACTGGAAGTACAAATAATTGCCTCCACACTTGTTGACAACAAACAATTTCTATACTTATTAAGAATCCTAGAACCAATGCTGAATGTTGATTCAAATGCGACAGTAGTAATCGGGATGTTTAGCAAGTCCCTAGCCATCAAAGCAAGGTCTGGAAAACGTTCAATGTTACTCTTCCACCATTCAAGAACATCTAAAGCTACTGAAAAATGAATATCCAATGTTGGCTCATCCAAATATGTATCAAGTTGATTCTTTCCCGTTTTAGCCACTAGTTGAAGTTTACGTTGTTGTAATTCCTAACATG
>Ga0214545_1004518_pt1 | contig 25942 bp, 19 predicted proteins | sample CNSS4metaG_FD_160064 | JGI IMG/M metagenome (GOLD analysis project Ga0214545, IMG submission 160064) | Root nodule microbial communities from cowpea collected in UCLA plant growth center, Los Angeles, California, USA - CNSS4 | ecosystem: Host-associated > Plants > Roots > Nodule | place: USA... | reverse complement strand
TTTACCAATAATTGAGACTTTACTTTGATTAAAGGTATTTACTCTAATGAAAATTAATTGAGACTTTACTTTGATTAATTAAGCTTTTTATTTGGTGAGGAGATAAAAGAATAGACATGATTAGGCACAGTAAAATTTGATTGAGACTGTACTTTGGTTGAATTTACTGTGGATAATCTAAAAGTTCTCACTTTTAATTGAGACTGTACTTTGGTTAAAAGTGAGAACGCCAACAAATTCATTGAGACTTTACATTGATTAATTTGTAAATCTACAACAATAATTAATTGAGCAATAATCTTTAGATAACCGATGATGAATCTATTTTGAAAAAGCAATGGAATCAATCTATTTTCTTTACTATTGTTTCTATCTTATTTATCTTTTTATCTTAATCCTCCCATATTTTTATTGTTTTACTTGATTAACTCTTTTGTATAGTTTTATAAGAACTAATTTGTTAGAAATCAATTCCGTGTTCATTGGGAGACGACTTAGGGTTGACTTAACCCATACTAATCTTTTGACTACTTTCTTAACAATACAGAAGTTGTTAAAGATAAGTAGTATTAATTTAAAGATTGATTTAATTGGGATTTCTTATTCTTGGATTTATCTTTAAGGTGTCATGAACCTTTAATCAATTTATTTCCACACCTCCATGAGCTCAACTTAGCTGCAACTGCACTAACACACCTCAAAATATCCAAAGAACATTTATGCAACTAAAAAGTTATTTTTAACATGTTTTTGTATCTCATGCTCAATAAACCCAATTAGAGTAAATCCCAATTAAATCAATCTTTAAACACATAAATTCAATTAAATACCCAGAATTAAACACTGAATGAGGGCAAAAATACACACTCATCAAAGTCTTAAAGGAACACTTCTATTGGCCTCACATGAGGAAGCATGTAGATAGGCATTACAAGAGTTGCATAACATGCATGAAAGCCAAGTATAGAGTCCAACCCCATGGTCTTTAGAGTCCAACCCCATGGTCTTTATACTCCCTTGCCTATCCCTTCCAAGCCTTGGGTGGACATTTCTATGGATTTCATTTTAGGCCTCCCAAGGAAAAAAAAAAGTTAGGGATTTCATTTTTGTAGTGGTGGATAGGTTCTCTAAGATGGCCCATTTCATTCCTTGCCAAAAGATTGATGATGCAACTTATATTGCAAATCTTTTCTTCAAGGAAGTGGTAAGATTACATGGCCTACCTAGGTCCATTGTGAGTGATAGGGACTCCAAGTTCCTAAGCCATTTTTGAAGAACTTTGTGGGGTAAACTTGGCACCAAGCTTCTTTTCTCCACCACTTGCCATCCCCAAAGTGATGGCCAAACTGAGGTGGTTAATAGAACCTTGGGGCAAATGCTGAAATGTATGATAGTGGAAAACATTAGAGAGTGGGAGGAACTTCTTCCCCACATAGACTTTGCCTACAATAGGGTTGTGCATTCCACTACTTCTCATTCCCCTTTTAAGGTTGTGTATGGGTTCAATCCCCTAACTTCCTTAGACCTCCTTCCCCTACCCACTCATGAGGCATGGACTTGCCAAGATGGTGAGGCCAAAGCCAAGTACATCCAAGACTTACATTTGCAAGTCAAGGAAACCATTGATAGGAGAGTTAAGAAACAACAAGAGGATGGTAATAAGGGAAGAAAGGAAGTCATCTTCCAAGAGGGATATTGGGTTTGACTTCACTTTAGAAAGGAGAGATTCCCTACTCAAAGGAAGTCTAAACTCCTCCCTAGAGGGGATGGCCCCTTTCAAGTCATTAGGAGAATTAACAACAATGTTTATGAGTTAGACTTACCCCAAGCTACAACATAAGTAACTCATTCGATGTTTGTGACCTTTCTCCTTTTGATGTAGGGTTTAAGAATTCGTGGTCGAATTCTCTCCAAGAAGGGGAGGATGATGAAGGCGTGACCACCACTACCTCCTTAGAAGCTCCCTCAAGAAGGATCACTAGAAGCATGTCTAGAGGGGAGTCTTCTATTCCATCATTTTTATCTTTGTTTTGCATTACTTTAGTTTGAATTCCCTAAGTTGGTTTCTAGTTGACTTATTTTGGTTGACTTGTTGACTTTGACCCAAAGTTGACCTTTTTGACCAAGATTAGATTAACTTAAACCAACATGCTAATCCTTGTTTGTCTTGTTTTTTAGGTAATTAAGAGAAAGTAGAGCATGGCTAGGTGGCTTATGGTGATTGGAGCACATGGATGAAGTGGAAGAGAGAGGAAAGCAAAAAGCATAAAGTAAAAGCAAAAGTATACATGTACATTGTCTCCTTTTGCCTTTTTGGGTTATTCCATTGAAGGCTACTTGGTCTCCTTCCTCTTTTGGCCTAGAATTCTCATGGAAATGCATTCACCAATCACCTTCACTCATTTTGGCCGAGAATTACTTTCACCTAGGTTTAGGGTTTGCTAGCTCATCCTTTTCATGTTTTTGTATTTGCTAAAGGACCCCTATGAACTCCTATTTAAAGGGTGCTCCTTGTCTTGTAAAAGAGTTGATCATTTCGTTATAAACTTGTGCATTCAACCATCAAATTTTCGTGAGCACTCCTTCCTAGAAGTGAACTCACCTTTGCCTTATCTTGCTTGCAAGTGGCGGCACCATCACTCATCTCTAGGGTTTGGTTGGCTTAGATCCCCCCCTATGAGTGGCGTGCTTCTTCCATTTATCATCCCATTTGCTTTCCATTTTCATTGTTTCTTCTTTCATTTTGCTCTTTAAGTGTTGTTAATGTCGTGTGAGTTTTAAGTTTGAATCCAACTCTATTCTTCCTTTCATGAGCTTGAGAAATGAACCTTCACATCTAGATAGCTTGCTATCTTAATGTCTAGTGGGAATTTTCAAAAAGCTTTCTTAAACAACTTCACCATATTCATAACTCTAAAAGAAAACAAGATAATCCTTCATCACAGACCTACCACGCTTCATGCATGTTTGAGATTCATTTGCTATATTAGATTGTCCAACAGGAATATCAATTCTGATTGGAGCATTAGTGGCGGGTATATGTGACTTAGTTACCATTTTTGTGTCAATAAAAGCATCTAGTATATTTTGTTGTCCAATTTTTGTAAATGAATTATCCGTTGAACTTCTAGTTCACATTCTTTTGTACAAGGAGCAAGATGAGATAATTATAATTCATTCCAACCAATATCCTTTTCCAGTTTATTTCTTTCTTTCCCTAACAATAGAAAAACTGATTCATCAAAATGACTATCAACAAATAAAGCTATGAATAAGTCACTTGTTGATGGTTCAAGATAATTTATTATCGATGGAGAATCATATCCAACATATATTTTCAAACGTCTTTGAGTACCCATCATAGTCCTTTTTGGTGGGGAATGGGACATATACAACACACCCAAAAATTCTTAAAATGAGAAATATTAGGTTGCTAACCAAAAACCAACTGGAGAGGAGAGTATTTGTGATAACTTGTTGGTATGATGAGAATCAATACTACAACATGCAAAATTGCATATCCCAAAGTAGTCATTGGAATATTAGCTTTCATAAGTAATGGTCATGCAATTAATTTTAGACGTTTTATCAATGATTCTACAAGTCCATTTTGAGTATGAACAAGTGCTACTGGATGTTCAACTTCAATTGACATACAATACTCATTAGAAAGCATGAGATGTAAATTCACCAGATTATCAAGACGATTTTTCTTAATTGGATAATCTGGGATGTGTGCTCTTAACTTGATTAATTGTGCTAAAAACTTAGCTAATGCCTGATTGAGAGTTGATAATAAACAAATATATGACCATCTAGTTGATGCATCGATCAAAACAATGAAATAATCCACATGGTGGGTGTATTGAACCATAAATATCATTCTGCTTTCGTTTTGAAAATGAGATTGACTCATTTCTATTTTTTCTTGTGATGTTCTTATTATCAACTTTCATTTGTGAACATACAGTACATGAGAACTCATTAGTCTAAAGAAGTCTTTTGACTCTTATGTGTGTGTCCACATGAGTTTCTCAACCCTTTTTTTTCACATCATAATAACTTATCATGTTTACCAAGGAATTCATTCTAATTTGTAAACTTCTCGTTTACCATTAGATGCATTTTAATTGTACTGATATATGTGTAGTACACAACATCCAACTAATCATGTCAAACAAAGCATTCATTTTGATTCGTAAACTTCTAGTTTACCATGACATGCATCTCAATTGTACTAATATATGTGTAAACCATAAGAGAAGTTTGATAATTTCTCCAATACACTTTTTTTTCAACTCAATCGTAGAGATATAAAGATATTTCATATCTTTCATTGTTTGTTTCAATATGATATCTATTTAGACAAATATCCTTGACACTTAATAAGTTTTTATTCAACTTCTTGGTAGAAGTATAATAGCTCTTCTGGAGCCTTCAAATATATTTATAGTATTATAAATAATACTACTAACATTGATGTCTCGCATTACCAAATAAAAGAAAATTTATTACTCTTGAGAATTGTAAAAGTTGTTACACTATCAACAAGACACATATCCTCATCATTGGTGCTAGTGTAAACATTCATTCTTCATATAAACATAAATATAAATATGAGAAAATCTTTTTTTCTTAACACTCTTATAACCAATGAGGTGATCAATGCTTCCATTTAGTTTAGGAAAGAAAATAATAATATCAAGATGAGTAGCATCCATATGGCCATAATCATAATAACCATCTTCATAAGAAAAGTGTGTTTCTATGTTATTCTCATTATTTGTAAGATATTTTGGTGTACGACAAGTACAACTCAAATGGCCTTTACCATCGTAATGATAATATATACTTTCATCTTATTTGCCAATATTTTCACATTTTTGTTTTTTCCTTTTTCACATTATTGTGCCACTTCTGGTGACAAAATATGTCTTTGAAATTTCCTTTATAACCATGTCCATAATCAATATCACGATCATGAAAATATAAATCAAATGTTGTTGCATTCACTTCTAGGAATGTAGCATAACCAATTCAACAGGTTTAATGATTTTCTATGAAAAGCTCATTGCTTTGTTCATCCATACAAAGGCATGAAATAAATTCATAATATTTATTGTTGCATTCACTTCTAGGAATGAAGCATATTGGGCGAATCTTATGATTTTTCATCAAAAGCTCCATTGTTTTGTTCAACCATACAAAGGCATGAAATAAATTCATGATATTTGTGAAATCTCTTTTCACAATATTGTTGTCATAGGAGCAAATTAGTTGCTCAAATGCTTTATTTTTTTCTTTAATGGTATCCCAAGACCCATTGCATCTAAATGTATTTCAACATTTTTAAAATCCAATATAATTAATTCTTCCTTGTAATATCAAGGGTGACAAATTCAAAATTTGCAAGAATTGACATATTTAGAATTAGTACATAAAATAAAACTAATAATAATCACCATCATAATAATAATTTGAGATGAAGATCTTGGAGTGCAAAGTCTTGTTTGAAATTAGAAATTGAGTATTTAAATAAAGGTATTTTTATACATCAAAAGACTTATATAATTAAGGTGCTTAAAATGAAGAAAGGATTAGAAAGAGCTTGGATTGAGACACGCAGAACGTTGTCCTTAAAGAGAAAAGGCTTCCACTAGTCCTCAGTTGGTTGGGGAGCATCATGTTGATAACGTGTTATAAAATAAAGTTAAAAACTAAGAGAAAATAGAAGGAATAATAGAGAATGAGATAATATGGAGCAATTTTTTATGTCTTATTACTGATAGGAAGAGTCCTATTTATAGATACATGGTAATACATAAAGGATACAAATCAAATAGTTAATATAAATATTTACATAAAGAGTAATTAATCATATTAGCATCAATCATATCAATCATATGAGTAACTATATCAAATCAATGGACGACCATTAATTCATAACATTTTTTAATTTAACACCATTTGTGAAAAATTAATGTCAATGACCAAATTAAGTCACTTAAAAAAAATAGGATCAAATTGAGACAAAAAAAAAAACTAGAGGACCAATTTGACACTTATTGACAAAAATAATGACCAAAAGAATAATTTAACCATTTCAATTTCATCCTAAATAAAAATAAAAAATAAAATTAGAAAAAAAAATATTACTCATGACTCCTTTTATAATCGTGTCAACATTAACTTTAACATGAAAAACACTATATAAACTCTTTTTAAATAAAATAAAAATTGAATTAATTATGAACAAAAATAATTAAAAAAAATATAAATTCTTTTTAAATGAAATAAGAACTGAATAATTAAGAACAAAATCAATTAAAAAATGAAATTAAATAAACATCCAAAGACAACAAAATAAGAATAATGAAATTGTTAGATACAAAGCACGATTAGTTGCTCAAGGTTTTTCACAAAAACCTAGCATTGATTTGGGAAGAGACATATTCACTAGTATTGAATGCAACAACATTTTGATATTTGATTATCCTATTTGCACAAGAAGATCTGCATTTACATTTAGTAGATGTGTTACAACCTATTTGTACAATTTTCTTGAGATTGATATTTATATGAAAATTCCTGAAGGATTTAATTTGCCCAACCAGATAAATTCTAGAAGGGATTATTCAATAAAATTGAACAAGTCCCTTTACTGATTAAAGCATAAGGATGTATGCGGTATAACCATCTTAGTGAGTGCTTGTTAAAAGAATGGTGTAGAAATGATCCTATTTGTCCTTGTATTTATATGAAAATATTAGAAAATGAATTTACCATAATTGTTGTTTATGTAGATGACATAAACATCATTAGAACTCCTAATGAGCTCACAAAGGCAATTGATTATTTAAAGAAAGAATTTGAGATGAAAGATCTTGGAAGGACAAAGTTTTGTTTGAGATTTGAAATTGAATATTTAAATAAAGGTATTTTGTACATCAAGAGGTTTATATAATGAAGGTGCTTAAAAGGTTCTAAACGAACAAGTCACATCCATTATGCACTACAATGGTTGTGAGGTTGTTAGATGTTGACAAAGGTCTTTTAGACCTTAAGAAACTGATGAAGAACGTCTTGGTCCAAAAGTACCATATCTTAGTTTTATAGGAGCACTAATGTATCTCACTAATTATACTTGACTTGATATTGCATTTGATGTAAATTTGTTCAGCAAGTTATAATTCTTCACCTACAAGAAGATATTGGATTGGAGTAAAACATATACTTTGTTACCTTAAGGGAACTACAAATATGAACTTATTTTATCCAAATGATTCAAAATTAGATCTAATAGGTTATGTAGATGCATGTTATTTATCAGATCCTCACAATGTCACAATAGTTGATCACAAATAAAATATTTGTTCACATGTGGTAGTACAATGATTTCATGGCGGTTTATGAAATAAACCATAACAACAACATTGTTAAATCATGCAGAATTTTAGCATTACATGAGGTAAGTCGTGAATGTGTTTGGTCAAGGTCTATCTATAATTCAACATGTGAGACAAACTTGTGGTCTATCATTGAAAAAAATGGAATCAAAAACCATATATGAAGATAATATTGCAATATTCAATTGAAATGAGATCCAAAAGATTTGTGAAAATTCGACAGATCTATTTTCAAAGTATTTACCAAAGAAAACTTTTGAGTAGTTGGTTCACACGATTGAATTTTGTCATCTTAATTATGTGAGTTTACATGAAGGAGAGAAATAAAATATGTGATGAAGAATATTGTATTAAAGAATACAGAATTTTGTACTATTTTTTCCTTCACTAAGTTTTTATCTCAAAAGATTTTTCCTAGTAAGGTTTTAACGAGGTACATTGTCTTAATGGACACCCAGGTATAAGTGTTATAAATTATGATTGTGCATTGATTTAATATGATTATAATTGATTGATTTGGTACAAATACTCATGTATATGACTAGTTACTCATAGTTTAAATATTTGATTTGTATCTTTTATGAGTTATATTTTGTATCTATAATAAGACACTTAGAAAAAAATTTCTCCATTCTCTTTTATTTATTTTCTTCTTCTCTATTATTATTTCTATTTTATAACACATTAAAAAAATAGGATCAATTTTAACTTTAAAGAAATTACACTACAATTATTAGAAAAATGTGATATTGAATTTGATTGAGTTGATGATGTTGTCACAATTAAGACCACGTAAAAAAATAGTATAAATTTAATATCTATAAAAAATACAATTAAGAAAACACAAATAGCAACTACCAGATCTGAAATATACCAATTAAGACCCACAAACATTACAACAACATACCCAAAAATTCACTACCAGATCTGAAATATACCAACCACGGAATGGAAGAATGCCAAAGCGACGCCACTACACAAAAATTCCAGTTTTGGTTTCTTCAAACAACTTCTCCACCAATACCAAAGTCGGTGTGATGCTCTGTTCGTTTCAATGCTTCCTTTCCCACAAAGATTTTAACTTTTCAAAATTTCTTAAACAGAAGTTGAGGATAAAGTATCGTTCTTGCAAAAGATCCTTGAAAGTTTAAGAAATTTCGAATTCTAAGGCTAAGGTTATCTCTCCCAACAACCCAAACAAAAACGAAACCTCCCACCACACCGGTGACCGTTTAACAAAAATCTATTAAATGGTATAACGTTGACACATCAGTAGTGTCAAATGTGAGTAAAAAAATGAGTGTAAAAATAATGTTTTCGAATATCAAATGCTTAGATATCAAGGTTATCTCTCCCAACAACCCAAACAAAAACGAAACCTCCCACCACACCGGTGACCGTTTAACAAAAATCTATTAAATGGTATAACGTTGACACATCAGTAGTGTCAAATGTGAGTAAAAAAATGAGTGTAAAAATAATGTTTTCGAATATCAAATGCTTAGATATCCATTTTTCAGGTTGTGTTGATTTATTTCACATCAACCACTTGAGCTAGTATTATTCTACATCATACAAATTAACATTTAATGTTATAAAAACTCTTACTATCCGTATTTATTATTTATTTATTTATTTAATTAATTAAATTATGTAGATCTTACCGTTTGAGTTATGAAAGGTATGATTTTTATCGTTTCTTGTTCTTTTAAAAGGTTTGATTTTTATTTAAAACGTTCGATGTTTTTAAAATCCTAATCTACTTTTCACTGTCACAAACCCTATTATCTAACTTTTCTAGACCACTGACTCTTATCTTTTTTTGAAATTCCTTCTTTAAATATTCATTTTTTTGCGAAATAGGTGTTTTGGGAATTTCTTGCTAAAGAGCTGCTAGAGTTTTGTTATAGAAATTGTTTGTTAGAAACTATGTCGGTAAGTTCTGCACTTTTCCTGAAGCGATTGGTAATTCATAATATTTTTTGAATTCTATTTCATCTGCATTTTTTTGGTAATTCATGTTTTTGCCTTTTTCATTGTCCAATATTTTTTTATTTTCTAATTTCTGACTTTTCTTTCTTTATGTTATGGCTACTATTTATAGGATTCTAGGATTTCTTTTTCAACCTTTAGTTCTTTCAACCTTTAGTTTTTTTCAAAAAAAAAAATAGAATATGTAGATTTTGATTTTTAATATGATATTGTATTTACATTTTTCTGTATACTTTATTTGCTTCTTACTATATTGTGTCTTTTTTGTCTTTAGATAAAACTAGTTATGGAGGATGTGAAGTGCAAAGAAAATATGTATAAAGTCTGTTGTTATTGTGCAAGAATTATTGAGAAACATGTGATTATCATATATGTTTCCCTATATATTCATTTATATTAGATCTTTGATTGGTAAGTTGTTTTATTTTCTGTCACATTCTTATAATAATAATATTGAAAATTTGTTCTTCTTTCTTAGTTTGGTTAAGAGTGTGTTGTGAGGGCTTTGTTTGCTCTTTGAATAGCAAGATCAAAGGCTAAGGAAACAATGCAAATTGTACCAAGTAATAATGTGATAATATCTATTTAAGATTTTAATTTAGATCTATCTCTTTCCACATTCAATGAACTTAACTTATGAGCTAATAAATTTAAGTATAAATTATTCTAATCAATTGTTGATGACAAACAACACATAATAATAGAGTTCAAAATTTTACCGAAGTTTTACATCACATCAAATTACAAAATCTAAGAACCTACATCTTTGTTTAAAATGCCACTATTAATTATGGGAACCTACATCTTTGTTTGACCCAATATGTATACGACTCAAATGTCTGAATTTTGTCGTTTGAAAAACATTGAAAAATAATATAGTAACATATAAAAGTTGACAACTTCTCTCACAATCTTACGTAGCAATGCTAATTTTTTTTTTAATTTGTTTAAATCCACGTTGGGTTGAGGAACAACAAATTTTGAATCATTGATTTTAGTGATTGAGAACTGGAAATGGGGACCTTCTCTCACCAACAAATTGTTCTCTAGTGCAACTTTAGACTCCACTTTTATCTCTCTATTCCTCACCCATTCATTCAACGATAGCCAACGTGGAAATGAAAAATCAAAAAATCAAAAATTAAAATTGACTACCACATAGGGTTGTAAGAGAAGTTGTCAACTTCTATATGTTACTATATCATTTTCCTTCAAAATTAGATATAGGGCACCCAATGTACACTTCATCTTTCATACACCCGTATAAAACCCATATTCGTTAAAATACATTTAAAAGTGAAATTGTCATGCATTGTACAACCCGATATGGTTTTCTCAACATCTTTGTTTAACTTAATAGATATAGAACCCATATGTGTGAATGAATAAGTTTTTTATTTGAATTCTTTTCCTTCCCAAATTATATGCTTTTGTAACTCTGCAAGTCTAACCGAGTTTATATTATTCGAAAGGGTAAGTCAATTACTTTTTATATTTTGTCAAAGTGTTTATAACATCTTTCATTGACTTGATTTTTGTAAAATCTAAAAAGGAAATGAATTCAAAAAATAAGTCATTGCTAATTACGATTTTATATATTAAATATTAAATATTATATGTATAAAGTATTACATATTATATTTTTATAACTCTTGCAAGTGTAACAACGAATTTTTATTATTCCAAAGGATAAGTCAATTACCTTTTGTATTTGATCAACTACTATTTTAGTACAGAACCAGACGATCTCAAGAACCCTCTATGTCAACCATTCTTTTGCTTCTCTCCGGATTCCTCCTGGATCTACTTGTTGTGTGAACTCCGAGGGTGGGGGTACCTGCAAGCACTCTGACGCTCAAGTCAAATAGTGATTCCATATGAGGTGTATGTAGTAAAGTGAGAAAAGCATACCTCTTTGTAGTCACTAGACCCTAATTTATACTGTACACTTGATAAACCTGTTATTATTATTTGCAGGTTGTTCGTATTCGATGATTAACTCTTTCCTTTCTGACTAAAATTGCACATGTCAGTTCTTTCCTTATTGACTGAGATTGCTCGTCTATACATTGTCAAGGATCAACTCTTTCCTTATTGACTGAGATTGCTCGTCTGTACTTTGTCAAGGATGAGCTCTTTCCTTATTGACTAGATTACTCGTCTGTACGTTGTCAAGGATCAGCCCTTTCCTTATTGACTAAGATTGGTCATTTGTACTTTTTCAAGGATAAGCTCTTTCCTTATTTACTGAGATTATGCGTTGCTCGTCTATACATCATCATCCTTACCTAACTGGCCATTATTAGGCTGGGATATACCCGGCCAAGCGACGGGCCAAGATGTACCTAGCCTCTACAACATGCTAGCCCCTCGGCTAGGCAGCGGGCTGAGATGTACCCAGCCTCTGCACCATGCTGGCCCCTTTTCCTTTGCCTGCTGGGCTTGCGCGCGCGTCTCCTTCCCTCTCCCTGGGGTCAGGATGTGGTCGGTCTTTCCACGTACAGACGGGTCGGGATATGGCTGGCCTGTTACCCATACACTAGCCCCTAGTCTCGTAATCAACGAAGTGAAACAAGAGGCTGAAATGAATAAAATTGAGTAGGAAGGAAAGAAAGAGTGTGGTTGGCTGAGATGTTCCCACCATTAATACCTATTGAGATGTGTCAAGATGCATTGACAAAGGTATTGACCCGGCTTGCCGTTCGAGGCTAATTTGTCATAATGATGTTATGCAATGGGTGGGAGTTTTAAAGGAAGTGTCTCGACAATCTATAAGATGGAGCTGAATCCCACCATGTAAAGGATGTTTGTCCTCCCAAAGGTGGTCTACTATAAATATGGATGGGGTCTTGATGTTGGAGTAAAGGATCCACTTAAGAAATAAGCTAGCCTCCAGCCGAGTGTATCTCGCACTGTATTACTCCAGGTATGTCATCCTCCTCTACTTATTATCCTTCTAGTAGGCATAGTGATTCAGAGGAAGAATGGACCGTATCCCACTTTCCTAGTAGTGATAGTTCTTAGAGGGATGGTAACAACCCTATTGGTGCGGAGGAGTTTTCAGCCTATGCCATCCGGGGTACGAGTGGGTAGATCCCCGAGTGAAACTCCCTTTATGTAGGTTTGGCAAGTCCACTACCATAGCTGCCTTTCGAAAAAATGATATTATAGCTGACACAACGTTGACTTGTAGGTTGAAACAAGATCAAGTGGTCATGACGCTGCCAACATGTGCCTTGGCCGAGATATACCCGACAATTCCTGGCTGGGATGTGGATGTGATGCTTCCAACATGTGCCTTAGCCGAGATGTACCCGGCCAATCTTGGTCGGGATGTAGCCGGCCTCTTGGCCTTTTGGGTCAGTAAGTTCATCGTTGTGTGTTGTTATGTGTCATCTTTGTCATATTTATTTTATCAATGTGGGGGGATTATCTAGGGTGATGAAGCTTCCTTTCCCATTGATACAAATATGGGGGGGTCATCTGGTTTGATGAAGCTTCCTTTCCCATAAAGAAAATGCTAAAAAATTATTTGATTGATGCGCTTGATTTAAATGTGTGCATGCTTTAGCGATGGAAAATGTAAGAGTAGAGTAATAATGATAAAAAAATATGCTTTATTTATTGCTATGATGTCTCGTTAAAACCTTCTTGACCAAAATCCTCCTTAGGGAAAAAAGATCAAGGTAGGAAACAGTACACCACTTATTACGCAATCAATCCACAAATTGTTCTTAAGAAGTCAAAAATGGAAAAAGAAGGATCTAACAAACTAATTGTAATAGAACTTGAGATGTGAAGCGTTCAGGGTTGCTGGAATAGGAACACCTGACAAGTGTTCCAATCTGTATGTGCCCTTACCTACAACTTCCTTGACACAGAATGGTCCTTCCCAATTGGGCGAGAATTTCCCCTCGTGTTTCCGGGCAGCACTTGCCATTCGCCACACTAGATTTCCCTAGTGAAAAGACCTGGGTTTGATTTTGGTATTGTAGCGACGCTGGGCTCTTAGCTTGGTGTATGGGTCTTTCTCTCAGGCTGTCTGCGTAGCATATGCGTGCAATTGGCTGGTCTACATATACAGTGATTATGTCTCCCGAAGTTGACAAAAATTTCATAGTTAAGTGATATGTTGATATCACCGCACCAAGTATGTTCAATGAAGGTCTCCATAACAAAATATTATAAGAGGTATGAACGTCAACAATAAGGTATCAAATTTTTATCGTACGCGTCATTCTCCCTACTCCGAATTCGGTGAAAAAATCAATGTAGCCCTTCGTATTCCTTTACTCTCTTAAGAAGCACATGATCAACTCCGAGTATTGCGGGATTTCTGCCTCCGAAATTCTTAACTTTTTGAAAGTGCCCAGTACAGGATATCCACTGAACTACCCTGGTCCATCAAGGTTTTCCTTACTACAAAGTCTTTAATCTCCATTGAGATCACCATTGAGATCACCATTGGGTCATCGTGTTGGGGGTCAATGGCGAACTGAATGCCAAAATGAGTGACCAACATACCGAAACAATCTATAAAGTTGGGTGGTAATCGCGTGAACTAGTTGAGCATAGGCCCCTTCAGGGACGTTGGAAAAACATGACAAAGAATTGCGTCATCTGAGGTATATAATCCTGCTTGGGTGGTGAATAAATCCACGTGCTCCTCTAGGTCAGTAGTGCCATTGTATTGGCTCATAGTCAATCCTTTCCAACGTGTGGGAAGATCTACCTCCATGATCCCATCCACGAACAGATGGCGTCTCTGTTCTTGGTCTTGTGCCTGTTTGGTTGATGGAAGTTTGCACCCTGTATTTGTCTCGCCTTGTTCCACCTTTTCCTTCTTCATTACCATGAGATTTTTCCCTTTGTTGGAAATTTTTCTCAATTTGCCTTCGCATCTGTTGGTTCTCCTCTCTAAGGGCGTTTATCTCTTCTTCGTTCTTGCATCTCAATTCCTCCAACTAACGGTTCATCTCTCGTTGCATCTGTACCGCAGTTGTTCTTTGATCGACTGTTGCTCTTGTCGACACCATCCTTCTTGGGAATAGCCTGGCCTCACAGTAGGCGCTAATTGTACCCAATCGATACTATTTTCATACGGAACTAGACGATCTCAAGAACCCTTTATGTCGACCCTTCTTCTGCTCCTCTCTGGATTCCTCCTGGATCTACTTGCCGTGTGAACTCCGAGGGTGGGGGTACCTTTAGGCACTTCGATGCTCAAGTCAAATAGTGATGTGATATGAGGTGTATGTAGTAAAGTGAGAAAAGCATACCTTTTTGTATTCACTAGACCCTAATTTATACTATTCACTTGACAAACCTGTTATTATTATTTGCAGGCCGTTCGTATTCGAGGATCAACGCTTTCCTTTCTAACTAGGATTGCATATGTTAGTTCTTTCCTTATTGATTGAGATTGCTCGTTTGTACATTGTCAAGGATCAACTCTTTCCTTATTAACTAAGATTGCTCGTCTGTACTTTGTCAATGATCATGTCTTATTGACTGAGATTGCTCATCTGTACATTATCAAGGATCAACTCTTTCCTTATTGACTAAGATTGCTCGTTTGTACTTTGTCAAGGATCAACTCTTTCCTTATTTACTAAGATTACGCGTTGCTCGTCTGTACATCATCATCCTTACCTAACTGGCCACTATTGGGCCGGGATATACTTGGCCAGGCGGCGGGCTGAGATGTACCCAGCCTCTACACCATGCTAGCCTCTCGGTCAGGCGACGGGCCGAGATGTACCCGACCTCTGCACCATGATGGTCCCTTTTCCTTTGCCTGCTGGACTTGCGCGCGCGTCTCCTTCCCTCTCCTTCCCTCTCCGCCGGCATGTTACCCATACACATTTTATATGTTATTAAAGTGTAAAAGTGAAAATAACATCTTTCATCGATGGAATTTTTGTGCAACCCAAAAAGGAAATGAAACCTTTCTTTTATATGAATTATATTATTATATATTATTATATTATTATATTATATTTTTTAATTAATTGTTCCATATTTTAATGTTAATTTCCGTATGTATGTTAATGTTTATTTTATATAGTTTGTGGCTTTATTCATTTTACTAACTTTAAACTTTTTGTGATATATTTTTGTTATATTATATTTGCTTAACATAATATGTGTTATTAGTAGATGAAGGTTTTGTTATTTGAAATGTCATAATTTATGCTTTATGGACGGCACACCTGCTAAGAGATTCTTGAAAAGGTCTTAAAATAAACCGTGGATGGAATACATTTTATGCAATGCAATAAGTAGACGTTGTTGAACAACTTATTTTGGATTGTGGGTTATAATTACAATATTTATGAATATGAAGAATGGATTTCTTCCTACAGAAAACAAATTTGAACATAAAAAAATTACTTTAACTTTTGTGAATTCATTGCTAATTCATTATTAAACCAATAATGCTTTGTAAATTATGCTTCGAGGTCTTTAAACGATTATAAGATCATTACCATTATAAACAATATTAGACTATAACATTATTAGTCCATTATAAATAATATTAGACATTACACTATAAAAGTTTTGTACTATATACAACAGTATTAATAAGAGTAATACACTATAACTATTACACTATACAATAATGATAGTATAATCAATCATAGGGTTAAACTATTCGACTATTTGTGGATCATCTGTTCTGTACCAAATCACAGACATGTCAACGATATAACGTGAATAGTAGTCTTAAAATCAGTTGAAATTTTGGTATTGCTAAACGAATGATTTTAAAAAGTAGTGAGATGGTAAGTGTCAAACTATTTTTTATGTTTGTGAATACCAAAATCGGACAAGCATGGATGCTAAAAATTCAAAGTATGCAACAATGAGAAGGAAATTCATTCTTCGTCAGAACTTCCAAAGAAGGACGAATCAAAATTGTGGTTTTATTTATTTATTTATTTATTTAATTTAATTTATTACTTTATAATATCTAAATGATTTCTTCCTATTATGAATATTAAAAGTTAGATGAATAATTTTTTGTATAGGTGGAATTGAAAATACGGCCCCATTACCTGAGTTCCATTCTGGTAACTTAGGTTAGTTTGTAAAATAAGTAACAACTCATATTTAAAATATAACTTTGAAGTTTATCTTTACTAGAAGAAAGTAACGAATGTTACACGTAAAGTTATTCAAAGGATGAAAATGACAAAAGGAAGTTCGTTCTCATTGAAAATCTTAAAAAGCAATCAAGTAGAATAAAATTTTCTTATGGATGTTATTGACTTTTTGAATTTTGTCGATGTATTTATTGATGTTCAAAACAAGATACATAAATCTCAAAATAGAAATCCATTATCCTAGTTTAATTGTGGTAAGTATTCATTCATTTATTCGGTTTCAAAGTATTATTTATTGGGTCTTACTAACTAGTGTACTAAGGGCACTGATTAAGGTAATTAATATGCATTGAATCTTATAAGAAATATATAGGTGTACTATACCTAGGCGGACCAAGGTAACTACACGACCAAGACCGCCTAGGTATAGCCCCACAAATAAGATCAGTACATGAGTAACCAGTTAAGTAGGATCACATAACGGCCCAAGCCACCTATTGTAAAGGATACTACATAATAACAAGTTGCTAACTTCAAACTTAGAATATCACAAACAGGCCCCTAGTATCAACAACCCTGACACAGGACTTGGCTTGGCCTAGGCCCATCTAGGCTCCGAATGTTGGCCCAACATAGCTGGGAGGGCCCAGCCCATAAGGATGGCAGACATAATTAATGACTCTATAAATACGTGTGGACCCCAACAATTAGGGGGTACGCTTTCATTAATTCTCTAATCTGATATTTGACTTCTGAAGATCTCTTTGCTGACTTGATTATCGGAGTCCCCTCCGCAGGTAACCCCTTAAGGGTCTGGACCACCTACGTTAGGAGATGACATGTACAAGTCAAGAAGGAGCCGGCTCGAGAGATCAAGGATTGAGGTAAGGAATTATTTGTGTTCCTTAATATCTCTTATTTGTTCTCTGTAGGAATAATAGGTAAGTGTAATATTAAATTAAATTTGACCTAATCACCATTAATCCAATCTTATTTTATTTAAAAAACAAAAATGCCCATAAATAAAATTTAAAAAATAATAAACAATAAAATAAATATGTTTTAATGTTGTTAAAAATTAAATATAATTAAACATAAGAAAATTTAAATTAACAGAACAACTAGCAAAAAAAAAATATTAAACATCTAAACAATTTATTAAAAAAACAACTAAAATATCAATTTGATACTTGATCAAATTTCCTTTCTCTGACGTCTTGATAATCTTTTCCAACACTCATGTTAGCTTAACAAATCTCATGTATTAATAAAACAAACAATATTTAAATATATAAAATTATTAACTATAAATACATAAAACAAACAATATAAAAAATTTAATTATCTAAACTTTTAAGTGAAACACCGAATTTAAATTTGCATTTCTAGAAGCATTTTTCTTTTTTTTTACTTACATTATACGATTTCTGAACATCATATTTCAAGGGACATGTAACAATGTTATGTCCATTCCCTTTACACAACCCACAACTATTCTTATTTTGTGGTAGTTCTTTTCCTCCTTTGCAACGTCTGCGTTTTGGCCGGCCTTTTGTTTTTGAAATTGGATAACAATGCATAACATCCATTTTTACTTGTTCCTTAACAACAATCTTTTGTACTTGGACTTCATCATTGTTATATGAAGCTTCAAGTTGCCATCATGATGGCAAGTAATTGAAAGGAATTACATGGCAATCTTTATGAATAAAAACGCTAAGAATATGAAGACATAATATCTCCCAAAACTCAAAATGCTTACAACTACAAGCAGCTATTTTACCATCCCAAAATGCCTCATGATTCTTACTATTTGCATCTTTATAATATTGCAACACATTTACATTACCATTTTCATCAAGAACTGATATTGAGTGCATCTTTCAAACTCCTCTTCAAACTTTTGAAAATCAAATTGTGTGAAAACATTGTAAGCTTGTTCTTGTAAGGGAGATACAAACTTCAATGAAAATTTTCTGCACTTATATAACATTATATCATGCTCGTCTTTTTGCTTAATATCTTCAATTGCTAGATCAACCTGAAATTTATTAAGAAAAATAAACACAAGTATAAAATACTAGAATACTAATATATACTATAAAATGCATCATAATTTAATTCACCTGATTTGTAAAATCTCTTAAACTTGTATGAGAATTGATAAATCTCTTAACAAAAGCATTGATACTTTCCGATCTTCCGGTGGTTGTCATCCCCACAAAAAAATAATCACAAAGATATGCAAGTGCCCAATTATTTCTTATTTCATACAATCCTTTCACATGCTTATATAAATAAAATAATTACGTGAACTTGAAAGTTACCTGCATTAACCAACAAAATGCAGCTATTGTTTCATTACGTAAGAGTGCACATCCAAAGAGTATTGTCTTTCCGTGGTTGTGTATTCCCACAAAAATACCAAATGGCATTTCATAAGAGTTTACCTTGTATGTAGTATCGAAGACAACAACATCACCATATCTTTGATACCAATCAAAACAAGGAGCAGGTGACCAATATATATGCTCACCTTCTTTCTTCATCCAATGTGTAAGTATACTGAAAGTTAGAGCAATCTTTTTTTGCATCCTCACAATAATTAAGAAGATCGACTACATCACTTCTTTCGACTCTTCTCCTAGCTTTCTCAAAAAGATTGCGGATGTCCTTTTCAAGAAATGGAAGATCACCGTGCTTCACATTTTTCTCAAGTTCCATGACTCTTACTAATTGCCTAATAGAAAGTCCACCTTCCTTTAATATGAAAATGCGTTCAGAATCCTCTTCAGAAATGGTTTGATTAGCAGGTAAAAAGCGAACCTCGGATTGATCTAGCAACATGTGGTTATGTTCAGGAACAAACATAGTGACCAACCACTCACTTGGAAATATATCATGGTACTTCTGCAATGCAATTTGTAAATGAGCTTTACATTCACATTTTGAGGAATCCCTTTTCCATTGTTCTTTTGATGGGTCTAAAACTTTCAATGATACTCTTCCTTCTCAATAGCAAAAAATATCACACCTATTTATAATTCCATTTTGTTTAACAAATCTACCTTGACGAACTGAGAACCCATGTTGATATGCATACCTCTTATAAAAGGAGTATGCTTCTTCCTTACTTAGAAAAATCTGGTGAACAAAAGGCACAACATTTATGTCTTCAAAATTTCCAATTTCATCAATTTCTTCTAAAAACTCATCAACAACGAGATTCTGTTGAATGATTGTTTCTTCTAAATCTTCAACATGCTCTAATATTCCTAAACAATCATTTCCTCAAAAGTTGTCTTCTATAGGTAATTCATTCAAATCAAAATTTCTTTCATTGTTGCTCTTATCTCTACCATTATCTCCATCCAATGTGCAATTTACCATCTACAAAGCATATTCAAAACAAAAAAGGAAAATTAATGTGAAAGAGTAGTAGAAAGACAATTTTTTCCAAAAAAAAATGTAATAATTTCATCACTGAAGATTTTTTTTTTTGCAAAACTTAAAGACATACCTTTTAGAGGTTTACTGTCTTCACGTCTTCACATTTGAAACTTTCACTCTCAAAGACTCTTGAAGTGCCATTAGAGATTTTTTTTCTTTTTAGCAGAGACTTTAAAAATTCCAAAGTCATTCTTCTCTATCAGTACCTTATTGTCTAAAACTTTAAAATGACATTTATATCATCTTTATTAATATATTTAATTATTTCAACTTTCAATATAAAAATGAAGGAACCAATGCAAATTAATTATCCTTAACCAGTGCCCTTAGGGCACTAGTTAGCATTCTCCTTGTAACACCCCATTTAATTTATAATCATGATTAAAGGAAGTGTCACACATGATAATACAGAAACACAGTCTTGGAGTTTAAACACTACTCCATACAATAACCAAGGCACACAAATATGCCACAACTAAACCAGATACAATGTTCATCAGTAATCAAAATAGGAAATTAAAAGACAGACTAGTACATGGGCCATAACCCCAAAAAGAAAGTCCAAAGCAGTAGAATCCAGCCTAGATAGCTAAGCAGCGAAATCATCTTTTCCTTGTTGACCTCGAGTACCTCTCACATCTGCTCGCATCAATAAATTGATGATCATCACATAAGTAGAAGAACAACATACAAAGCAATCAAACAAACAAATGGTAAGCTAGAGTAGAAACAATTTATCAAGTAATCACATGCTATTACATAATCCAAACAGTATTCATCAACCAATCATGTTATGACTTCTCAAGCAATACACTAGACTCAGACTCGACTCATCTGGATTACATATAATCTGGTCGGATTCAACAGATGCTTGCACTTGTGGTGGATTACCCTGCTCACCCACGAGCTGCTCACCCCCGAGCTAAGTGTTACAAGTATTACAAAGTTTTAATCCCCCATATACAAGGTTATCCCTTAATGAGTTTCAGGCCTCTTGTTACTCTCACCACAAGAGTCAATCTACTCTAAGTGACACTAACTGACTCCTTAGAGTGTCAGGATGCAACCTTACCTTGAATCCTTACCAAATTATATAGATGGGGCACCGCTATGAATCCCCACTAACAGGGGTCATGGAATTACATCCCGACCACTTAAGCACGACCAGGAAGTCTCACCTAGAGACTCGTGGATTTACGTACTGATAGCATACCAATCACATTCCAAATAAACAAATAATATTAATCATGCATTTAACACCTCACGCCATCCTTTGTAACACATCCTCATTCATGTTCCATGTTGATTTCATACCATCCCATTCTTCCCAATTCGGGGATATAGAACTTCACCTCATACCAATACCATGCCATCAATGTAACATTATTGTTCATACTGAATTCATGACATCATATATAACCAACCATTTCATTGAAATTGCATGCCAAGATTTATCCAAGTTCATCATTCACAATCCATGAATCACATCACTCATGCAAATTCATTCATCTCATACTTTATAAATGCATACCAAGACATACATATATCACAAATAGTATTCATCCCAAATAAATGAGTGCCAACATTTAAGTACCTTGAATTCCATACAATCAAGCACAATCCACAACCATAATTCTTAGACCAAAATTCCTAAGAAAATTTATTATCACAAAACTAAAATCATTGCAGTAATGTGTGACACATTTCTCAAGCTACAGACATATAATCGATGATCCAACTGGTCAAACCATAAAATAGCATGTTATGAACCAAATGTCAAAATTTGAGCTCAATCCAATGGTTAATGAGTCGAAAAAGTCAATTTTATTAAAACTGTGCATATCAGAAAAATACACAATCGCTTAGCGACCACATCAACTCGCCCAGCGACTGAGCGACACATCCAAAATACGAGAAATAACGTCAAATATCACAGTTTCATGAATATTTGAACCCCTAACTCAGAAATATACCAAAAACTAACATTTTCCCCAATCTTTTCTCATATTTCACAAAACATTAATCGCATAAAATAGAAATAACGTGAAACCCTAGCTTCCCTTACCTGAAAATAAGCTAGCGGAAAGTTCTGACACTTAAGCGAATGAGCACTACAGCTCCAGGAGCATGTTTAAGAGTTGAAAATCTCAATACAGAAGGAGCACGAGATTATTACGAGGAACTTTAACGGCAAGCACAAAGATTAAACTAAAGGGAAATAGTATGCATCGAAAGTAACTTACGTGAGCGGAAGAAAGAGGTTGAACTCAGTTGAACTTGATAAATCCCAAACCCTAGCAGAGCGTTCTGTTGAAAAAGAGAGAGCGTGAGGAAACTGTGTAGTGAGAGGGGGTTTTTAGGAGCCTTGGACACTCTATGGACTAGCCCTTAGGCCCATTAGATTATAAGCACCCCTTTAAAATTATGGCAGAATAAAAAAAAAAAAAAGAGGTTTTTACACTCCTTATTTATTTATCTATTTAGCTAAGAGAGATGGAATGCTGAAATATGGTGCTTTCAATATATTGTTATAAATACATTGTATAATATTGCTAATATTGATCACAATTAATACATTTTTAGGTGGAACTTCTTTGCAATCCTTGCCCAACCAACTCAACCCCAATTGCATTGTCTCAATATTCTGAAGTTGTTCAATGTTCTCATAACCTATCCGATAATTATCTTCAATGTAATTACAAATTTTTAGATTCATTAATTTATCAAATTATTCAATTTTGGAAATAAAGAACTGATTTCTAGAAATATCTGATAGTACTATTTTTAAATAGTAAAGGTTCATTGTCGGTGGCTTTGAAAACAATATTAATCATGCGTTCACCAATTTTCAATCCAACGTCAATGGATTAAATTATGAAAAACAAATGCAGAAGGAAAACCATGGTCAATAAAGTTTATGTAGATTATTAATATATATATATATATATATATTTATTTATTTATTTGGACAGATTTTCTTAAAAAATAATATATTAAAAGTTTATATATTTAATTATTTTCACTAATACAATATAAACAATTATATAACGATTATAAAAATAAAATACACATATTTAAAAGATTGTCCTTAATCCTTTCTTATCTTTAAACTTATATTGAATTATAACTAAAATTTCAATTATTTTGAATAATCATATTATCCACAAGAATCACCTTCCATTCTATTATGCAATTTTGAAAGAAATAAAAAATAATTTCAAGTTCCATCACCTTTTTCGACACTAAATATTATTATGTAAAAGTAGTGTACAAAAATTTATATTGATTATAAAATTAGTTTTAATTTAGTTTCTTTATTTAAATTAATTCTGTTATTGTGTGAAAAGTACATTTTATTAAAATATATAAATTTAAATAATTTAAATACATTTGTATACAAAACGTAATAAAATATCATTATTCAATTTTACAAAATAAAATATCAATATTATTTTTTTTATATTTTAATTAACTTAAATTTATATAATAATTTTTTTTAAATAGCCCCGGGTAAAGTGCCAGTTGGCACTGTACGGGTAAAGTGCCAGTAGAAATTAGAATTTTTAAAACTTTTATAAATTCTTAAAATTTCAACTGAAAATTTCTATCCAAAGCATAAAAGATAGTAAACATACAAGGGAGCCTATTTCATTTTAAGACTTTTAGGTTTGACAACTCTGACATGGCACAGTTGATATGAAGACCACATGTATAAGAAGAGTAGCCTTATCTGTGAATAGCAGAAAGTTATAGAAAGTGCAGAGGTTACTCTAGTTTCTTGCGATTTGCTCAATGGCGAACCAAGAACATGATCACCCTCTCTATGAAAAAGTTTGGTTCAAACGCAGATATCAAAGAGTTATGGACACCTCCATTTTACTCCTCCTTCTCTTGCTTCTTAGTTACCGTCTTTCCTCATCCAACAACTTCACTATCCCATGGATACTTGCTTTTTCACCATCACTTGGATTGTCATTCTCAACACCAAGTGGACCCCGGCACTCACCATAACCCACCCAGATAGTCTCTTGCAAAGGTATCAACTTCATGTCTTCACAATAACTAAGTCACAACTCTGCCTCCAAAATATACTAACTGATTTTAAAGTTTTAAAATATATTAAAAACTTTTTATAAAGTACCAACAGTATATCTTTTAAATTACCAGCAAAATTATATATTGTAGCAAAACTATATAATGTTAAAGGCTTCTTGTGGCTCATTGCTAGCCACTATAATGGATTATAATTAGTATGCATGATTATTTACACTTCACCCACAGGGTTCCTGAACTTCCACGAGTAGATTTGTTTGTGACAACAGCAGATCCTGTTCTTGAACCACCCATCATCACAGCGAACACTGTGTTGTCTCTTCTAGCACTTGATTATCCCACCAACAACTTAGCTTGCTATGTTTCTGATGATGGTTGTTCCCCTCTTACCTTCTATGCTCTTCTGGAAGCTTCCAAATTCGCTCAGTGTTGGGTACCTTTCTGTAAGAAGAACAAGATCCAAGTGAGAGCACCCTTCAGCTACTTCTCCAGTGTTGCCACCACCGAGAGTGAACACTCACCAGAATTCAAGCAAGAATGGTCACGAATGAAGGTTAACTATACACTATTATTATTCCTCTTCGATGAATGAATGAATGTGACATCTTATATCCTAGATAAGTTCTACCTTCCAAGTCTCTGAATCTTGATCCGCAAAAACTGCAGGATATGTATGACAATCTTAGCCGAAAAATTCAAGATGTGACAAGGAAACAAATTCCACTTCAACTTGATGGAGAATTCGCAGTTTTATCTAATACGGAAGGAAGAAACCATAGGACCATAATTAAGGTAACTAAGTAGTAAGATATATTCATGCATCTAACCGGATCTGATCAGGGATGCCAAACAAATATGCTTCCAAACAAATTTGTTCCCGTGACTATTATTTGATTTCATCATCGTTGTAACGGATAACAAGGACGACCTTTGATGTGTGAAAAGGAGGCATGCCCCCAAACTTTTTATTTTTTTTAAATATAATATTTAATATTACTAAATAATAAAATATAAAATTAAGTATAATAAATAATATAATAAAGATTAATATTTTTTGTGTGTTTTTTCACTGTCTTTTAAGTTGATCATGTATTGTATTCATCTTTCAATTTTGGTGTGTTTTCTTTTGTTTCGGAAAAGAAAAAGTTAGACACAAATTTATTCTTTTTGCCCTCATATTTCTCATGTCATCTTTCATTTATTAAAGATAAAAAATGCAATTCTCTTCATATTAGTTTAATATTTAGTATTTTTTCATCTCATAAGTCTTTTGTATTTTTTTTATGAATATAGAAAGAAAAGTTATGTATTATATGTTTTCTCATAATCATTTTTTAATTATAACTTGATTATCATAAATTTTTGTTAGTAATTGTATCTCTGGATTTTCTATTAGATCTTGATAAATTATGTTTTAGTCTTAAACTTTTTTTTTTCAAACAACGTATATTGATGAGAATAAAATAATAGAATTTTTTTAAGAGATAAAATGGAAGATATTGAGAAGATATAAACAAGATACTTTTTCACATATTTTCAAACATGAAGAATCAAATTGTTAAAGTAAAGGAACAATTTCTTAAGATTCAAAGAATGAGAGGGATGAAGATTCATATTAATTCTTTGAAATTTATTAAAAAAAAAAAGTTCTCAAATATGGAAATATTCAACGAAAGATATGGAATTATAAAAGCTTATTTAAAACAGGTAAATTCAACTTCAAACCTATCATTTTTCTGAAAAGAAATATAGAAGGAGATTTCAATACTTTTATTACATTAATGACAATAATTAAATATATAAATTTTAAATATATTAAGTTGGTGTAACGTCCCATTTAATTATTAAACGAAATTAAAGGAAACGTCACGCGATAAAGTATAGCAGCGTAGTCTTGGGGTCCTTAACGCAACCCCTACAACCTGGCACACCACG
>Ga0214545_1004517_pt1 | contig 25943 bp, 25 predicted proteins | sample CNSS4metaG_FD_160064 | JGI IMG/M metagenome (GOLD analysis project Ga0214545, IMG submission 160064) | Root nodule microbial communities from cowpea collected in UCLA plant growth center, Los Angeles, California, USA - CNSS4 | ecosystem: Host-associated > Plants > Roots > Nodule | place: USA... | reverse complement strand
CCAGAACTTCCTGATTTGACCCCTGACACCCCTTCACCTACCTTCAGACGATTACCACTTTTTAGCCTTAACACTGTTCATCACACTTAAAGGCTGGGGGACTGGTGTATCACACCTAGCCGGTTCCGCTAGCATACCAACACATATCACCCTTGACCGACAACTCATGTCGAACAAGGCTGAGGGACTGGTGTACCATACCTAGCCAAACTTGACAAAATAAGTAAACAATACATATACCAAGGCAGTCAAGTATTCAGCCTAGGCCGAGTTAGCCTAAGTTTTACCAGCTCTAACCTAAACATCTAGAGGAATAACCTGTACCTCATATAACCAACATAAACCGTCAAGGTAAGTAGCCGGCCTAGACTGACTACTCCAGCAGACCCGGTAAGATTAAAGCATAGGCCGACCACTTTGATAAACTCAGTATAATGAAAATTCCCCAGCGTTCAATAAGTCCTAAGGGCCTGAGCTAGGGCCCAGGTCCACTTACAGCCAAAGCCCAAGCCAAGGCTCGGCCCATAGAATAACCAGACATAATTAAATGCTCTATAAATAGACGTGGATCCCAGTAATTAAAGGTACGCATTAATCACTAATTTGACCTTCTGAGAGCTTTGACTTACTTGAGCTTCGGAGTCCCTTCTGCAGGTAACCCCTCCTAGGTCCAAGTCGACATATGTCAATCGGGAAGAGACCAGCTAAGGAGATAGCGGACTACATGGGTAAGGTGACGCTTGTGCCTAACTTATCTTGTTTGTTCTATGCAGGAACACATATGATGGTTGGTTTGGAGGTCTTTAAAATGCATGAATAATCTCTTGATAATTTCAAGTAACTACTAATGTCAATCTATTTATGGATACATGATCATGTAGAGTGCTAAATATTGGTTTTAGTGTGATGCATTGGGATAAATGAAGTGTGTATGTACTGTTTTGGAGGTAATTTCAATGTTGCATGAGTGGAAGCATGATTAGGTCCTGTTGTGAGTCTCCATAAATTTCAATGTTCCTTTGGGTTAGTCACATGTTGAGAATGGGTTTATTAGTGAATGCATGTGTATCAATATAAATGAAATTGTTGCATAATAGGTGTGAAGTGCTATATTAATTTGCATTGGTGCATAGAATCATGTGCTTAAGTTGTTAGAGTGCTACTACTTTATATTTGATATGAGCATGTATTATTCATAACTTGAAATTGAATGCTAGCATGGATTTAAATGGTGGAGTATATATATGAATATATAGGGATGCATGTGATATGTGGTCAATTCTATTAATAATTGAGTAATGGTATGATCTAAATTGTGAACCCATTGGGTATATCAATGTGTTGAATTGTGATTCAGTCATGATAATATGATTGGATAAGTGTGGTTGATGTTTTGGATTGTCTATGGATTACTTAGGTTCATTGAGAACTTGTCCAAAGTGGCAAAAAAAACTAGTAGCCTTAACTCTACTAGTATGGCACCTGGCAGCGCAGGGTGAGCCGCCAAGCGATAGCGGCCAAACAGAGGCCACTGGAATCGCATAGCGCTTCGTGGCAAGGGTGGTTCCACTAGGCGACTACTGTTAGACAACAAACTCTGAAGGTGCGTAGTGCTCGGCGACGTGTGATACCCGTCAGGCGGTCTGGAACTAGGTTTAGCCAGGTAGTCTACGTTGGAATGTCGCCTAGCGGTGCTTAGGTAGCGCCAAGTGATAGAGAAAGGAGCAGTGTGTTCTTTTGGCTTATGTTTTGCGTGTTTGTAATGTTGGACTTGGACTAGGATATGTTTGACTATGTCATGAGCCGTTCTAAAAAACCATTATAAAATTGTAGCAAAAATATAACCATTCTAAAAGAATCATTACTTTATTTAATTTTATTTTGCTTCATTATATTATATTTTGTTTCGTTTTATCTTTTTTCATTTTTCATTTTTACTTTTCCTTTTAATTTTTGTTCTTTTTTCTTTGGTGGATTTGAAAATAAAATGAAGTGAAAAGGAGGTTGAATTTTGTGCTGGTTAGTCATACATCACTACCATCAATTTGTATCCGAGAAAGGAAAAAGGTGTAGTGCTTGTATGCTTCCAATGTTCAGAGGAAAAAAGATAATCACACACCATTAGAAGAGGTTGAATGGCAAAGAGAGAGTAAATAAATAACACAACAAACACAACAGAAAAAAAAGCTCTTGACTATCTGAGTCTTCCATTGTTTCCAACATCATTCATGTATATTTCATACATAGATAGACTAGAGGAGTAAAAGAAGAAAAACAAGAAGTTAATCAGTGCAGTAGACGCCTTAAGGTCAGTTTCCCATTATCTTGTACAATTGATTCTGTAACGTCCCTAAGGAAAATTACTTAATTAAATAAAAAAATAAATAGAAGTTGAAATTCAAACGTTGCAATATTATTATGCCCAAACTCGGGAAAATTTAAAACATCTTTTAATACGCCAACATTCAATTAAAGGCAAAGTAATAATCTCATTACAAAATTCAAAATTCGATAAAGTAAATGAAAACATAACAAAGTCCCTAGCTTGACATCCCCAAGCTAGCCCTCTCTCCGTCATCTATGCATCCACAGCCTCACATGTTTTATAATATGCTCCCGTGTAACGAATCACACGATCATCGCCAATCACTAACAGAAAGGATGAGCTTATACAATAAAAATAACATATAATACATCAGTATAAAAGTAATACACCCATCTTATCCATCCTAGTTAGTTCTTGGCCAAGATCTTATCCCCAAGGCTTTTTAACCTTCACAACACACAATTAGTTAACCTCGGATTCAGGGTTTATGATGCTCACACGAATCTGTCCGCTCGTGGTCCTGCCTCTACGAACCTCCCTGCTCGTTGTAAGACCCGTAGAAGTTAATTAATTAAATAATTAATTAATTAATAAATACGTGTAGTAGAAGCCTTTATGGCATTAAATTCTGATTGGTATGACGTGAAAACGTACTAGCTCAAGTGGTTGAGAGTACTTTATTGTGTGAGAGGACTTGTGTTCAAGTTCTATGTATGTCATTTATATGTTATTTAATTATTATTGTTTTAATAATATGATTGAGCATGTTGAATGATGACGTAATGATTGAATTGTATTAGTTAGCAAGAAACATGAATTGGCTTAATGGTTTAGCATTGACTTGGCATTGGAATGGTTGTGGGTTCAAATCTTGGTGAACCCAAATTAAACTTTCTTTTTGCTGGTAAGAGTGAGGGTTTTGGCAAGATGGGATTGTACTCAGAAACTAGAGCACGAAAATTAGAGAGTGGTGAGGTTTGAGTGAAGAATTGGAGCTGAATTGGGTGAGGGAAGAGAAGCTATACATTGATCAAAGGAGGAGGCGAGAATTTTCAAGCTTAGCAAACGAAACCGGGTTAGGGAAGTTTTACACGTTAGAATTTTATGCTTGAATATGAATTTCATGATATATTTCGAATTATATGATTATCTTTCGTTTCTGGTTGAAATTTCGTGTTTCTAGAAATTTTCCAAAAACCGCCTGGCGGGTGATGAATTTCCGCCAGGCGGCTCATGCATTTTTGGCTTGTTACTGAGTTACTGAAGAGGAACCGCCTGGCGGCACATTCCCGGCCGCCAGGCGACACATGGCGTCTTACCCAATTCTAGGTCTGTTGGATGAAGCGCTTGGCGGTATTGATTGAACCGCTAGGCGACGCGAATCAAATTGGCTCGTTTTTGGTATTTTTGGGTTCTGGGCTGAATTTGATCGAAGGGAATGTTAACTGTGATCATTAAAGGATGGTTTATTGTTGAGAGGTGGGTATATTTATGCATTTGGGGGAGAAATTGAATGGAACAGCGGAGAGATATTTTAGGGTTTAATGATTTGAGAATTGTAGCTCTTGGGATCAGATAGCGGGAATTTAATTTAGTAATTCTATTGTTGAAATGGACTAATCATTTTTGTTGGGGTTGCTAAATAATTGGAAGGGTGTGATCAATCTGCATTGGGAAAATATTGGAAGAAAAGAGTAGTGCAGGTGCGGGAGTTCTGGGAATTTTCCCAAAATTGTATGCAATTCCTGGCGGCATGGGTCTTGCCGCCAGGCACCATCTCAGGACAGTGGAATCTTTCTGGTTGCGAGAGTTGCTGGGATGTTGAATGTTAAAAAAATATGGGTTCGTGCTATCCTTGGGATTGGAAGTGGTAGTTGATGATAACCTTGATAATGATAATAACTATATGACAGTAGAATGGAATAAAGTAGAGTCTTGTGGGATTTAGAATTGGTGTGTGCAAGGGATATGACTATAGACTGTGTACATTGGACTTAGCATAAACGTTTGGCTTGAGATTATGTAATGTAATGGAAAATGTGGACATAAAAGTGTTAGGACTTGGAATGAAACTCTATGAGACCTGGTGGAGAGGGAAGTTCCGCCAAGTGATAGCAATAGAGTCAGGGGCTTTATGGAGTGGATTCGCCTAGCAGTGTGGGCTGTCCCGTCGGGCGGTGTTTGCAGTCTTGGTGGTTCTAAGGCGCTTGGCGCTTGGCGGTATGTGTCCCCTGCTAGTCAATCTGGAAGCAACCGTGCCTAGCGACACGTGTCCCCCGCCAGGCGATTTTTTACTACTATAGTGTTGGGGATTAATGCTTGGAGACGTGATCTACAAGTGTTTTGGTGATGTTTCAAAGGTGGAATTGCTGGGTTCCTTGAGTTGAGCTCGGAACGTATCCCTTGAGTTGTGGCTCTAGATAGGGGTTAAGCAGGTGGCATTCCTTGAGTTGTGGCTCGAGATGGCGGATGAACATGAGGAACTCTTGAGTTGTGGCTCGGGTTGGCGAGTGTTGCCGGTGTAAGTATGCTGGTTGTGGCCAGTACGAACGGATCTAGACAGATTGCCCTCCTTAGTAATTGACTGACGAGTTTGGTAGTCTTAGGACGATGTGAACTCTGTTCGTATTTGGGAACTCCACCTGGCGTTGCGGTGTTTGATCCGTAGCATGGTTTCCCGCACATGCTCTATCGGTTGTGGCCGATAGGTATGACAACAAGTGACCTTGAGGCAATTACTAGAAGATGTAGAATACGAATAACATGGTTGTGACCATGGGATATGGAATCGAATGAGGAAATCCTTTTTGGGGGTGATTGTTTGATCTATATGAAAATAAATGTATTTTTATATGTATGTATAAATATTCATATGTTTATTCTGTTAAGCTCACCCTATCATCTTGTGTTTGGCGATGATCTTATACACGTAGGGATGTCAACGGGGCGGGTAGCTCCCCCGTACCCTACCCGCTAGAAAAATATTCGCCCCATACCCGTATCCATATCCGTCGGGTATCCGTTATGCGGGTACCTGTCTATTTTTTTCATATCCGCGAATATCCACAAGTACCAGCGAGTATTTACAAAATTATTTAGAAAATAAATATTTAATCATAAATTCAAATAAAATAAAATAAAATACATCACTGTCATAAATTTTAAATAAAGTTCAAATAAACTCAAGTTCATACAAGTCCAAATAATCATAAAAATAAATATAAAATGACGGTCAACACCATGAAAATTCTTTAATTAGTGCTTTGATCAACAAGCCAACTTTCTCTGATTGATTTTTGAGACAAAATTTGATCAGAATATTTTTTACTAATATATATATATATATATATATATATAATATAATATAATATAAGGGTATTTTTGTGAATTAAAGTTTAGTGGGTATGGGTATCCACGGGTACGGATACTATGATACCCATACCCGCCCCTTTAACATGTGGGTATCAAAAATACCCGTACCCGCGGGTACCGGGTATTCATTTCTAATATATGTTTTCTACCAATTGCGGGTTTTATCCGCGAATACCTGCGAGTATGGATATTTTTGACATCCCTATATACATGATATACGTGAGCAGAGGATGTTGATGCAGGTGGTTATGGTGGAGCTTAGCCACGGAGAGGGGATAGCTCGGGAGTTTTATGCTTTTATGTATTTTATGATTTTGATATCAGATGTAAACTCTTATGAGATGTTTTAGACTATTTTCCATACTTTTGATAAATGATGGATATTGTCTTTCATTAATAAAATTTTAATTTCCCGCGTTTTTGAAAATGAGGTATTATTAAATGCGACATGTTTATTTATTTTCTTTATTTTATTAAAAATCCGTAATATCCATATGGGATGTTACACTCGTAGTCCTGCTCTATGGACCTACCCGCCCGTAGTTCAACACACGTGATCCACCAGCTACATATCTCCCTGCACATTGCATCTCTCAAGTGTGAGCACGGAACATATGAACCTACGTCGCTCGTATTCCCACACGAGAGCAATTGGATATGAACCTCCCCGCTCATATCATCACGTGTTCACCACAATCCATGAATCTACCCGCTCATGACACATAATCTCTTGATCCAAGTATAGCATCAACGCATACAAACAACACACATAAATCAAGACCCGCAACACTATCGCCTGGCGCAGCCTAAGCGCCACCAGGCGAAACTTGTGCAGACCGCCTGGCATTACACCTCATGCCGCCAAGCGCCAGCCTCTCACAGACCCACTATTGTAGGGTCTATCGCCTGGCGGATCACACCTTACCGCCATGCACCACGCAATGCAGGGGCTTCCCTAGAGGTCCTATCGCCTAGCGCACCTACTTGAGCCGCCAGGCGCTATATCAGTAGCACTGTTTTACTGATTTTGGCACTCAAGTTAGGTCGTTCCTTAATCCAGAATACTACCAAAAGTATGACTACACCCTCACTTATCAGAACATTATGCTCATTACTCAGCCATACCAAAATCAATTCACTACCCATAACTCACCTTTATAGATTCATATATTTTAGGCACATGATTCACCAAGTTCTGTAATCTTGGCTAATGGCTTAATCAAACTTAAGAAAAAAACTCCAATCCAGTTTCTTAAATTTAGGCAATTTACTTATACTACACTATCAATAATGCCAACTCTTGTATTCAATCCTCTTAACATTAAGATGCCGCATTTAAGATTGATTCCTTAACTCACTAAGAGTGTGTTTGGATAGAGTATTTTAATGAAGCAATTCATTTTTTTTGAAGAATTTAGATTTCTTTGTAATGAAATGCTTTGTTTGGATTGAGAAATTAAAAAGCATTTCAAATGCAAGCATTTTTTTTTGAAGGATTTCAATTAGTTAAATCAGTAGAAATTCAAATACCCTCAAAATAGGTGGAATTTGAAATTCTTCTCACTCAACCTCACATTCTAGACGATCCAGACGGGCGAGACGACTCAGACGGGCCCGACGACCTAGACGGGCCAAACAACACGAATGAGCCCGATGACCTAGGCGGGCCTGACGACCCAAACGAGCCCAATGACCCAGATTGGTCTATTGACCCAAACGGCCCGACGATCCAGACGGGCCCGATGACCCGAACGAGCTTGACGACCTAAACGAGCCAAATAACCTAGACGAGCCTAACGACCTGAACGGGCCCGACGACCCAAACGAGCCCGACGACTCGAATGGGCCATTCCAAATCATTGGATCCCTACACCCAGATGGGCCCGAAGACCCAGATGAGTCCAACGACTAGGATGGGCCCGAGGACCCAGACGGGCCCGACGATTCAGATGGGCTCGACGACTTAGACACGTCCGACGATCCGGATAGGCCCGACGACCTAGACAGGCTCGATGACCCGGACGGACCCGACGATTTGAAAGGGTTCGTACGAGTTGTCAGGCCAGTTCGAGTCTCGAGCCCGTCTAGGTCGTTAGGCCTGTTTGGGTCGTCAGGCCTGTTTGGGTCGTCGGACGTGTCCAAGTCGTTGGACCCATTCGAGTCGTCGGACCCGTACGGGTCCTCGGGCCCATCCTACTTGTCAGACCCGTTTGGGTCTTCGGGCCCGTTTGGGTCGTCAAACCCGTCCGGGTGTTCGGACTCGTCGGGGTATTCAGCCTCGTCCAGATTTTTGGGCTCGTTCAACTCATCGGGTCCGTCCAAGTCTTCGGACCGGTTCAGGTCGTCGGGCCCGTCTTGATCGTTGGGCCGTTTGGGTCGTCGGATGCGTCTGGAGCATTGGGCCAATGACCTAGACAGGTTGAACCAGGCCATATTGACGAACTTGACGGCACAATCGTGTAGTATGGGCCGTCAGGCCTTTAGATCATCAGGTCACCCAGCCTGTCTAGGCTTCCCAGTTGGTTCAGCTCAGGTGGGTCGTCGAGTCTAACCAATTCGGTTGCGTAGTTGGGTTTGCCCGACCCATCTGGGTTGTCGAGCACGTTTCCAAATTTATCATGAACTCAAAACATAATTAAGTGTAAAATAAATATTGTTAAAATTAAATTTAATCTCACAATAAATTCAAATTTTTTTTCCAAACAAGAAATTAAAATGTAAGGTATTTTAATTTCCTTATCCAAACAAGTTATTTAAAAAATGAATGGAATTAATTACAAGCAGTTCAAATACAAAGCATTTCAATTTCTAAGCATTGTTGAAATGCTCCATCCAAACACAAGGTAAGGATTGACCATCACACATCCAAAGGCACCAACCTGAAGAAAACCAACGCTTTCTAACACTTGAACTTGTAATTATAATTACCTTTCCCTTTCTTTCAGTACCAACTTTAAAACCCCTCATAGACTTATAGCCTATCACCACTTCCCTTCACTAGTCTCATATTCTATTAACATTCATGTCTTATCCCTCCCCACTTCATCACTTAATTTCATTTTAGCATTCATTTTCATGGTTTTCTTTCCTCGTTGCCAACCACTCAAATTCTCAACACTGCACTTGTTTCTCGTCATCGCCTGGCGGCCAGCGAGGAATCGCCAAGTGGCTTATCAAAACCTGGCCAGAAACTCACGTTTTTGCACTTACAATGAACCCGAATTTCCTAGAATGTGATCTAGACTCCCATTTTACCAGAACAAAATAACCCCTCACAATTTATTAATTCAACTCCCAATCATATTACACATTACGCACCATAAGATTCCCACATACATGATTAAATACCATAAAAACCCAACATTCATTGAATTCCTTAGTTTGCATTACAATTCATCTTATCTTCATCCTCAATGGTAATTCAAAATCACATAAACAGTAGAAATATCATGGTATTTTACAACCCCACAGATATAGAAATTTATTGAAAGATCAGCACATCATGAAATATACAAAATTGCAACTAAACAATGACAGGACAACGCGCATCGCCTGGCAGTTCCGTCTCGTCGCCAGGCAGTTCATGACAGAACGCATAATTTAGGTAAAAACTGATGTGCCGCCTGGCAGCAGGGGATGCTGCTAGGCGGTTTCTGGGTAAAATCCAGAAACCTACGAGAAACAACATAAAAATGGAAGGAAACTCATGCAATTTCATTCATACATGGCACAGTTCATCATATTCAAATAAAGATTGATGTAAACAGCTCCCCTTACTTGGATTCCTTGCTCCCAATTCAAATTTGGTGGTGTCTCTAACCCAAAGGCTCTCTTAACCTATGCTCCCCCTCCAACAATGGCTTCCACTCCAATTCTTTTCTACAACCAGCACCAATTCGCTAGAACCTTTCTGCCTAGTGACTCACACGAAAATACAATACTCTCCTCTCCTCTAATTCCCTTCTCTCTTGGTTTAATGGTTATTCAATGATCATTAACAGAATGTTTTCAGCCCCCTAATTTGCCTATCTTGGCTACTAGGGTTCCTTTACTCTTTCATACTCATGCCAAAAGAAAATTTGGCAAAAAAGAAAGTTAAATTCGTTCCTAGCGAGGTTTGAACCCATAACCATTCAATAACAAAGCAAGTGCACAACCAACTCAACCAATTCATGTTTCATGATAATTCCTAAAATTTTAGGATTACATTATCACTACTTACATTCAATCATTTCGTTAAAATAATACACATATTAAAATAACATACAATTTGGCATACATAGGACTCAAACCCAAGTCCTTTCACACAACCAAGTACTCTCAACCACTTGAGCTAGTACTTTTCCACGTCACAACAATTTGCATTAAATGCCATAAAGGCTCCTACTACCTATATTTATTAAATAATTATTTATTTAATTATTTAATTTTTTCTTGGGTCTTACAAATTCTTTGCATTTTTCAAAACCCACAGCACCAAAAATGACGACCACCATTTTTCAGAACACATCTTTACTATGCTCTTCATTCGCATTTCTTCGTTGATCATCATCTTCAACTTCCACATACACAGAATTCCTAATAATGTGGCTTGAAATGGTTGCAAGGCTTTGAGTCCAAAAATAGTAAAACAATGAGACAAAAATTGGTTAAGGGTGTAAACTCAAGTTTGGTTTGGCATTTTAGCATCACACCATCATAAACCAACTTTGTTTCTTCTTTTTTTCCAGCTTTTCACTTTCTTTTTTTCATGCAACTTTCTAATTCATTTAATTTTTCAGCTTCAAGCACTTATTTTATCTTTTTCCTTTCTTTTCTTTGATGTTACAACCTTTATAAAACATATTTTCACTCTGAAACACATTAGCACCCTACACTTAAGCATCACACACTCCTTTGAGTTGTTCCACTATTTCACAAATTTTTGACAGGGTATTTTTTCTGATTTTTCTAGTCATATCCTGTTCAACAGTAAAAAATGTACACAAGAAAGGATAATAAGGCTCAAATCATGGGTGCAATGGTGTATGAATGCAGGTTGGTTGTATTTGCCCAATAGCAATTGTGTACTATATCATATGAAAAGTGTGCTTGATAACGTTGTCGTTGACGCAATCAAATTAATACTACTTATCTATAACAACTTCAGTATTGTTAAGAAAGTAGTCAACAAAATAGAAAGGGTAAAGTAACCCAAAGTCATCTCCCAACGAACACGAAATTGATTTTTAACAAGTTAGTTCTTATAAAACTATACAAAAAGTTAGTCAAATAAAATAATAAAAATATGAGAGATAAAGATAAAAAGATAAAATAAGATAGAAACAATAGTAAAGAAAAATAGGTTGATTCCATTGTTTTTTCAAAATAGGATTCATCATTGGTTTCCTAAAGATTATTGGTATTGATTTCTTGTTTAAGACTCTAAATTAATCAATGTAACTTCTTAATTAATTTTTTGACATCCTTACTTTTAACCAAAGTAACTTCTCAATCAAAAGCAAAAACTTTGTAGATTAATCTTAGTAAATTTACCAAAGTAACTTCTCAATTAAATACTACTAATCCTAATCATGTCCATTCTTTTACCTCTTATATATAGTAAAAAACTAATTAACCACAGTAAGTTCTCGATTAATTCTAATATAAGTTGTCACTTTTAATCAAAGTAACTTCTCAATTATTAGCAAAAACTCATTCAATCATATGAAAGTTTCTAAAATTAATCAAAGTAACTTCTCAATTAAAATTTAAAAGCCCTTGGACTCATACGATTGTTATGTTATGTAGATTTAAAATCGTGCTAACTTGCTACAATATAAAAATCATTACTTTTACTAAATTAAGAACTAAAAGACATAGATGAAAATAAATCTCAACAAGAATCAAAAGAATAAACAAATTAATTGATCTAACCTCAGAATGCAATTAAGAAATTACTATGGAATCAACCCAAGAATGGAGAGAGAGAGAGAGAAAGGAAATGAAATTAGATCCCCCTATGGGTTCCAAAACTCCGAAGTCCTGAGCTTGTCTTTTTTTTTGCTTTCCCTTGGTCTCTTTATATAAGACTTGGACTGGGCTTTTCTGTTGCTAAAATCTCTCAAAAATCTTTTTAAATAAAGATAAAGATAAACATTTAAAAATATTTGGAGAGATATAGACTATTTGACAAATATAGTTGGTTGATAATATCAATATCTAATATAATTAAATAAATTAATTACTTAAAGATATATGATAAATTATCACCGACTAATATTTGTATTAATTTTCCAAATTAGTCCTTTTGAAATTTGATAGCCCAAATTTGCAGAGACATCCAATTCAATTCAACCCCTCTTATTTGACTAACTTTTACTAGTCTTTTCCCAGAGTTGATTATTTGACAAGTTTTGACTCTTTGATTGTCCATTAGCAGACTGACACGTGGTATCTTCATCTTCTCTCACATCATGCGATATGATCTGGTTGAGTGGAGTTTAAGTGGTAAGAGGGGTGCAACTTAGTATAAACCAAGGGTGCATAACAGGTTTTTTAAGTGGTTCACTTGCAGGAGGAATGTGTAAAATAAAAACTGGGGGTGTAGAAGTGATTTGTCCAGAATTTGCTAATTTCAACCTTATTTAAAAGTGGTTTGTAACTTCAATAAATTTATTTTCCCACCCTAAATGAGCTTAATCAAAACTTTAACTGCACCAACAAACGTTAAAATATCCAAGAAATAGTTTATGCAACTAAAAATCACTTTTTAAGACATTTTTATGACACAAGCTCAAACAGCCTAATTATCAGAATTGTTAATTAAATCACTCTTTAGGCACACAAATTCAACTAAATACCCATAATTAAACATTAAATGAGGGAAAAAATACGCACTTATCAGTGCTAAAACATATGGCATCAATAAGAGTTTCCACAAGTTCTAGATTACAACATACACAAGTGAATCTCAAAAATCAACATTTAAGACTCAAGTCTCTCTAGGTATCAGAACTGCTGCACAAAGTGTCTAAGCATGTTAACTACCTAATCATCAATGAAAGAAATGCACAAACCAGATAGAATTCTCTCTACTCAAACTAGAATTTTCACATACATGCACGTCACAAAATTGACCATAATGAATGAGTGAAAGGGCAAAATCTGTAATTGACACCCTAGACAACAACTAACTCTATCTACACAAGTTCTATTTGACTAAATAACCAAAAATTGATTCAAAAACTTATTTCTGACAAGATTTTTTAAAATTCAAAAACTATCAAGACAACTTTTGAATGGTAAAAGAAAATGGTATTTCTTTACTTGCATGTTATTAGAAGCAGAAGTTCCCTACAACTGTTGCTAAAAGTTCAACCATATTTTTCTTTCAGAGAATGCCTTTGAGGCGGTGGTGAGATTTTGAGAGATTTCAAGAGGAACCTCAAATATCTCTTTCAATTTTACAAAGCTAGGTTTGATCAATTGGAGTAGGAGGATTACTATGATGACTACTTTCTTTAATCTTTTCAGAAAGAAAGGATCTTCCTCGTACAATCAATTGACCAGAATTGATTTAGGTATACTTTAATATATTTATTCTATTGAACTATTCCAAGATTTGGTCCTTGTTGGTGTTTCCATAAACCACAAAAACATAATAATCCATTTTTATGGTCACCCATTTCTTTTATTAGTTTAATCTTCATTTTTGGAAAGGGTTTGGGTAGGTGAGACTCTTATGGTAGTCTAGGATGGCATGCTTATGCTCATAAGCATGACACCTATTTTTTTGTATTCTTTGGTTTTACAATATGATTACACAAAACATTGATATGATTAAAATGTTATGTGTTTTAATCAAGTTACAATATATATGCTATAACAGATGTTTCAAAATTTCAAAATATCAATATCTACACATATAAGGAATTGCGAAGTGCCACTAAAGATTTTAGTCGTGTAAACTTCTTAGGCTAGAGAGGTTTTGGAGCCGTCTTTAAGGTAATTGCAATAGTATGGTATCAATCTAGAATTTATGAAGATTTCTTAGACCCACTAAGGCAACTAACAAACTTATGCACTTAACTTCTATAGCTTATGGAGAAACTCAATGCATTTTTTTCTTGTTTTCTTCTTCTACAAGTACTTATGTAGAAGTTTATCATGAATTTAAATAATAAAAATGTGACTGATAAATTTCTCCATGGTTTAGGAAAACTTGAGAAATGGTTCCCTAGTAGCTATAAAGGTTTTATTACTTGCATCATCAACACTAGGAGTCCAGGAATATTTGAAAGAAATCAAGGTGATCTTTAGTATAGAGCATGAGAATCTAATTAAATTGCATGAATGTTGTATGGAAGACGACCACAAAATTTTGGTATATGGTTATCTTAAGAGTAAGAGTCTAGAACAAACACTTAATGGTAATTGAATGTTGGGCCTGGACAACAATACACAGGCCCACTCCGCTGCTTCTCTGATTTCTCCTGATGCTTCCACACCAACCACGTACACACTTTACCTCACCTACCCTCTTTCACCTTTTCTCCGTTCTCTCTCTTCACTCTCTGCTTCACACTCGAAGTTTCTTCATCATTCTCCACAAAGCTTCTTCTCCATTCTCCACTCCACCGTCAAGCTGAGTCCTCCTTCTTCTAACTCTCTCTTTGATAGCCACGTTTCTCTCTATTCTCACTCATTCACTATTTCTTTTCTATTTGCAGGACACGTACCAGCTTTCGTCAAACTGGAATAATGAAGAAGAAAGGAAAACAGCAAGGAAAAGATACTTTCAGAGAGAAGGTAAAATCGCTTTTTGAATATGCGTGTGTATCTCTTCATTACATGAAACTGAAGCAAGTATTTATATGTTGTTAGTTTGTTCTATTTCTAACAGAAACAAAACTGAAACTAGAACTAATTCTTTTTGGTTACAACTGTCAACACCCCCCCTTAATCCAAAAATTCTAGGATAGTCATCCCAAGATCCTTCCTCAGTTTGGCGAACCTTGCTTGCTTTAGAGGCTTGGTGAAAATGTCCGTTGTTTGCTCTTTTGTGTGATAGTACGTCAGCGTCAACTTCACTTTGCTCACTTGATCACGAAGAAAATGGAACTTCGTGTCAATATGTTTGCTCCTTCCATGTAGTGTAGGGTTCTTTGATAGGTTGATTGCAAATTTGTTATCAATATTGAGCTGAACTGGTTTCATGTATTCCAGCTTCAACTCCTTCAAAACTTCTTCCAGCCATATACTCTAACAAGCTGCTTTTGAGGCAGCTATGTACTCTGCTTCGCATGATGACAAGGCCACAACATTTTGCTTCTTTGAGCACTAAGAGATTGGTGCACTCAAATATCTGAATAAGTACCCATATGTACTTCTTCTCTCAACTCTATCCCCACACCAGTCTGAGTCTGAAAATGCCTCAAGCATTGCTCCATTCTGGTTATCTGCCTTTGGGAAGAAAATTCCCAAATCTGTAGTGCCTTTTAGGTACCTTAGGATGTGTTTAGCAATTGCCAAGTGGGGTGTTCTAGGGTCATGCATGAATCTGCTGATCAGACCTACTCCATAGCTCAAATCTGGCCTGCTATTACATAGAAACCTAAGTGAACCTACTATCTGCTTGTACAAAGTTCCATCTACCACTTCAACCTCCTTTTCTTCTGTCAGTTTTATTCCAGGCAACACTGGAATTATAGCCTCATTGCACTCTTCCATCTTGAATCTCTTCAGAATCTCCTATGCGTATTTCTTCTGGTGTAGAAACACACCACTAGGAGTGTGTACAAACTCTAGCCCAAGAAAATAGTTCAGTGTTCCTAAATCTGTCATCTCAAACTCAGCCTTCATCTTTTCTTTAAATTCTCCAACCTCTGCATCTTCATTTCCTGTAATGATTAAGTCATCAACATACAAGCACACAATGAGTGTATTTGTATGACTTGTGTGTTTCACATACACACCGAATTCAACTGTGCATTTCATAAATCCCAGTTTGGCTAGAACTGCATCAATCAACTTGTTCCAGGCTCTAGGGGCTTGCTTGAGCCCATACAAAGCCTTTCTTAATCTGTACACAAGGTGCTTTCTCCCTTCCTTCTCAAAACCAGGTGGTTGTACAATGTATACCTCCTCTTCTAGTGGGCCATTAAGGAAGGCTGACTTCACATCCATTTGAACCATCTTCCAGCCTTTAGAACTTGCTACTGCTGTAACTAGCCTCATGGTCTCCATCCTAGCTACAAGGGCAAATACCTCTGTGTAGTCAATTCCTTCTTGTTGTAGGAAGCCCTTTGCTACCAATCTGGCCTTATACTTAGCAACACTTCCATCAGGTTTCAACTTTAGCTTGAAAACCCACTTCACATCAATAGGTAGTTTATCTTGTGGCAGTGTAACTAATTCCCATGTTCTATTTTTCTCAATTGCCTCCACCTCCTCTTTCATAGCATTCCTCCATTCTCTCACCTTTAGAGCTTCCTTCCAGGTTATGGGTTCTGTGTCAGGCATCAAAGCTTGGTGAACTAGATCATCGGTTCCTGTAATTACACCATCTCCAGAAACTTCATGTTCAGCAAGTCTAGTGGAGGGAAACCTCATCCTCTGAGTCCTTCTGTTGTCTGAAACAACAATTGAATGCTTAGTTTTATCCTCAAGAACACATGGAATATGTGTTACCGTATTCTCCTTCTCTTCCCAACTCCAGCTGGTTGTCTCATCTACTACCACATCCTTGCTAATCACCACTGTTTGCCTTTCTGGGTCATATAGCTTGTATGCACCTGTTGGATGGTACCCAATCAGGATCAGGGACTCACTCTTGTCATCTAGTTTCTTTCTCTTCTCATCTGGAATATGTCTATAGCATATTGACCCAAAAATCTTCAAGTGTTGCACGTGTGGCTTGACACCAGACCAAGCCTCTTCTGGTGTCACAAACCTTAGTCTTTTGGTTGGGCACCTATTAAGAATGTAGGCAGCAGTAGTTACTGCCTCTCCCCAATAGCCATTTGGTAGGCCTTTACCTTTCAACATACACCTTATCATATCAACCAACATCCTGTTTCTCCTCTCAGCCAGCCCATTGTGTTGTGGTGTATAGAGGGCAGTCACTTCATGCACTATCCCCTTTTCTTCACAAAACTTGCTGAACTCTCTGGACTTATATTCACCACCTCCATCAGTCCTCAAAATTTTTAACCTGCTGTCAGCCTGTCTTTCAACACGGGCACAAAACCTTTCAAAAACAGAAAACACCTCTCCTTTCTCCTTTATCAAGTACACCCATATTTTCCTCGAAAACTCATCTACAAATGTGAGGAAGTATTTGTTTCCTCCTAGTGATGGTGTGTCTAGGGGACCACACACATCAGAATGCACCACTTCCAGTACTTGTTTGGCTCTTTTTGGTGCAGAGTCTGTAATGCCTTCCTGGGCTGTTTGCCAATCACACACCCTTCATAGATTTTGGCTGGTAACTCAATCTATGGTAGCCCTTCCACCATTTTCTTGCTATTGAGTTGGTTCAGGCTTTTAAAATTCAGGTGACCATATTTGTAATGCCACAACCAACTCTCATCCTTCACATTAGCAGCTGCTAGGCACTGTATTTCAGTAGTGTCTAGATTCACCTTAAATGTTCTGTTCTTGGATAGCGGTGCCCTAATCACGAGCCTCTGCTGTGAGTCATAAATCTCAATCAATTTTTGCTACATGTTCATGGTGTAGCCTTTCTCTAAAAGTTGTCCAAGGCTGAGTAAATTATTCTTCATGCTTGGCACGTATAGAACATCATTCATGTAGGCCACCTTGCCATCCTTCCTTGTGATCATCACCTTTCCAATTCCTTTTGCCACAATGGAGCTATTATCTGCAAATTTAACATTGTTTCTCATACATGGATTAAGATCAATCAACCAATTCCTGTTTCCAGTCATATGATTGGAGCACCCTGTATCCAAGTACCAAGACATGATATCCTCTTCACTGCCTGTTGTCGCCATCAGTAATACTTGGTTTGAATCAGACCCATTTCCTTCCTCTTGTGCCATATTTGCTTCTTCTCCTTTTTGCCCCTTCTTTGATTTGTCCTCCTCCCAACACTCATAAGAATAGTGTCCGTATTTTTCACAATTGTAGCAGTGAACTCTTCTTTTATCATATGGTCTCCTGCCACCTTTTCCTCTTCCTCTGTTTTGATATCCGCCTCTACCTTCAGACCCATTGTTCTCAGATTTTTCTTGGGTCTCTGTTTCACTATTTCTGCCACCACTTCTGCCTCTAGATCTACCTCTAGACCTTCCTCTACCTCTGCCTCTCCAGCCACTTCTACCTCTACCTCTAACTTCATAACTCACCTTGGCCTGTAGAGCCTGTTCAGTCACCTTCTCACCATTCTTCCTTTCATTCACTCTCTGTTCATGTGCTTCAAGAGAGTTTTGCAGTTCTTTTATTGTCATAACATCAAGATCCCTTGACTCTTCTATGGCCACCACCACGTGGTCAAATCGTGGAGTTAAAGTCCTCAAAACTTTCTTTACAATTCTGCTGTCTTCTATGTTCTCATCACACGCTCTCATGGCATTGGTGATCACCTGCAATCTGTCAAAATACTTTGCCACAGACTCCTTTTCTGTCATAGAGAGAAGTTCATATTGCATTCTCAAGGATTGCAGTTTCACCTTCTTCATTTTCCCAGAATTTCCATACCCATTTTGTAAGATCTCACAAACCTCTTTTGTTGTAACAACTTTTGAGATTTTCTGAAAGATAGGGGCAACAACACATTGATGCAGCAATACACAAGCCTTACAGTCCAACTTCTTCATCTCCTTGTATGTTTTCTTGACTTCTTCATCAGCATTCTTGGGTGGTTCTTTGAAACCCACTTTCACGACCTCATCAATTTCTTGAAATCCAAGAATAGCGTCCATCTTTACACACCAATCATCATAGCCCTTTCCATCAAATATGGGTAAGCTTCCCGGGATCAAACCTCCACTAGCCATGAGTAGAGCACACAACAATATTCCCAATATTCCCTTTCTTGAACCTTGCTCTAGATACTACTCTGTTGGGCCTGGACAACAATACACAGGCCCACTCCGCTGCTTCTCTGATTTCTCCTGATGCTTCCACACCAACCACGTACACACTTTACCTCACCTACCCTCTTTCACATTTTCTCCGTTCCCTCTCTTCACTCTCTGCTTCATACTCGAAGCTTCTTCATCATTCTCCACAAAGCTTCTTCTCCATTCTCCACTCCACCGTCAAGCTGAGTCCTCCTTCTTCTAACTCTCTCTTTGATAGCCATGTTTCTCTCTATTCTCACTCATTCACTATTTCTTTTCTATTTGCAGGACACGTACCAGCTTTCGTCAAACTGGAATAATGAAGAAGAAAGGAAAACAGCAAGGAAAAGATACTTTCAGAGAGAAGGTAAAATCGCTTTTTGAATATGCGTGTGTATCTCTTCATTACATGAAACTGAAGCAAGTATTTATATGTTGTTAGTTTGTTCTATTTCTAACATAAATAAAACTGAAACTGGAACTATTTTTTTTTTGTTACAACTGTCAACATTCATGCCATGTGTTATGTGAATGAATTGTTAAAACAACTATCTTAATTATGAATTAATCTGTTTGAGTTTACAGGTGCAGGCCACAAAACATCCAATTTAGTTGACCCACAAGAAGAAAAATTTGTATAGGTGTTGATAGGGGCCTTGCGTTTCTTAATGAAGAGGTTCAGCCCCACTTTATCCATAGAAAGATACAAGCAACCAAAGTACTACTTGGCAAAGATCTCCGGCCAAAAATTTCACATTTTTGGCTTGCAAAGCTTATCCCACCCATTGTATGTTTTCCTTTTGAAGGGTAAGCTTACCATTTTGTTTTCAATTAGCTCATGTTGTGAAATTTCAGAATTTTCAGGTTTATTAGTATTTTTTCCTCCATCTTGTTCTTATTTGTTCTTCTAATTTGATTTTGTAGTGGTTATGTGGCACTAGAACATGGAGTCCGAAATAAAGTGACAACAAAATCAGACGTTTATAGCTTTGGAGCTCTATTATTAGAAATTGTTAGTGGGAGGCTTAACCGAATAGGACATTTGCCTGTTGAAGAACACAATCTTTTCATTAGGGTAAGTAGTAGCACCTTCCTTTATGAAAATATGGATCCTTCTCTCACATATCTTTGAATTTGAATTGAAAATGGAAGTGGGGTTAGTGGTACTAATAGAATATTAATGTTCATCACCATTAAGTGGATGGAAACTCAAAAGTGAAAGTGTCTTACAGGCTTCTCTTGCTTGAGGTTGGAGAGACAGAAAAGTTAATGGATGCTTCTCTAAATGGAGACTTCAATGTTGAGGAGGCCATCAGATTTTGTAAGATTGTTTTCCTTTGCATTCAAGATTATCCTTAGCTACGACCCTCAATGTCCATTGTGCTTCAAATGCTTATAGGCGAAAAGGATGTGAATAAGAAGAATATAAGAAAACCAAACATAACATTTGACTATGTGCAAAGGCCGTAAGTGCATACAAACGAAAGGTCAAGTATGAAGAAAATGGTAAAATTTTGTTAGCTGAAGGGTTTAGGGTTTCTTTTGCTACCGTGACCTTCACTACAATATTTGATCTAAGTAATTAATTTGATTATTACTAGGTAGCCTTGATTCACCCTCCTTATTCTAAAGCAGCCAATCTTTGTTGCCATTTTTGGCTACAAACCAACATTGAGCTTGTATCATAGTTTAGCTTCTTCAACATACGTTGGATTTCTCCTTGAAGTTGAGCCAAAACAAAAGATTTTTGGTACTCATTAAGTTTTGTGTACAATTTATATGATAGATTATTGATTTTTAATGTATAGGATAGTTTGGTACTCATTATTGATTTTATATGTGACTATAAAATGGGATTATCAGAAATTATTTTTATTGTGAACAAACTTAGCTTTGAAGGAATTTAACTCCAAAATGCTATGAACAAACACAATTTTGTGATTAAATCAAGACCATATTCTTACGAAATTTTTTTCAATGTAATCGAATTTAAATTATTAATAAAATTCAATTTGTTGACTTGAACTTGATCCTAATTTCAAAATAGTTTTTTAAAAATTCTCAAACTCTAAACCAATTATTGGCATATGTTCCGATAAAAGAAAGGTTAAACATTTTTTTACCTTCAACAAATATTTGAGAATGCTTTTGAAACTAATTAGCACAAAAAAACGCTCCTCTTGCAAGAGGGAGGTCGTCCGTATTTATAGAGAGAACAATTAGTTTTACATTTGGATATTTTTCCTTTAACTCGGGATATGGTGTTTATAACTACTCATGAGATCGTGGTCTATCTATGGGCGAAAGTTTTGGGCATCTCCTTAGATACTAGGATATATAGATATTTATGCTAGAGTATGGGCCTATGAGCTAAGGTTCAGCTTTGTGTTGTGTGATGTTTATATACTTCGGCCTTCGTTGTGGATGCCTTTTGGGTAACCTCATCTTCTGGTCGAGGTGCTCCCCAAATGCTTCATCTTCTTGAGGTCGACCTCGTCTTCTGGATGAGCTACTTCCCAGGTGTCTTACCCCGTCACTAGGATGAAGACCAACCTCATCCTCTAGATGAACTACTTCCCAAGTGTCTCACCTCGTCACTAGGATGAAGCCCTCATCCTCTGGCTGGGATGCTTCCCAACTGCCTCGTCGCTAGGATGAAGACCGACCTCATCCTTTGGATGAGCTACTTCCCAAGTGCCTCACCTCGTCACTAGGATGAAGACCTCATCTTTTAAATGAGTTGCTTCCTAGGTGCCTCACCTTGTCACTAGGATGAAGACCACATCCTCTGGATGAGCTGCTTCCCAAGTGCCTCTCCACATCCTTAGGATGAAGACCTCATCCTCTGGATGAGCTACTTCCCTGGTCAACTATGTTCATCACCGCTCTAAGGTGTTTGACTTGGGTTGGGTGCTTGATTTTTGCTATAAATTGGGTCGAGACGGTACATCATCTAATCGGTATTTGTTTTTATTGCCATGTTTAGTATTCTAAAAAATAAAAATAAAAACTCGGTATGAACATATTAAGAAGCACCAAAGTTGAAAATTTTTAAAGGTATAATTACTGATTTAGTACCCTAACTTTTTCGGAATGTTCAATTTGGTACCCGAACTTTAGAAATGTTCAATTAGATACCCAAATTTTTTAAACGAGTTTATTCTAGTACCTTCCGTTAAACATTCCTTAACGCTGTTTGGCTTCTGTTGAGATGGCATTGTGCAGCAGAGATGTGGCAGAAATAAGGGTTGTGCACGTGGATTTAGTGGTAAAAAAAATTTACGAAGTAAATAAGTTTGTAAGTAAAAATTTTTCGAAAGTGCGTTATTACTGAATTGGGGAAAGATTAGGGTAGAGAGTGAAATAAACTTATAGCCATACCCCCTAGGCAACTGAACTTGTAGAATATTGTTGTGATTTACTATTGAGTACACAATTTTCTAATGCATTGTTCTGTAGGTATTGGTCTAGGTCCAAGTTCAGCCCAAGACCTATGTCTGACACATTAGTGAATAATATGAGTGGGGCTTTCAATGGTGTGATTGTTGAGGCGAGGAGCAAGCCTATCATAAGTATGATGGAACAAATTAGAGTTTACTTGATGGATAGATGGGCCACCAATAGATCAAAGGTCACTGCATCAGAAGGGCCAATCTGCCCAAAAATTAAATCAAGAATGAAATAGGAATCTAAAGAAACCAAAAATTGGTCACCAAGGTATTTACTCCTGTAATTAGTTTCTTATTATCATGTAATCTTTACATTTTTAGTGCTTAATTTTGAATCAACTTTGCTTTTATCATGGCAGGTGGTCTGCAGAAAATTTTTTTGAGGTTAGGCACACATTCAATGGGGACAAATTTGTTGTGAACCTAGATACTAGGGAGTGCAGCTGTAGAAAATGGAGTATCACAGGGCTCCCTTGCTGTCACTCATTGGTTGTAATGAAATTCCTGAATTTGGATGAAGAAGAGTTCATACCTCTATGCTTCAAGATGTAAACATATGAGGAGACTTACCAACAAACAATATACCCAACCAATGGACAGCACCAGTGGGATGTCACACAATATCCGGATGTTTTGCCTCCACCAAAAAGAATACTACCAGGCAAGCCAAAAAATAAAAGACGTCTAGAAGCTTGGGAATTGAAGAAGAAAGATAAACATGTTATATTTGTGAAGAGATCAGGTGTACGAAAAAAATGTGGCATATGTATGGAACTTGGCCACTTCAAAAAAACTTGCCCTCTACTGCCTAAATAATATGGACCTGCACCTGCACTAGCTGCTGCACCACAATGTGCACCTGCATCTACACCACAGCCTGGACCTGTACCTGCATCTGCATCACCATAGCCTGCTCCCACACCTGCACCTGCACCATAGCTTGCACCTAGACCTGCATATGCATCACCACAACCTGGACCTGCACTTGCATCTACACCAGCCTAGACCTCCACCACCTTTTACACCACAGTATGGACCTGCACCAAATGAGCCAACAACACAGATAACTCATGCAACTGGATCATCCCAACCAGTCCACCAAAATCTTATTCCTCAACCAACGCGTGGTAGACCTTTTTCAAGGCAAAATATCCAACATAGGCAAGGATCTGTTTGGAAACCATGACTTTAGGATTAGTTTGAAGAATGCAACTCACACCTTTTGTAATGACTTTACCAATATTTTGATGTTGCAACTTTACTTTAAGCCTTATATTTATTATGTTACTTTGTGTTTTTTGTTTTTGGATTGGTATTGTGTTACCAATATTTCTTTTTTCTATTCTTGGAAGTTTGTTATCCAAAGCTATGAACAATGTCCTTTTTTATATCATATTTGATGTTCAATGAATTTCTGGCAACTTATGCTGCTGTTGTTCAAATTTAAAGTCCTTTCTTGTAATTACAACCCATGTAACATTTCAAATACCAGAAAAAGAAATGCAGAACGTTGACAGATGCAACTCCAAACTTTAACAGATTTCATTAAATTTGATATTACAAAATAACCTTCCAAACACCTAAAGTGAAATCCAACAACTTTAAACAGCTAATCTTTCTCTAATATATCAATCTACATCAACATCATGGATACTAAAATCAAATTAACTATAGTCAATAGGCACACCAATCCAATTAACAACTTGACCCACTTTCTCCATCCCTTAACTTCTTTCTCTAGAATATAAATGTTCTGTCTTTGCCTCAGAATAGTTACATCCTTTTCGTCATCACCATCTTCAATGCACCATTTAAAGAAATTGCACCCATACAAGCTTCACTTCCACCTTGTTTTTCAAAAAATAACACAACAAAAAATTACTTTACTATGCAACTACATGCAAACACAAACATAAACTTATCTAAATAAAACACCATATGACTAACCTTGAAATTAGGGCATCCTCAAAACTGTCTCCCACCATACTTCATGGTTCTAGCCGTTCTCAGCACAGCTATCACTCCGTAATTGCATGTGGGTGCTTCACCCAAGCCTCTACAACCACCACTATTACAAGACAACCTCTAATTTCGCATCACCCATGAATTGTGAGAGCAAGAAGAAGATGATTGACCCCTTAACATTTCTTCAACGTCTACAAAAACCAAAAGAAGAGAAAAGCATAAATTAGGGCACTTTCCACAAAATATGGCACTTTATTTTTCATCACAAAAAAGAGGGATTCCGAATCATTTTATCTGAACACATTTCTGTTGTATAGTACCACCTCAACAGAAGCCAAACGGCGTTAAGGAGTGTTTAACGGAAGGTACTAAAATAAACCCGTTTAAAAAATTTGGGTACCAAATTGAACATTTCTAAAATTCGGGTACCAAATTGAACATTCTAAAAAAGTTGGGGTACCAAATTAGTAATTATATTATTTTTAAAATCCAAAAATTTATTAAATATAAATGACTAAGTTAAACTTGCTCTAGTGCCACAATCTCTTTCCCTTTTTTTTTCAATTTTTACGTCAACAGATAAAGTAACAAAAGAAGAATCAAAATAGAAATAATTAATGGAAGGCAAGACAAAATTATGACTACTAAAACTTTTTATAATAAAATAAGTTGTGTATATTTCTCCAATTTAAAGTTTTTTTCTTTTTTGTTTTACAACCAGGACCAATTAGTCCTATATAACACATGTTTCGGTATAAACTCTACCGCGAAAATAATTTAGACAAAAATATGACTACTAAAACTTTCATAATAAAATAAGGTGTGTATATTTCTCCAATTTGAAGTTTTTTTCTTTTTTGTTTTACAACCAGGACCAACTACTCCTATATAACACATGTTTCGGTATAAACTCTATAGTGAAGATAATTTAAAAACACATTTCAATTAGTATATAAAACAATTTTAAGAACAATCAATCCAAATTAATTATTCCCAATTGTAAGAAAAACAAACACATATATTTTGTTATGACACTGCTATAAGAAATGGTCTATTCATTTTACATGGTCTAGGTTCTGGTAGTGAAGAAACAGACCATGTTTTGCTTAGAAATAGAAGAAAGTTCTCAACAAATTTATCCTTTTATGTTTCTTTGTTCAATCAAGAGATTGCATTAGTTTCTAATCAGTGACATCAATATAATTCACAATTTATACTGTAATAATTTCTTAATTGATTATCAACTGGCATTGTATTTACCATGTCTTGAATTCTAAGACCAACTTTCCAAATCCTACTATGTATCCAAAATAACAGTGACAATTGGGTGTTAGGAAAAAGAACAATTGAGTCATTCTTGTGATAACAGTGACAATAAGGAAGATCTTCCATCTTCTTCTCCACTGTTCATCTCCTGCCACAATTAATGAAAAACATAACATGAGAATATGAACACTGTTTTATACAACTTAATGTGATTTTTCGAACATAGTTTTAACAAAATGGTATTTAACTTTGTGTTGGTTGGTGTAAATAATAATAACGCAAAAGGTCACCAAGAAATGAGTATAAGAAACAATTGTTCATGCTAATGGCACGAGGAAATATGATTAAAAACCTTTCAGCTAGGAAATCTCTGAATTCCATACCAAACAATCACCTATTTTGTTGGAATGGTTGAAAAGGAAATATGAGAGGCTGAACTACTTAATCTCTCCATGGCTCTCTTCGTATGCTCATCTACCTCTATATCCACAATAAGAG
>Ga0214545_1004516_pt1 | contig 25944 bp, 17 predicted proteins | sample CNSS4metaG_FD_160064 | JGI IMG/M metagenome (GOLD analysis project Ga0214545, IMG submission 160064) | Root nodule microbial communities from cowpea collected in UCLA plant growth center, Los Angeles, California, USA - CNSS4 | ecosystem: Host-associated > Plants > Roots > Nodule | place: USA... | reverse complement strand
ATTGTTTCTTCTTCTATATTAATAAAAAATTAATATACAAAAAGGTCATGAGATAAAAAAATAATACTAAATGTTAAAGAAATAGTTTACTATCAAGTGAGACAAGAGAAAATTACCTTATTTATTTATTTAATAATGGAAGAGAAAATATAAAAAGATGAGGATAGAAATACTGAGTTTATGCCTAACTTTTTTTTAGTAACAAAAGAAAATAAATAAACATAAAAGAAGAATACAAAATATAAAAAACTCAAAAGATAATTAAGAGAGAAAATAAAAAATATCTTAATAATTTTGTTTTCTTATATATTTAATTTTATATTTTATTATTTATTATTGTACTTTATAAAATAAATAAAAAATAATTAATTTAATTTTTATTAATTTTGAATATAATATTATTTAATTTAAAATATTTAAAAAAAATAAATGTAAAATAATGAAAAAAAAATTAAAAAAATTGGGGAGGGGGGGCCGTGGCACCCGCCTGCCCCTTGTATGCTCCGTCACTGACAATTCAAATATTATGATGAAATGCACTTGAAACGTTAGATAAACTTAACAAAATTTGGTTAAAATGACTAAATTCACGCATTTTTAAAGATGAACGACTAAATTGGTATAAAATTTCGTTTCAAATTTCACTGAAACTTGAGGGAGTGAAAACATATTTAATCCTACTTTTTATGCGATAACATTATCATTAATCTCTTTCCACCTTTATTTTGTGATGTTTAGGGATTTTCTTTAATTGTATCTACACAATTGTCTTTTGTCAAAATTGTCTTCATCTTTCCTTTTCTCAACGAAAAATTATTCTTGTTAATAACATAATAACATAAAAACTGATAGAAAAGAAAAAGATGTTTTGTTGTCATAGAGATATCAGATACAAATGCAGATGTAATCTCACAGTTGAGCCGTGATATTTAAAGACGTCATAATTGAGCGAATGTGGACAAATACAGTGATTGAAAATGGCTCACCTAGTATACATATCCAGCTAGCACTGGATCATGGATGTGGATAGGCTTCAATGGTGGACACCAATATGCGCTTTTAATGCTTATATACCAAGTAAAGCAGAATTCAATCTTCTTCTCCTTGTGCCATGCCATCATGAGTTTGATAAGGTCACATGAAAAAAAGTTCAATGCTCTTTGGTGATTCCAATCCACAACATGTCTTCTCATGACTATCGAATGTTCTTCACTCATTTTAATCAAACCATTCGTGCATCATGCTGAGTAATTATAGTTACGTTTCCTAGTAACTAAACTCCTTCAAGGGTCAAAATTTTGATGGACAAGTGTATGCATGTCTTCTGAATATATATGAAGTTAATTAGTTCTTACGTAAGCAATATGAATAAGCTAGCTGAAAAGTGTGATGAGTAGAAGCAATCATGTTAAATATATGCTCCACCCTATAATTTTGTTACACTTTCTTTTATTGTACTGCTGCATTTCAAAACTGTGTAACATAACGAGATCTTGCTAGGTGTCACTTATAGGTGCTAGTTGAAGGATTATCAGAGAGAAAATGGAACAAACAAAACGAGATTATAATAAACCCATCTGCAATAGCAGAAGTACAAATCAGATGGTCATTTTCTCATTAACAGTGATAAAGTTGGACTCAAACTAGTCATTTATCAGTGTCAGTTCCACTATGTATTGACTATGTTTACATAAATGGAGATCATGTCCATTAGAGTTTGAAAACCATGCAGCTGTCTCTTTTAGCAGTAAAATTCAGAAAAAGACAGCAAAATAATTCAGAAAAAAGAGAAAGGAGCAAGAAAGTTTCAGATAATCTTCAATTAATCTATTAAGAGTGGTTTCTAATATTTAAATTTAATAATTTGTTAATAACTGTTTAGTGATTAAGATGGTCAAATTCATAAACCACATCATTGTTAGTTGTCAACCTCTAGAATTAAATTGGTTAACTTCTTTATACTTAAGTTAGGAATCAGTTTTTTCAAGGAATCAGTGTAATTGATTAGAGAAAACAAAACTGAAAGAGGAAGAACTTTAATGGAAGAGGAGAATAAAAACAAATAGAATTTAGATAAAAAAGTAATATTAGAATAGAATTTAGAAATTTCCTTATTTCTGTATTAAGGAATATTAAACATCAGGGTTATTTTATTAGATCTGAAAACAAATATATGTATGTGATGATAGTTTTGAATGTTCAAATAATAGAAGTGTTAACACAAAGATCAAGTAAATTAATAAACTGCTAAAGTAGTTAAACTATCATTTTAACGATTCTTAATTACTAGTTGGAGTAGGCAACAACAAGTTGTTAAACACCTGTCACGATCAAACCAAATGAATCAATGTAACAATTTTTCAGCTAAGTGAATTAACTTCTGTATTAACCTCATCAGTATTCTATCTTGAAGAATTCTAATTCAATTTTCTTTGAACTGTTTGATGAGATGGTTTCTCACAGTTCATCTTGTCCTTTTCCTCTAAGGATTAAGGAACTCCACAACAACTACAATTTATGGTTCTCAAACGCCCCTTCAATGTCATTATCTCATATTTATTCAGCATATAGAGAACTTGGAAGGTGACTCATACAAATTGATTCAGAAGAGAAGCAAAGTCCTGCAGTTCATTTAGGATAGACATTGTCTGCAATACTTACAAAATTGTGCCACTTGATAATTTTTTTTTTCTTATGGACAGAAGAGGAAGAACTAATCTTAGTGTTACAACAGATTGAAAGCAGGAAGATCTTGAATTCTGTTGATGTCTTCTAAGGAAAGCTCTCTCTCCAATTGAATTCGTGTTGCATTTAGAACATCCTAAAGACACGGGATCACGGGCAGTGTCAATGCATTGCAAAAGTTGAAAAACACCAAACAATATAGGACTGTGTCACATCATCATTAGTGTCCTTGTTCCATTACAGAATATAGCATCTCTCTTATTATAAGGAAATATATTGACACCTAAAATGGAGAACAAAAAGCATACGTTAAAATCCATGTAGGAAGCGTGCATAGCCAGCCATTGTGCATCCATCATCTCAAACGATATACAGTATAAAATATCGAACGCTTCTTCATTTTCTGCAGCAAGATGCAATGAGAATCATGAACATTTGAAGGAGTAAAGCATCAAAAAAAGAAAATACAAGCACGCATTAGACACAACAGATTAAGATGTAACCACACCTCCTAATAACTTGACAAAATTGGCGCCTGGAAGACATCGTGGCTTTTCTGCAAAAAACAAACAACATTCAGTGAAAACGTTATTAGAAAATGTACTTTGCTTTCTCACTTTCTGACAGGAGGGAATATTTACAAACCCCAAATGGTCAAACAACAAAATCATTGATGCAACATGAGAATAAAGTTAAGAGAAATGTTGAGCAAATGCAATGCAGTGGTGGAGTACTAGTTGTTCACTGGGCTACCCTTTACTCTTTCTAGCATTGTGATTAATAGTACACAAACCTGAGTCTAAATCCAACATCTGTATCAACATATATGATATATTAATGCCAGCAACAGCAAATGGGTACTCCCAGGTTGCTCTGATTCCTTCTTTCTTCAGTAACAACCTGTGAAAAGATGCCTTCATTTGAATTTCCATAAAATTAGTAATAACTCATCTTTTCTGCCAGCATAGATATCAAGAAACTAAAATGATAAGACATAAAAGGCAGATGAAGTTGTTTCAGGTGTTCTTAATAGAAGACAGAAATGCATACCGGGTATTTCCTCGCGAAAAACAGTAGATTTTCAAGGGAAATGAAACCACATCCCCTGAGAAAATCAGGATATCAGACATAATATAATACCTTGGTTAAGCATAATGCATTCTCTTTAACTGTGCATGATCAAGTGCTTTCATATAATATGCAATTACTAATCAAAAAATGTTGTATTCGTGTATCTGTGTACCTAAAATCAGTTGATGGATTAGGACCTTGCCATCCCATATCTTTCCATTGGTCAGAAATTAGGCCTTCCAGAGATACATTGGGAAAGGAACACACCCATAAAGCTCTCAGTGCTTCCTGTTGGAAGTTTCAATGATATTATTGGTAGTAAAATGTGTATTGAGATTACAAATCAAAAGTTAAAAGCATTCCTAAAACTTCAGGATAGATTTTGTCTTTCTGTGAAACAGAAATGAAACTTTAATTTTCCAAGAACAAAGAAAAAGAAGAGGTAAAATGGGTTCACAAAAAATAGATGTACTTGATGTTCGGGGCGAGTATCATCATAAGGCACTTGCACCCGTTCTTGAAGCCTTTGAAGTCTTTCCTCCTGACATAATCATAGAAACAATTTAAGTTCATCAGATCTAAAACACAGAGGACTCAGAGAAGGAAAAACAGTGAGAAGAAGAGGGAAATTCAACACATCATCTTCATCCATTTTACCTCAACGGGACTCAAAGGATAGTCAACAAATTTATCATTATTTCGCTTAGTGCTTGTGCGGTGAAAGAGTCCTCCTATCCATGATCTTGATCCAACCATAGCATTAGCTACATGCAACAAAATGTCGATCAGCAGTAGAAGAAAATTTGAATGATAAATAATGCTAACACAGGATAGAATCATTAACTTGCAGTGTTGTTAGTCATTGTATACTTTGACATACTGAATTTCACATCTGAAATAATTTCTTCTATTGCATTCTGAAAATGGTCATTGGTTTCATTTGCTATGTCAGAAAACAGAATGCAGAAGAGGCATTCCTCGCAACAAAGTCCTTAAGAATTAAGAAGTGAATCTTGGATTAGAACAAACCAAGCAAACAAGCTCATTTTTTCTGCTTAAGAGTCAGAATTACAAAACATGTCTAGTCCTCACACTTCACTTTAGGTTAATCATTGGTGGAAAGGGTAATTTAATTTCATTTGTAGGATTTGAAATCAAGAATGCTCCCAAAATGAAACTGCAAAATCAAAAACCTTAATCCTTTTTGATAAAAATTAGGCAGCTATATCACCATATTTATAAGCACAATGTCGTTATGGAAGTAGGAAAATCTTTTAATTGAAGTATTTGACGAAAACTGTCTGAAATTTCCCACAATGTTCACTAGTCCTCCACATTCCCATTGATTCATAACATACTGATTTATGAAGAGAAACAAAAATGTGCAGAAAAAGAAAGAGATGGAGAAAAAAATGTACTCACTAAAACATTGAGTCAACTGAGATATTAAGTGAGTGGAATTAGGTGTCCATTCCAACTCTTCATCTTCCTTTCTGTGCCTCCAATAAATCTCATCCTCGTCAACCTGCATTTCAAGTTTGGAAGCATCCTTAAGCAAAGAGTGATGGCATAAAGAGAACATGAACAACATGTCAATGAACCGAAGCGACTGACAAATTTCAATTCCAATCATTCAGATGAATGAATCTTAGCATGTTATCTCAAAGTGCTAAGAACAATGACTCAGGGAAGAATCATGTTTTGGTTTTTAAACTTATCAAAAAGAAATTCTTCGTTTTCCAGTAGCTAGAGTGAGAAGAAGAAACAAATAGAGAAAAGACTATTGAACTAAATGGCAGATAACAAGCACAAAAACACTTGAGACAACATCAGTGTCAAGATCGAAATGCAAGTGAAGCATCCGCATGATAATTTATTTAAACGCATCACAGTTAGGTAAAAAGAGACAGATTCTGAAAGGTACGACAATGCTTTAATTCCTCAGGAGACTCTACATTGTAAACATTTTTTTTTCTTAAGGCGAATTTTCAAAAATGGAGCTTAAGGTAAAGAAAGATATGAGAAAACAATGGTGAATTTACTTTGCGAAGAGAAGAACAAGAGGGAAAACATCGTTTACGCTTCCTCAATCTCATGAGGGTGCAATCAGAAACCAGGTTCTGTTCTATCAACCTTTTTTCTTTAACCGAAAGCAAAAGGGTGGAAAAGACAAATCCATTTTTGAAACAAATGGGTGACCTATGATTGCACTAAACTCATGCACCCTCTCCTATAATTCAACCTCCCCATCATTCCTATGCTGATTTCATCTGTAGCAATTACTAGAGAGAGAAGAAAACAAATGAAACAAAAGTGGCAACATAATTGAAGGCCAAACCTGAGGTTACAAAAGCCATAATAACACGTTGAAATAGAAGAAGGACAAGCATATAAGAAAGGGGTCCTGTTTTTTGGTTTAACTTTATGCTGTAAAGAAGTGAGTGATGCAAAAGAAGATTTGAAAAGTGGAGGTGGGTGTCTCTGCTCTGCCTAGCATTGATTTTTGCTTTTTCTAGCTCACCAACTTTTCATACAAGACAACCATGATATTTGTCCTATCAAGGTAAAGCCTAGGCAAAAAGACATGTAATGTAACACAATATGCAATGTAACATACATAGATAGATATAATAAAATAAACCTGGTATGTGATGTTATGGTATCTGAGAAGAGGTGTCAGTGGTTGTGATGTTGTAGATACTTGGTGGTGGTGATAATGTCAGAAAGAGAGGGAGTGGGGCAGTAAGTGGTGGGGCCAGGCGGAAGAGGGAACACGGGAAGTGGAAAAATGGCATTTTTTTTGGAGAATGAGTTTTGGATTGAGGAAGGAAAGGAGTGGAAAGGATGGGTGTTGTGTTTGTGTGTCTGTTTCTTTGTGTGGCTTTGGATGCCATACATTTTCCCCATTGTTAGCCTATAACGTAGTTATCGCTCAAGTAACTATCTTTTTGTTTTTTTTTTTTTCATTGGTCCAAATAATAGCATTATTCTATACGTGTATCTGGTACCAAAGGAAGGAAATTTTGACCGCATTATTCTAGCATTTGGAAGATGAGAGTCGTGTTTGAAAATATAGTTGATAAGATTATAGGATATTTTAGAAGAGGCATTTGGTTGAAAAGAAATTCAAGCATGTAGGTGGAGACATTAAGGATGATGTTCACGATCTAACCAATTCAAAGGTTGTTGATGAATGCGCACGTGTCAAAACTGCCAATTCATTCAGGCTAGTAAATGCGGCAGGAAGTAGTTTTAAGAGAACAGTTGGCCTTTTTCTTCTGAAATTTTGGCACCCCAATGTTTTTTTTATCAAGCTACACCATTTGGGATCGGTCACTTTGAAATATACTGTAGTATGAATTAGTGTCAACACACGATTTACACTACAAACATGTGGAATTTGAATTCTGTGCTAATTTTTTTTGTTATTTTTCTATTATATTTTTATAATATACTGATTACTATTAATTTTAACATTTTAAAATATGTTAAAAAAATATTTAAAATATCAGTAAAATTTTAATGCTGACAACTTAAAGAACCAGTAAAAATTCTGAACTCTGAAACATGTGACACAAGGCCTAACAGTGACTTGCAGGGTGATCCTAGAAAGCAATACTTAACCGGATTTCAAAATTTGGTAAACCTTTTCAAAATCAAGTTTTTCCTTTATTGGATTTCGAAATTCATTTGTTGAAAGGTCATTTTAGAAATTGCAGTCTTATTGCATTTCTTGAAACCTCATTGCAGTCTTGTTTTACTTTTTTTTTGGGCCTTAGGCTCATCTTATCTTTGTTGTTTCTTTTTATATTTTCAAACATCACGTGTTGATATGTTTTAGCACGTTTAGAAGGAAAATAATAAAATACTCATATTGAGTTTTTAGTTTTTTTCCTTTTCTCTGTACCATGTTTCGCAAGAACAGTAAATAATCCCGTGAATTCAATCACAATCACATAGGTTAAAATCTATGTAAATTGTGCAAGAGAAAGGTTATCTCATAATGCAATACAACACTTTAATCATATTACTGGAGGATGTGAAATAACAGGACAAAAGCAATTATACACACCAGAAATTTCATTCATTAAATATGAGCAACAGATTCTTCACAACCACACACCACTCACTCGAAGGAACATATACATATAACCCATATGAACCCTGCATTACTTTGGTGGTGGTGGGCGTTTTTGTAGTTTTTATTTAGTACACAAACATAAGGGCTAGAGAAAGCCAAATGATATAACACGAAGATCATAAAGCTGTTCATGACAGCAACAATAACACCACACATATGCAGCAGAAGTGGGTTCCTGGTTCTTCAAATCGGATACGCCTCGATGATGGAGGGGAGAGCGTTGATCTTGATGATGTTGTAACGTGCGAACCCTGTTTCTTTGAATAGCCACTTCCAATTCTCTTCGGTCCTCTCTTTGCCACCGGCGTTGTGAGCCAGAAGCATCATGTCAAATGCAATGCCAACGTCAGTGAAGGCTTCGTTCCCCTCGGGTCGAAGCACATGATCCACAATTATCACCTTTCCCGTCTTCTCTGGTATCGCTTTTCTGCAGTTCTTCAGGATCTTCACGCAGTGCTCGTCGCTCCAATCATGCAAAATCCACTGCATTCATAAAAAACAATTATCAGAGACCGAACGAGAAAATGAAACTTCTAAACGATGTAAGCATGGTAGTACACATACCTTCATGTAAATGGCGTCAGCAGAAGGAATGGAGACGAACATGTCACCTCCGACATGGGTGATTCCATCAAAGTTGGGTGCAGTGGCAACCACATGAGGCAAGTCAAAGTTGATGCCTTTGATGTGAGGGTAAGCCCTCACAATCTCAGAAAGAGAGCCTCCAATGCCACCTCCCACATCAACCAAAGACTCAATCTTGTTGAACCCATCTCTGTAACCATTGATCACAGCCTTGGTGACAAACCTAGTGGTGCACACCATCCCCTCATTGAACAACCTGTTGTACTCGGAGTCCAACCCCGTCATCTCAAATTGCTCGTGCCCGTGGCACCTGAAGAAAGCAGTGCCGTTTTTGGTGCCTTCTCTCACAATCTCACTGATGTAGTGAGCAGGGTTGAGGTGAATTGGGTGGTTCTCCAGCAGCAAGAAGGGTGCTATGGTAATTTTCGTGTCCCGTAGGATCCATTTGGAAGCACGGGTCATGCCATAAAGGGTCTCTCCGGTCTCTGATTTCTCTGCGCTGAAGATCTTTCTGCGCACCATCACTCTCATCACTCTCTCCAGAAGACTCGCATCAGGAGAAGGTGCGTTCTCAATGTTCTCCACAATTTGAGACAAGGATAGTGGCTTTCCATAGCTGTCTATTATATCTGCTATGCGAAGCTCTACCACAGCTTTTAGAGCCATGGAATCGGTGAAGCTTGTCATGTACCTCCATATTTCAACTTGCCCTAGAAGTGAGTCTTCTTCCTCCTTGCTCAAACCCTGATCACAAATGTAGCACACAGATGTTATGATGTAAAAACGTAGCAATCGTTTCAAATTTTACATCTTTTTGGTTCTATAGATTAATAAATTTACGTGCATGGATATACGTGTACAGTGTTTCAAAATAAGAACTGCTGCATATTGAGAGAGAACAATTTCAGTGTCTGTGAACACGTAATAGAGTTTAAATTACAAAAAGTTGGATGAATTGTCTTCTCTGTTATATTTCCTTTATTTGTCAAACTCATCCGAAATCTTTGTTTTATAAAAAATATATTTCTTACTCTTAATATTTGAAATCATAAGGCAAAATATGCATAAAAAGTACAAGAAAAAAGTTTTTTTTACGATAATATATATATATAATCCTCTTTTAGAGATATTGATTATCAAAAGAGTTAATTTTTTTTCATTTATAAAGAAAATTAAATGACAAAATAATAAATATAAAATGTCTGTAAAAATTTATTATATGTTAAAAAAGTACTATAATAGTTAATTGAGCAAGTTGAAAGTGATATTTATCAAGGATCTTTTCATTATTTATTTTAAACTATTCTCTTTATTTCATTTTATTATTATTTTTCTAAAAATGTTTGATTGGAGAACTAACCTTTGTGAAGTTTATACATCTTACATTTACAGACTGAGAAAGTAAAAATGATATATTTATACTATATATAACTTAATTTAGATATTTGATTATGCATATTTTCTTAACATCTTTTGACAGTATTGTAACCTCAGCGGTATTTCTTTTTTCACAATATATAAATCCAAAATTTCATTTAAACCATTTGAGTTTAGTTTTATCTGGACGATTGATATGTTGATTATTTTTAATATTTTAATAATATCACTATCTAAGTTACCAAATTTAAATATATATATATATATATATATATATATATATATGTGTGTGTGTGTGTGTGTGTGAAAAACACTGCTATTAAATTATATAATAGAAAAAACTGACAACATTCTTGGTTAAATTCATAGAAAACAAATTCAAAAACTCCATGTTTGTTGTATAAATGCATCCCTCGATGACTTTGTATCTAGGTTAATAGTCATTAGGATGGTAAGTTAAACAAGAGTGATTAATTATCTTATTAAATTTAAAATATAAATTTATTTATCTTTTATGTTTAATAAAATGACACTCACATTTCTTATATTTTTTTATTTAGATATTTACTTCTTATACTTTTAGTAAAATTTAATTTTTTTTTATATTTTAATAAAATAATATTCTTATATTTTATTTTATTTGCAATTATCATATCAATTAAACTTAAAAAATTATGAAAAATAAGTTAAATTTTAAATATATGAAAATAGAGTGTTGATGACACTTATTTGGGTTTTCAACGAGTTTTTGGGCCCACAAGGCCCATTCTAAATGTGATTATTATTAACTCTTCATGACCAATGAATTGTCATACACATATTGTGGATTGAACACTCCACCATAAGTACCATTGTTATAATGTTTAAACTCTATCTAGAAAAATCTTAATAATTTGTCTACAATTGAATATCTAATTTTTATCTAAAAATTTATTTTTTATATTTTAAAACTTTGACTTTTAATTATCATAATTTTTTATTTAAGTTATGTGAATATATAACATTTAAATAAAAAAAAATGAGTTAATATAACTTTAGAAAATACGATTTCATAAAGAGGTGCGTCCAATATTTTCTTAATATGATTTACATTATTTTCTTAACAATAAGTATTTTGCTAATGTTGAATTTGTTGAATACATCAAAGTTTTTAAAATTAAATCAACCTATTTTACCAACTGATCGAAGAATGAACCAAGTAACTAATTTGAAAAATCCAAAAAATAAAAAGTTAATATATTAGTAAAATCCATAAAAAAAATCAAATTAAATTAATGTAAAAAAGTCTATTAGAATTGCATGTTGTTTTTCTAGAAACAAATACAAATTCTTAGGTAAAATTAATGTAAAAAAAAAAGAAAAAAAAAAACTACTTAGTATGTTCGAATTTGCATATATTATAAATTATTATCTTATAAGATATGCACTATAATCTTTTAGCTCCGTAAAACTGTAGTTTCCAACTAAATAAACAAATAAAGTAATCAAAGTCAATAAAAATTAAAACTAACTGCCATTTAGGCAAAGAAAACTAAATAACATTTTAATGTTAAAAAAAATGATAAATTCACAATTGACTGGAACGCAATTCTACGAGTTCCACTATACTCAATTTTTATTTTGTTTGTGACTTCAATTATTGCACGTTTTTTCTTAATTTGCTTTAGAAAATTATTTCCCAAAACTAACAAAGAAAAGAGGTTTAATAATAGATTACTATTCAACAATACTTTTAAGCATACCTTTCTAAATAGAAAAAAACACTTTCTTAAAAAAGTTCTCTTTCAAGAGAAAAATCAGTTTCTTAGAAAACATTCTTTTCAAAGAAAACCCACTTTTATATTTTAAAACCTATCATCCCAACAAAAATTTAATTAAAATAATTTTAGCAGTAAAGTAATTTGTATTCACTTTCAGAATTGATTAGCACTTGGCAGTCCTTACACAGTTCTCAACAGTGCTACTTAAAATTCACTTTAAATACACATAAACATGAAAACATTAGTTATTAATTGACACAAAAATTCTCCTGCATGAAATAATATTTGGTAACATTCAGCACCAACATAATCAGCAATGTAAGCTCAATGGTGCCCTCAAAGTCCTTATTCTCTCAAACTGGGAAAGGCCACAGAACCAAACTGGAATCAAAGTGACAAACCTCATACATTCAAACTTTATAGCATTAACTAACAAAGTTATTCAGTTTAAAACTGACTAAAATGTAAAGAAACTACAACCCACTTTCTTATGTAACATTCCATGCATAATGTTCATGACCAATTACACTAATTGCATCAGAAATCATGAAAATATATGGTTTCCTTCAACTATTAAAAGCTATATATGCATATCATGAAAATCACCCATAAAACTGATGCATAAATCAATGGTTTTTGCTATCACCAACGAAAGCCAATGCCTGTGACAAAACCCATAACTATAAAGACACACAAAACTCCCAAGTTTTTCTATATAAACTGTTAGTAGATTCATGTGTTAGCACCATAATTAGCCCAACATACTAAAAAATGCTGATCTTAAAGAAGTTTACCAAGTTTGTTAATCAAAATAGTGAGTCCATGTGCAACATTGAAAGTTACTTAAGCAGGCATAGAGGGATACACATATATGGTTAAAGTTGAAGTCCCAAGATTAGTATATTTTAGTGAGAAATAACCAGATAACCACATAGTTTGATCTATTCTACGCACCTTGAATTCCAAAGGTGGGGAGTGATTGGAAAGAACAGTCTCCATATTCTATACAAAGAATGAGAGGTATGAACTTGGTGCTGAGTGCAAGAAGCCTTTCTCTTACTTACAACTAGGGTTCCAGTGAGTGATGAGTTCAATGGGTGTGGAAATGGGTGGTTAATAAAGATGATAAGGTAGCATGACGTGTGTGGTTGATTGCTTCAGTGTGTGGTTCAGATTCACATCACAGATTTCCAGGAACGTGCTGTTAAATTATTGAAAACTGAAAAGCTACGAATGCTAGGTGATGGATGAGTGTGTGGTGCAGATCACACCCAATAAAGTCTCTTTTCTGCTTTAGAACAGCTCCATTGGTACTGTAAGGACACATGTTATGCAATTTTCATGAATCTCAACCAGATTTATACTATCTCAGCCCTGATCTCGGAAAGTGACTCACCCTAATGCCTCTTCCATCGTACAGTTTTCAAATAAACATCATTACTCATACATTATTGTCAATCTTATTATATCATACATTTTTCAAATAAACCATTCTTCTGTCATGCAACAATCATCACTGTTCATAGATTATGCGAGTCCTCTATCATGCAGTTTTAAAATAATGATCACTGTAGCTACATCATGCCACCTGTCTGTCACAGTTTTGAAATAAAAACGTTGTTTATAGTTTATGCCACTTTAAAACAAACATCATCTATCAATAAGCATTATTATTGATGCATTACTTGTAAACCATGTGTTAAAAAGGAGGAACTTGACCAAGATATATGATAAATGACAAACCTGGTAGTCACATCTTATATATTATGCTCCATCTGAAAGTTGACACGTTAGAGCGAGAGATCAAATGCATAAACGCAAGCCTCCAATAATTGTGATAGAAAATGGTAGCGAAGGCCAATGAAATGAGTACAGGTGGTGCAATGCAATGATGAATATGACTTATCATGTCATTTAGTGCTTTTGTTTTTTTATGATCAGAGTGAAACAACAGTTCAAGGGACGCATCCAGTATTATAAAAATGGACTCTCACGCACATGGTTCCACAGTGGCACTCACCACAGTATTTTTCTGCAATTCCCTTTTTTTTTTACAATAAGAACAATGCAAGTGCAATTTAAGAGACCTTGTCGTAAAAAAACAGAGACAAATTTTGTTAGGTAAACAAATACGACTAAGAAGTCTAAAAGTTATATCAAAATAGGATATACAAAATTCTCCATCCTATAAAGTTTTTGGTTCATTGTCTTTCATTCTTAATGAACATTCCTAATTGTAAAACTTATGTTCCCAAAATACTCATTCCTATATGAAAGGAGGTGAAGTGAGAATTTGATAAATGTAAAATGAAAGATTCATTAGTGAGAGTGAAATCAAGAGTTTAACTTCCTATGTCCTACTAGAATACTCATCCGAAAATGAAAGAAGTTGCATGAAGATGTTTAAAGGATGAGTAAGAAATACTAAAGAGTTCAAATATTATGAAACTCTTGGAACACCTTCTATCTTTTTCTCATGATGAACTTTCTGAAAAGCTCAAAAACGAGAGGTGTTTACTGGGGGAGTCCTGGTATATTGACACTCTTTTACTTTGAATATAACGTGTTATTATTAAGTTGTCAGGTAGATGTTTGAAAAAAGTACTGGTCAGCAAATATTTTTCTTATTGCAGATAGGAAGTTGAGGCCTAACCTAAACTCAGTTGATAGATTGGACCCTCCAAGGCCCGGTCCAATCCAGCTTGTACCAGCCCATACTATCTGTTGGTACAAAATCCATTAACATTTCTAACTGGGCCTTAAGATCATAGTACCTATCAATACCAGTAAGAGCTAGCCTTATATGTATCAAAATGTGAAGTGGGTGATACTCACCCCTGCCGTTCAATCTATAATTTTTTCAATTTTTTTCTTAGCAAAAGAACAATGCAACTCCAATTTAAGATCTTCTGTCCTAAACATGAAAGACAACATTTGTTTGGAACATACATATGGGCCTGTTTGAGTAGTTAACAGTTTCTAGATTAATCAGAACTACATAGCACATGCTTCTCTGTTTGAACTAGGAAGTCTAAAACTTTCAAGCTGTATCAAAGGGAACATGAAATCTGGACTGGACCAGCCAAAGCCCAGCCCAGTACATACCATCTAGGCCCAGCCCATTCCTTACTTTCAAACAGAATCCATTAAGATCTTGGAAGGGCATGGAAACGGCCTGTTACTAAGTGGGCGGGCCTTAGTAACAGCAAGTATTTTATAGACATATACTACCATGGTTTAAATGAAAGCAAGAGGAAAGTGGCTAAAATGAAATAAAGTTTGTGTAAGAGCTACCACCAGCACAAACAAGATGAATGAATAAGCAGACTCCATGACCAATTAAGCTATGTAATTCACTAGGTAAAAGATTAGGGTTTAGTTTAGTAAACCTTAACAATTCATGTGTAACTGTATCACCAATATCAACTCTTCTCAAATCTGAAACTCTCTTTAGATATGTCTCACTATCTATGTAGAGAAAGATAGATGAGTTCATAATAGAAGCACAACAAAAAAATAGATGAAGAAAACATGTAGATGTAGGAGTGTTTCAGCTACACACTGCACTTAGCATCACATAAAACAAGCATTAAGGGAGAGGAAAACAAAGTGTCTTCTGAGGAGAAAGGAATCAGATTATGAAGTATAAGAAGAACCAGAGTCAGATTTAACATGACTCCAACGAAGTTGTTGATTGTTTCATACTAATTCACCCAGAAAACAAGTATGAACAACACAGATAAAACCTGGTGTGTCTAGTAAGTAGCATGCTTAGTAGCTGAATGGAAGATCATCAAATAACCATTCCAATGATGTAGGAGAAGTGCAACAGAATAACAAACAGAGAGTAAAGAAGAAGAAACAAAGTTGAAGCTAGCTCTGATCTTCTACGGAAAGGATTCAAAAGCAGCATTCTTCTTCTGTCCATCGAAAGTACTACCATTACATGTACACTGTTACCATAAGAGCCAAAAAAAAAAGGAGCAAATTTTGAGAGGGAGAAAGCAACCCAGAAGAAAAAGTGAAATGTGTGCGAATAAGAGATCAAAAGGGTGTGTGAAGAGAGAAAAATGGTTGAATGGGATTGATTTATTATTATTAAAAAGGATGAAGATGAGGAATTGGAGGAATAAGTTCCCTACAGCTGTAACGTGTGTACAGCATGCATAAGATTTGAAGCTTTCGTTTTAGGATCCACGGCAGCATGCGTTGTCAAGCAAGTTGAGTTGAAATTGGAGTTGTCGAGAGAGTCGTACGAAAGGATAAGATAGCTTTGAAGAGAATCTTCCCGAGCCAACTAAATCCTCATTCATCAATCATCAGCTTCCAGAACCACAACCTTAATTAAACTACCTTCTTTCCTTTTTCTCATTTTCAAATAAATACAACATCCCAATCATTACAACAACTTCTGCAACGAAAACATAACTATTATTACTTTTTTCTTCTCCAAATTAAACATATTTTTCTGCCTAATTAAATTATAATGTTTTTTATTTTTTTTACTGTTTTAAATTAAATTCTTATTAAAATTTTGTGAGTGACTCAATTATAGTAGCTAATTCTACTAGCAAGATTACCACATAATTAGTATATAATTACTGTTAAGCGGCAGACATATAATTATATTATAAGTTTATAATATGGCCTTTCAAAAATTGACACATTCATTATAAAATATTTCTATATATTTAACTTGTTGGGAGTCTTACGTAAATTACAGATCTGTCCATTCTTATATATTTGGTAATAATCATTATTTTGAAGAATTTTTAGCCATTTTTCTTTATTTCAGATTTATACTTGAAAATCTAAACAATATCTATATCTATCTATATATAAATATGGACGAACTGTGGCTTCACAGTCCACTGTCTTGATCCATTTGGCTACATCCGCCCTTATAGTAAAAACGATCTAGTTAATGCAAACATCAATTTATAAGTTGAATTTTTAAAATTGAATTAAACTAAAATTTCTTTCTTAACACATCTATGTTAAAATATATATGTACTTGATCGATACTATTTTAGTGCGGAACCAGAAGATCTCAAGAACCTTCTATGTCGAATCTCCTTATGCTCCTCTCTGGACTCCTCCCGGATCTCCTTACCGTCTGCACTCCAGAGGTGGGTGTACCTGCAGGCATTCCGACGCTCAAGTCAAATAGTGATTCGATATGAGGTGTAATTGGTTCGGTGAGAAAAGCATACCTTTACGTGTTCACTAGGTCTTAATTTATACTAGTCTCTTGACAGACCTGCTATTGTTATTTGCGGACCGTTTGTATTCGAGAATCCACTCTTTCTTTTCTGATTAAGTTTATACGTGTTGGTTCTTTCCTTTCTGACTAGGATTTCATGTTGTTGCTTTGCCAAAGATCAATTCCTTCCTTTTTGGGTTTTACCCATCTGTACTTCTCTAGATATCAACTCATTCCTTTTCGGGGTTTGCCCGTTTGTACTTCTCTAAATATCAACTCCTTCCTTTTTGGGGTTTGCCCGTCTGTACTTCTCCAAATATCAACTCCTTCCTTTTTGGGGTTTGCCCGTTTGTACTTCTCCAACTATCAACTCCTTTCTTTTTGGGGTTTGCCCGTCTGTACTTCTCCAACTATCAACTCCTTTCTTTTTGGGGTTTGCCCGTCTGTACTTCTCCAAATATCAATTCCTTCCTTTTTGGGGTTGAGATTGCGCGTTGCTCCTCTGTACCCCTACGCCATAATCCCATTTTTCGTCTGTCACTCCCTTGGGCCGGGATGTACACGGCCAAGAGGGTCGGGATGTGTACAGACGCGTCACACTTACTGGGATGTCAGCGTCGTGCTGGATCAAAGCCCCAGCAATTGGGCCAGAGCATGAGAGCTCCCTCACTCGGGCCGGGATGTACCCGTCATACACCAACAATATAAGAATTAGATACTTTCTATTAATATTGTGCTAATACAGCCTTAATTAAATATGTGTCCGTTAGTGGTTTTTTCTAATTTTTAAAACTTTTTTAAAACTTTTTTTTGATTTTCTTAAGTTTTCTTTTAAAAAAATACTATGTGACAGTGTCAATGTGATGTGGCAGTATGTGTTACTGTATTATTGACTTAATCTTGATTTGTTTCATATATTTGTTATTTTAATCTTAATTTAATTCATATATTTGATATTCATTTAAGCTTAATTTAATCTAAATTTTTGTTAAAATAAATCAATTTTATTAATAAAAAATTTAATTTTTCTTATAAATTTTATGCTGGTATTGAGATTAAACTTTATACTTTTACATACTTTTACATGAATATTGTAAGGTCCAGTTTTATTTTCTGCCATAATGTTTAAGGGCTGGCCTTAATCTATTGGGCTTAAGGGCTGGTCCATAGGGTGCTAAGGCCCCTAAAGCTGCTAGGGTTTCCCTTTCAGCCTCATTCTTGCAAAACAGAACCTAAAACGCTGTCCCTCTTCCTTTTCAGAACGCTCTGCTAGGGTTAGCCGTCAACTTCCCCAAGCGAACTCAAGCTCTTCCTCTCCATGTAAGTTGCTTCTGAACTCGTAGTGGTCTTCCTCTAGCTTTATTTTCGGCATTTCATTGAGGCTCATCTCAAAGACCCGTTCTGCTTTGTCCCATTGTTTCCTTCCAGCTACTTATCTTTGTTCCTAGAGCTACTGCACTCTTTTGTTCGGTGTCGAGGTCGCGTCGGGATAGTCTACTAGTTTATTTCCAAGTAAGGGAAGTTAGGGTTTTTGCTAAATCTGTGATTTTTCGTGATTGCTTGATGATATTGCATGATTTGATTGGATGGCATGCTACTGGGAGTTTATGAGATGTTATTGTGTTGGTTTGGTGGTATTATTGGACTGTTGCACGAGAGAACAGTGGTGGGCATTGGTTTTCTCGCCCAAGCGAGCATGTCTCGCCTAGGCGAGATCAACGGAAGCTCGCCCAAGTTACTTTACGCGCGTAGTCGCTCAGGCGACCTACGCTATTTTGAGCGAGTGTGCGCCTCGCTCAGGCGAGAGGGGTCTCGCCTAAGCGAGATCCCGCTTAAGTTTACTATTCCCCTTTTTGAGCCCTCACCTAGGCGAAGAGAGCTCGCCTGAGCGAGACCCTTCAGCCTGAGCGAGGAGCTGGGTGAGAGCAGTGTGATGTTTGATCGTTTCCTTGAATCTTGAATGGTTAATACTTGCTTGGATTTAAGTATTGTGTTAAAAGCATGAGACAAATGATTATGCATGAGTAATGTGATTCATGATTTGTGAATGATGGGTTTGGTATGAACTTAGCATGTGATTTTAATGAGATGGTTGGTATTAAAGTGGCATGGTAATGATGAGTTGGAATTCTATATTCATGGATGGAGTATGATGAATTGGTATGGGTTGATTTGGAACATGAAAGGGATTAGTTATAAAGGTTGATATAATATATATATATATATATATATATATATATATATATATATATATATATATATATATATATATATGTGTGTGTGTGTGTGTGCATGATAGGTCTTTCTTGATTGATTGAACATGATTGGTCGATGGTCAGTGCGTAAATCCTTGAAATCTCTAGGTGAGATTTCAGGGTCGTGCTTCAGTGGTCGGGACATAATTCCATGGCCCCTGTTAGTGGGTGTCCATGGTGGTGCCCCATCTATATAATTTGGTAAGGATTCAAGGTAAAAATTGTATCCTGACACTCTAAGGAGTCAGTTAGTCTCACTTAGAGCGAACTGACTCTTGTGATGAGAGTAGCAGGAGGCCTGAAACTCATGAAGGGCTAACCTTGTGGGGGGGATTGATTCATTGTAACACTTGTAACACATAGCTTAGGGGTGAGCAGCTCGAGGGTGAGCAGAGGTATCCGACCAGATTATATGTATCCGGATGAGTCGAGTCTTAATGTATTGGTTTGAAAGTCATAAAATGCTTAGGTGTCCCTACTGTTTGTTATTGTATGTTCTGTGGTGTGATCTTTTCTTTTGCAATGATCATCAAATTGTTGATGTGAGTAGAGGTGAGAACTCCCCGAAATCATCAGGGTGATGGAGGTTCCGCTGCATAGTCCGCTTGGACTGGATCTATATCTTTATGGGCTTTCTTTCTGGACTATGGCCCATGTACTAGTTGTCTTTTAATTTCCTTTTGGTTACTGTTGAATGTTGTAATTGGTTTAGTTTTGGCATCATGGTGTGCCTAGGATATTGTAGGGGTTGTGTTTAAGACCCCAAGACTGTGCTGTTGTACTATCTGTGTGTGACGCTTCCTTTAATTACGTTTATTAATTAAATGAGACGTTACAAATATTATACTAATATTACTGAAATTATTTTAAATTAACTCTATTTTAAAATCACTTTTAATAACATTAAGTTTTTTAAAATTTTGTTTTAAAATTATAAATTTAAGTATCTGTTTATTTGAAATATATTTATTTCAACTATATTTCAAATTTATATTTCAAAAAATGTAGAGTTCAAATAATTTTATATACAATTATTTAAAATATAAATTCAAATAAAAAATAATATTGAAGTATGATATAATAAATTTATTTGAAATAAAATTTTTGAAATATAAATTTTAAATAAATTTACATTTATAATTTTAAAACAAAATTTAAATAAAATTAAATGCAAAATATAAATTTAAGTAAACTAAATCTTGTTTGATAAAAATATTAATATAAAATTTATATAAAAATTAAATTTGTTATCAATTAAAAAAGAACGAAAGTTATTATTTTTATTTTTAATTAAATTAAAATTAAATAATAATAAATATAAAGACTAAATAAATATTAAAATAATATAAATTATATTAAAATAATATGTAAAGGTTTGTTGCAGACACACTTTTTAAATACAAAAAATATATTTATAAATTATTTTATATATTTATGGTATAATATATAAATAAAAAATAATTATTTTAATTTTATGTATTTTTATTGTAAAAATATGGACACTCCTTATATATGTTTTTATACTTTAACACATTATTTAATACAATATAAACTTAAACAAATCTTTAAAAGGTAGTGAAATAGAAAAATGTGACTATTTATAATATAACTTTATATCGCAAATATATGTTCTATTAAAAGATTATAAATTAGACAGTAAAAATTATTTTATACGTATGTTTAGTTAAAAGCAGATAGTAATCACATATATAAATTTAAATTTCTTTTATATTTAATTTATTTGTATTTTTAATCAAAAATCAAACCAAATCGTGGTGTGAATAATCTCCTTGAGAAAGACAAGATACGAAGCTAGAATAAAAATATAAATAATATAATGAGATATTTTAAAGTTAAAAAATATAAACTAAATAATTATCATATAAAATTTATTTATCTGAAAAAACATTTGCAAGAGACTTCGAGAGTTTGAGAATTAATGGATAGATACATCTTAAAAGGTATCATTGGAAATGCTGACATGAAACCTTGTATATGTTATAAGATAACTAAGAAGTCACTTTTCAAGGCATTCAAAGTCTCCATTTTACCCTTCAGAAACAGCATAAAGGTTCCGGAATATATACATAGATTAAGAACAGAAAATGAAAATAAAAGTATCTCTATGGACAATGGGACCCCACCCCCACTAAATTTATTTTTTCAGAAATAAATATTTTTATTCTTTTGAAAATTGTTAAAATTATTTTATATTATGCTAAAATAAAGATATAGATTAGGAACCAACATGTAAGACCAATAATTGATGACTAGAGAACAAAAGAGAAGTTGCTTTTTTATTCAGTGTACTTTTTATTCAGGAGGAATGCTCTTACATCTTATTAACGGTACAATAGATAATTCCTCTTACAAGATCTTACAAAGAAAAATAAAATAAATATGTTTTTAACATCTTGAAAATAAAAATAGATTTAACACTCGCTATTAAAATATGTGAATAAATAAAAAAAATGTTAAAAAAGTTAAAAATTTTCACTGAGTTCCAAATGACTAAAGTTGGGTGACAAAGAGAGGCACTTCACGAATTTCCCGATACGTGTCCAACAGATGTTTTCTCCATTAAACCAAATTGAATACCATAATGCCAACGCAGATAGGTGGTTGCGTTTTGAAGTGTCCTTAGGTACAATCAATAAGGTCACAATGATTGATGTTTTAGGTTTCCATCGTCAATGTCACCTTCATAGACAAAAGGAAATATGGCAACATATGTTTTTAGTATATAAGAGGATTTACAAATTATATTTTACTCTCTATTTTAACGACACTTTCTTTACATGTATAGAAAAAACTGAAGCGAACAATCATATCAAATTTTATCTCTACATCATTAAAAGATTTTTCATTTTTCTTTTCCAGTGGTGGTGTGGAATGATTTTCTTTTTATGCCAACAATTTTTATTCATTTATATAATATTACTTTTTCGAGGATTTGAATTCGATAGTCACATGGGAACTTTAGTAAATTCAATCTACTCGACACAAGTTCATTTACAACGAGTAAGCTTGATATTTTCAATTTGATTGAAAGTGTTTAAATATTCTATGCATTTGTGAGAATAAATTTTATACACAATTCACTTACGATATGAATTAAGATTACAAAATTTTTTAATTCATTCAATTTTTGTGTTATGTTGACTGTAATCAACAAAATATGTATTTATTTCCAAAGATCATATTTTTGTTGTTCAATATGGATTCATTAAGGAATTGAAAAATAAAAATAAAATGGAGAAGAAAATGATGGTGAAGAGTTTTTTTGGAGATGTAAATTGTAGAAAACTAAATTACTATAGATAAAATAGAAATTGATAAAGTAAATTAACGAGAGGAGTGACCTAAATTTCTACAATCAATATTGATCTTGTCATTTTTCTGCTCAAAGCGTTTTTTAGTATATTTGAAATTGTATCCATAATTTGTCATCTCTATTTACATTTGACCCCCTATTTATATTCTCTCCCTATTTTTACAACATAGTAGAAAATATAAAAAAATAGATAAACCAGAGTAACGGTCCTAAAAATTGCATACGTCATGCTAGATGTTTTCTTTGCTTCCATATTTTGTGGTAGTTATTGTATATAATTTTATTTCTCGAGTTGACCTTCGTATTTGTTTTGATTGTATTTTTTTGATGCCTTTATTCGCTTCGATGTTACTAACATGGACTCTTTAGTTGAGTTTTTTCTATGTTTCAACAATGTTTCCTATTAGATCTTTCATGTCGATCTTGCTTGTCTTGAGACATCCACTATAAGAAATGTTTCATTAATAACCAATTTTAGTGACAAAAAATTGTTAGTCACAATAGTGGCCAATTGAGACACCAATTTACAAAATTAAAAATTATTGATTACTAAAATAGTCACTATTATGAATAAAAAATTGTAATTGGTTTCTAAAATTTAGCTACCAAAGAAAATTGGTCATTAAACATTAGCTACCAAGGTTTTTTGCAACCAAATGAATTGATTATAAATTAGTCTTTAATTAATTAGTGACCAATTTAGCAACCAATTATAACTTCTTATTCATAATAATGACTATTTTAGTAATCAATAATTTTATTTTATATATTTGTATCTAAAGGTCACTATAGTGACTAACAACTTTTAGTCACTAAAATTAACTGTTAATGAGACATTTTCTTGTATTAACCTCTTTTTCACCATTTTACAAGTCAACATGCTTATTACACCCTCCAATTTGATTATTGTTTTTCAATTTCCTCAATAGATGTGTTCGAAGGGAATACTGATTTGTGACTCTCTTGATCTTCTATTAGCCTCTTCAACTTGAAGACTTTACACATTCTTGCCTTTCACATTTTGAAATTAGTCATGCATGTTTGTTGAATATCCATACTTAGAGCTAAATAGGCTACCTCGAATTGGATTTTAAATCCCTTTTTGAACCTTAGCCTCACAATACACACCTTAGCCCACAAAAGTAAATATCCCATATTTTCTCATTGATAAGGAAGACAAAAATAGCATGTGTGTTGGAATAACATGCAAGGAAGAAGGCCAATTGAAGAAACTACCTAAGGAAAAGAAAAATGCAGTCTAGAGGATTGAGAAAAATAACTTTGGTGCAAAACAAAAAAGATGAAAAGAAAAAAAATTGCATCAGAATTGAAATGCATAAAAAGACAAATAGAGCTAAACTAAATAAAGTTGAAGGACTCATGATATGCACATATTATTTTAACTTTTTTTTATTAATGAGTCTTGTTTGTCTTATAAAACAAAGTTCCTTCAAAACCTAGCCAAGTTACAGGCTCAAGAAAGACCTTAGTGATCCATGCTTAATGTGTGTTGTAAGACCCGAGAAAATTAAAAAGTGAATTAAATAATTATTTAATAAATTCGGGTAATAGAAGCATTTAAAGTATTTAATGCGGATTTCTATGACGTGGAAAAGTACTAGCTTAAGCAATTGAGAGTACTTTGTTTGTGAGTGGGGACTTGGGTTCGAGTTCTATGTATGCCATTTGTATGTTATTTAATTTATGAATTTTTTATATTATATATTTGAATGGGTGACGTGATCACATAACCTTAGAATTGAAGGAATTATCATAATTGTGAATTGGTTGTGCAATTTCTTTGTGATTGAAGGGTTGTGAGTTTAAACCTTGTTGAGAACTAATTAATTCTCTTTTTGCCAAATTTTCCTTTGGCATGAATATGAAAGGGTTAGAAACCCTAGCAGCCAATAGAGAGGTAACCTAAGGGCTGGAAAACGCTTGGATAATTAATCATTGATTAGCCTTAATCTACTTTTTATTAAAAATTCGTTTTAGCATTAAGGGGTAATTAGGAGAGAGTAATTGTGAGAAAGGAAAAGGAATTAGAGAAAAGAGGCTGGGATTTACGTGTGAGGGTTTGGCAAAAGCTTTTCCAGAAGCAATTCGCACTGTGTGGAGCAAGGAGTTGGAGTGTAAACCATTGTTAGAGTGCAAGCAAAGGACAAGGGTCATTTTAGGTTAGAGGCACGTTCAATTCGAATTTGGAGTGAGGATCAGAGGTAAGGGGAGTTGTCTTTGCGTGTTTTTAATAGCAATCGCTATGTTGTACCTTGTACGATCGAAATTGCATGATTTCCACTCTTGTTGCACTGTTTTATTAAAGTTTCTGGGTTTATTCCCAGAAACCGCCTGGCGGCCCAATCCCTACCGCCAGGCGGCACATAAGAGGTGTGTCTTGTTCTTGATTCTAGCATGAACCGCCTGGCGGCAATGAAGATCTGCCAGGTGGCGCGACGCTGTTCGTGAGTTTCTTTTGATTTGCTATGTACACAGGGGTCATTGGGACTTTTGGTTGTGATCTTGTGTTGATGCTATGTGTTAATAGTACAAAATTGTGAGAATTGGGGTCTGTTGGTGCTTTGGGAATACTCTTCATAATTATCATGGTTAGAGTTGGGGTGTTGGAAGGCGTAGAATCCAAATTGAATTACTATGGTTCATAGCATGTACGAATTAAAGGATATAATTTCAACGGAAATTGGGTCAATAAACCACGAGTGAATTATTGACTGGTATTGAATTTGGTGACTGGATTGAGTCCTGAACATCTTGAGCATGTCATGGGTATAGTAGGCTGGGGTTTTTTTCTGGGTTCTGGTGTACCGCCTCGCGGCACTCAGCTTGCCGCCAGGCGATGACGAGGACAGTGGCAAAAATGTTGTGTTGGTTTTGGTTGGTCGCGAGGGAAGAGGTTGGGAGTGAGTTGGAACAAAAGTTAGGACAAGGAAAATGGAAGAGACTCGGGTACTGAATGTCTTTGTAGTTGAGACAATAGGAGAATTAAAATATTGAGTTTTACTAAGTATACGAGGCTGGAATACTGACTATGCATTGGTGGGTTAACTTGTAAGGTATGAGGTGTAAATGTGTAGGATATGATTTATGAAATGTTGAGAACCTAGATGCCTTGAGATAGGAATGTGTAATTGGTAAGAAAATAAGGGAAGGAAATAGAGGTGTATAGGGTGTTAAAGATAGAGCCAATGTAGTAAAGGTGGGGTACACGAGACACTATTATACTAAACAGATAGAGAACTCCCAGAGGTGAAATTCATCTACTGTAAAGTATGCGTAATAGTGTATCATAATGTTGTGTGTGATGATGATAAACAAGCATCTAGTGTAAAGTGTATGGGCCACTTATGTCATAAAGAATTGGTAAGGATATTGATAATCACACATCGCGGAAAATGGGGGGTTTGGTGAGTATATATTGTAAGCAATTGAACTGTTGTAATCTCATAATTGGACTTGACGTCCATTAAGCGAGGGTGCACCGATAACTTAGAATGCTTTGGGGTATAAGCTAG
>Ga0214545_1004514_pt1 | contig 25951 bp, 26 predicted proteins | sample CNSS4metaG_FD_160064 | JGI IMG/M metagenome (GOLD analysis project Ga0214545, IMG submission 160064) | Root nodule microbial communities from cowpea collected in UCLA plant growth center, Los Angeles, California, USA - CNSS4 | ecosystem: Host-associated > Plants > Roots > Nodule | place: USA... | reverse complement strand
AAATCCTATGAGCATGGATGGGTTATGATGAGTTGGAATGGGTTGAATCTGGAAATTGAAAGGTAACGACTTTAAAGGTTGATATAATGAGGGTATCTTTGCATGGTGAATATTATTTGATTGTATGATCGTATTTTGTCTGCGTCAGTGCATAATTCCTTGGGGGTCTTTAGGTGAGGCTTTCAGGGTCGCGCTTCAGTGGTCGGGACGTAATTCCATGGCCCCTGGTAGTGGGTGTTCATGGTAGTGCCCCATCTGTATAACCATGTAAGGATTCAAGGTAAGGTTGCATCCTGACACTCTGAGGAGTCAGTTAGTCTCACCTAGAGCGGATTGACTCCTGTGGTGAGAGTAGCAGGAGGCCTGAAATTCATTAAGGGCTAACCTTGTGGTGAGGGAAAATTGATCCATCGTAACACTTGTAACACATAACAGAGGTATCCACCACAAGTGCAAGCATCCGCTGAATCCGACTAGGTTATACGTATCCGGATGAGTCGAGTCGAGTCGTAGTGTATTGAATGAAGAGTCATGACATGCTTGGTTGTATGGATATGGGATGGTGAAAATATAATTGACTGTATGATGAATATGTTATTGGCTCTAGCTTACCCGTTTTGTTGTATGGTTGTATTGTATGTGCTTGTTCTTTCTTGCGATGATCATCAATTTGATTGATGGGAGCAGATGGGCGAGGTTCTCGTGGCCAACAAGGGAATGGTGATTCCGCTGCTTAACCATCTGGACTGGAGTTATTTTCTTCATGTTTTCTTTAGGGCTACGGCCCATGTATCGCTTTATGTATTTCTACCCTACACTCTCTATTAGACTTGTATCTGGTTTCCGTTGGCATCATGGTGCGCCTAGGTTGTAGGAGTTGGGTTAAGGACCCCAAGACTACACTATTGCACTACCGTTTGCGTGACGTTTCCTTTAATTTCGTTTAATAATTAAATGGGACGTTACAGTTTCAAAGGTAGAAAATACACGATTTTGAGTTTTGAAAACTAACCTAAAATTAAAGTTCACTATATATTATTTCTAATAATTTGAATGAAGAGATGATAATGTTTGTTTCTAGATTTTTCTGTTTATGTCAATTGTGTTATTGCTAAGGTCTTGTTTTTATTGTTGAGGATGTTCTTATTGTTTGACGTGGAAAACAAGAAAAACCCGTAATAAATGATGATCGAATTGTGTATTTAATTATTTCAGAAAGTTTTGCAAAGTTTTGTATGTTAAATGCAAATAAACAAAGTTTATATTTGACAAATGCATTGTCAAACAAGTTTTTTAAAGAATTGTGTTTGACAAAAAATCATCATATGCAACTTCAAGTTGACAAACACACTTTCTAAATTACTTTTCAAAGCACGCTTTCTCAAAATTCTCCTTCTTAGATTAGTTACATATAATAACACACAATATAAAAAAATAAAAGTTGAAAGAAATTTACACGGGGTATTTTCATATTCGCATCAAATTCTTAATTAACATGATAAATGTTTACCAAGATAGGTTAATGGTATAAGGTACAAAGCAAGTATTATTTGGATATCAACTTCTAACTAAATCCAAGTATTATTACTAAGCAAGTATTATTTGGACTATCAACTTCTAACTAAGTCCAAGTATTATTTTGGTTCAGTCACTCTTAAACATAGAGTATTCTTTTGAACATAATTCCTCCTGACTAAGATAAAGTATTCTTTAGACAACCTCTCCTAAATAAACAACAAATAATTTTTAGATACAACCTATTCTCACTAAAAACAAAGTATTCTTTGTACACAACCACTCCTGATTAATATTTGAGTCTTTTTTTGGGCACAATTACTTTTAACTAATGCACAACCACTTCTCTTAAGACTTGAGTATTCATTGGACCCAATCTCTTTTGGCTAAACAACTTTATTAAATCTAAGTTTGTGATCTAAAATATAAACGGATTTTCTATCCAAAAGTGGGTAACATCCCGATATGGATATACAAGAAGATAAACACTCTTTTAGGTTGCTATGAATACAAATAATGTTCTTGCTCAAACATTAAAACTTGAGGATCGCTAAAAATTACAAGAGCTTTATCATTCTCGTTGTATTTATATGTGTCAATCTTTCTTTTTCACAAACATGTTCAATAAAGAGTTAAACAAAAGAAGACGCTATAGAGTTGTTGTCCATTCATCTTCTCGGTTTTGTGTTTGACCATGTTCAAGCTCATGTATGAATAAAGTTCACATTTTCAATTTAATTTTACCTTTGTAAATAGGTATTTTCAATTTGTAAAGTAAAATTAAAATTTGAGTTTAAATAGAATAGATGAATAAAAAAAATGGGAATGGTAAAATAGACATGCATAACTAAAGTGGTTATTTTGATGAATTTTAATTTTATTTTTTAAAAACACTCTAAATTATGAAAAGAGATAAAATTCTATGTTTTTGTTATAAAAAATATTTGGATAACAAATTCTTAGTAAATGCCCATTTTTTAAATAAATAAATAAAAATAAAAAATATTGTTATTTTCGTCTCGGGTGAGCTTTGCTAAAAAAAATCAATGCCAATAATATGGAGCGAATATAGGCTTTTTCTTCCTACATCCTGAGTTCTAATTGCATCCCCTAATTTTTAAGATGACATTTTACCTTTCGTAGAGGTCATTTATGAATTACTTGTTTTGAAAATTTTTCTGAACAAACTTTTTTAAATTTCTATAACATGAATTTTAGAACACAATTTTTGGAATAGAATTTCTGGAACAAACTTTCCAAAATACATGAAATGCATTATAGGATGAACTTTGTGTAATAGAATTTTTAGAACAAGCTTTCTGGAATGTATGATACTTTATGGAATGAACTTTCCAAAACAAGTTTTCAGAATAAACTTTCACACATGAAATGTATTCCGCAACGAGCTTTTTGGAACAAACTTCTCTTCTTCCTCCTTTGAAAGTGTGCAATAACAATGGAGAATGAAGATGTCGTTTGAGATAGCAACAGTGATGACAGTAGCAACGGTGATGGTAGCAATGGAAATAACGCAATGCACTAAAAAGAATATTTTAATCTTTCTAATATTAGCATTTAGTGCAAATAGTAATCATGAGGATACATGAAGAAAAAGTCATGAATATAATAACACATTGTTTCCTATTAATATCCATACCTGACACTCAGAATTATGCTTCATCATTGATCATCAACTTTACAGAATGATCAATGATCAGCAAACTTTTCCTCAATTGGCAAATGACACCAATGTATTAAACAAATTATTCTCACTAGAGGGTTTTCAACATAAAAGAAGAAACGATGGGTCTGTTTTCATTGTTTTGGGGAAGGTGTGTCTGGGATTGGAGATGATGATGCAATTGCTTGGTAAACATAAGCACTCAATGAATCCATGATGAGTTGAAATGGAGTTTCTGAGTTACTCAGACTTCTTAGCCAAACTTAATACCACTCCAATGGTAAGACTTGAGGCTACAAAACCAAGAGATGCCTCTGTGGAGACATGAAATCCTGAAGAGTGAATGAGCATATGTGAAAAACCAAGCACAGCAAATTTTGTATAAATTAAGTTGACAAGCAATGTATACTCACCAAAATAGTCCAGGATCATCTTAAACCCAATAAATCCCAGAACAACAGCAATGGAGGGCTAGACAAAACCAAAAATTGGAAATCAATAACAAGGATAGAAGTATAAGTAAACAGAAGCATTGTAAGATACCACAACAATGAATATGCAGCATGCATTATCCTATGTAAGGAGACAATGAAATTCTAGGTAGCAGATTGTCCTGAGCTTAAATTCTGTTGGGACGCCCTTCTATGAACTTGAGAGTAAAATACTAGATTAATAGATATATGACATAGATGTTACAAACCAATCATAATTCGTTTCAAGACTTATTACATTGAACAAACTACTAAGAGTCATAATTTAGAGTTAAAACCGATTATCACGTAAACCTTTGAATCAAAACCTTTGACAGAACAACCACGAATTAAAGATTCTCAATGATGTAGCAAACGGACAACCAACAATTTTGGTTTCTGAAAAGGAATTCAATGAGCAATGTGCAACCAAAAAAAAAATTAGCCCGCATCGGGTGTACAAGAAAGTGTTTAGTATCCTGCAAATGCATTGCTAAATGTGCAAAGTACATGAGCCCAAAAGTACATTGGAAATGATATCAGAACCATAGTTCAAGTTCCAAAACTATACACATGGTGACGTTAAATGATAGACATGTAAACGGAAAAAAAGTTATGCAGCAGCCAAGGTATATCAAAACAGACAAAGTCAATATTTACCTGTAAGTATTTCAACTCAGACATACCCTCCGATATTACTAAGTAAAGCGACCTTAAACCTACATATGACAGATAGCAGTGGTTTAAATACAAATCAACTTATGAGAAAAAGCACCCATAATTGTTAGATAGATACACATGTGATGAGATTATGACAAGAACAACTATTTTGCCTCTGTGCGCTCCACAGGACAGTGAAGTACGAAAATATAATGGACAAGATATTTTCACAACTAAATTTTAATAACTTTCTCTTATAATTTGAGATGATATCTTTTAAGTGGTTTTAGAATATAGAAAAATGGAAAGCTGCTTAGAAAATGACACCTCAGATTGCAAGAGAAAATTGTCAAAATTTAGTTGTTAAAAAATTATTTTTCAAATATAATATAGTTAGATAAGAAGAGTTTATGTGCAACAAATTCTTAGTTATAAAATTATATATTACAGTATGTTGCCCAATAAAATAGATGAACTACCCTTTAAATCTTGAACTGTAGTTTGTAAAGGAATACAAATCCCAATTCCAAAACATTATAGAAAACAAATTCAGACATACATGAGGGGAATGTAAGCAACGAGAACATACCCAAAATGGCAAAAAGATTAGAAGTAAAGACTATAAATGGATCCCGCGTTACACCAAATACTGCAGGTATTGAGTCAACCTAAACAAAAACTGAGTTAGCATTCCAATGCAAACTTAACTAGACATTCCATATGAAATAGATGGATGAGAAAAACTTACTGCAAATGCAATGTCACTGAGCTCAATAACAGCTACCGTAATAAGCAACGGGGTGGCCTGCCCAAAATGTTTGATCCCTGTTAGAAATCAAGTTCAAATTAATTTAATTCATAAAAAATATTTTTTACTGAAATAAAAGGAACAACGATGATGTAGTAAAAAGTTCAATGTAATCATGTTGAGAAAAAAAATAACAATTTATCAAAATAAAGATGATTAGTAATTTACAACTTACTTTCCACACCCCACCAAGATTTGTTATGAATCGATCTCCATCATAGTACGCTGCAACAATTTTTCCAGAAGTATGATTTTAGATGATAAAGATAACAAGATAAATAAACTTGAATCAGTGCAGACAATGGCATGCCAAGTGAAAAAGCAATGTTCTCAATTGTAGATTGTGGAAAATGGCAGAAAGTCAATAATCTGCAACATCATATTGCGGAAGTCACAAAACAGTTCTCAAAAAGTCCAATTGGCTTAAGATTTGTCAGTGATGACAAGACGATGCAGCACACCACAACCACAAAAATGATAGTAGTTGCAATAGCAGACAAAGGATCAACCCAATCTAATAAAATACTCCAGGTTATACTAGAAGGAAGCTACAATAGAATATACCTTTCTTCACAATTCCATGACACAGTACTTGTGAAATCAAAATTACTGTTTGCATTTACCCAACAACATGAGTTGCACTTATAAGGACATACATGCAGACAATTCCATAAGAAAAGAAAAAACTAAAGTTTTCTGAACCATTGGCAAATTAAACTTTGACTCAGCCATTTCTACTAAAACATCCATTTTGGATTTTAGCTGAGTCAGATTAAGCTTTTCACCAATTCTTGTGATTGTTTTAAAATGTAAGAATAAAAATTCAATTTCAGCATACCCAAGAAATCAGCATTGAATTCTCGAACTAGGAGAGGAATAAGTACATCATGATCAGAGAACATTACTTGTTACAGGGATAAATTTCTGGCACGTCTTCACCACATAGTTATCTGATAAGTCAGATTCATCTTCTTCACTGGAAAACAACTATTCACAAAACAATAAACATGCTGTGAATAAAACCAGTCTATAGAATTGAAAATACCACAAGAAGTATGAACCTCTTAAAAATATTATATTGCTAGAGATAAAAATACTCTGGTGATTCCATCTAAAAGTTTAATATTTTAGATGATTTGTTTGTGATCCCCATGATTCCCATTCCTTCATAATTAAACTGAATTTTAGAAGTAATTATAAATTGGGAATATTCTTTAATCGTTGCATAATATCAATATTCATGTCCTTTTGTCTAATATCCTAAGCTATTAAGGATCATGTTTCCTTGACAAACACGGATGGGTCCATGACTCATTGAGAAGCAATGGAGGACCTTCCAAGGAGAGTTACTAGAAGCATGACTAGAGGGGAAGCCTCTAACCATTCTTTTTTGTCCTTATTTTCTATTACTTTATGTTGACTTTTCCTAAGTTGACTTCACTTTGGTTGACTTATTAACCATAGTTGAGTTAACTTAAGTTGACATGTTGACTCTTTTACTTGTTTGTTTTGTACGTTAAGCTTATGCTATATAGGAGGAAGATTGTACTACTTGGAGTGGAGGAGAGCCTTGGTCTTGGAACCAATCATGGCATGGCATGGAGTGAGTAGTGGAGAGCAAGGTTGACCTTCTAGAAGAAGGTCAAGGCCACACATTTGGAAGGCTTGGAGACCAAGCTAGGGTTGTCTCCTTTTTCAAGACACCTCCTTTAGACCTAGTTTCTCGTAGCCTTAGGTTTAGTGTTATTGCACCTTTATCTTGAACTTTATTGTTTTGCAAATAGGCCCTTTTCCATACCTATAAGAAGGGCTGTCTTAAACTTTTGAAAGGGTTGAACATTTTGAAGATATACACTTATATTTGACCACTTTGTGAGAAGCTTTTCTAGGAGTGTCTTCTTTCTCTGTCTTAAGTTGAGAATAGCTCTCAAGTGGCAGCATACACCACTAATCTTGAGTATGGTGAGCCTTGTGCCCCTTAAGTGGCGTGCCATCACCATTGAGCTCCCCTCCCCTCTTCTTGTCTTCTGTCTTTTACCAAATTTCTTCTATTTTGGTTACTTGCATGTCATTTTCTGTTCGGCCATTTATATTTCCTTATGTTCTTGTTTTTGTTTCTTGAATCAAGTGACCTTCTCTTCTTCTCTTGAGCTCCTTGAATTGAACCTTCACATCTCGATAACATTTTTATCTTAATGTCTAGTGAGAATATTCATTGAGCTTTCTTAATCACCACAACACCATATTTGCTAATTCTTAAAACGGGTCTTTATCAAACATGAACATGGATGGTGTTATAAGGGATCGATATATGGGATCTAAATTTCAAATACTGTGAACATCACCTTAAATGAGGAGTAGAGTAATATTGCGGCCAAGAGAAGGTTGACTTCTTCAAATCTCTAATTTCATGATAAATGAACAAGATGATCAGCAACAAGTATGAAAGTCACTGAAAATAGTTAAATACGGAAAATATATCCATCATGAAACACACCTGAAGGGTGGCTGTTCCAATAAGTATTAATGTCAGACGAAAGACAACTGCTCCAGCAATACCATAGGAGAGCACACGATTCTGTCAGTTCAATAGGTAAAGGAAAAATGACCAATTATTTATTTTTATAGTAACATTAAAATTTCATAATCCGAGAACCATTAAAACAAGAAGTTGAAATTGCTCATAGTTTACGCTCGACAAGTCCTATACATCACCTGATATGTAACCGGCACTTTGAAGTAATTGAATATCAGAACAAAGACAAAGAGATTATCTACAGAAAGACTTTGCTCCAATATGTACCTAAGAAATACATAAAAGTCAATGGCCATCTTTCCAGTAAGTACATGACTCAGGAAAGTGAAAACACACCAGAGAGAGAAAAGAAGTGGTGCCAGCAAGGTTCAAACTATAGAGTTAGAGTTCATAAATACCAAAATAAGCATCCAATGTACTATAACTTCAAACATCGGTGTTTGATCAATCTCTAGAATATATACTACTCAGAGGGCATATATATAGAGGAACAGGAGAAACATATTGAAAAGAGAGAGGGAGAGAGAGATGAAGGCATCTGAAACACCCTATATGATAAGTAATCTTCAAGAAACTTTGCATAATATCAAACTTTGACTCATCCAGAACCTCAATTACTCGAGCACTGTAAAATTGGACCAACTTTCTAGTTGATAACGAAATTAAATTATTCTGCGTACCCAGCAAAGAATTCCGATGATTTCTCAAAACCTTCTTTAAAACCCAAACCAACACCAAATGCCACCGCAGCGCCGACCTACAAGAAATTTTACACAACTAATGTAATTTCAATTCTAAACAACAAGAGAAATTGTAAAAGAAATAAGTAAAGACATAGTAGAGGTGTGCCCACCCATAAGGCTACATTTCTAATGGAGGAATTGTAATCTTCATTCGCTAGAGATTCCTGAATAGGAGATTTGTCAATGTTGCCAATGTCATCCTTTGGTTGAGCACTAATCCTCTTTACCTCTGAAAATTCATACGACTAACACTTACAATTATTTAGAGAGAGAGAAATTATATATTATATATATAATACACGGATCAGAAATGAATAGTTTAGCCTCGAACTTCAACATGGGAGTATAACTACAACAAAACTGGATTTCTATACATAATTTGAAGTGAACAAGGGCATGCTTGATTCCCTGTTCCTTTTGTGGTTTTAAAAGCTGTTTTCCAAACTATTATTCAAAATCTATTAAATTTTGAAAATCATCATGGAAACAAATGCTTTAAACACCAAAACACGGTGATGCTTCCTCATCTCCAAACTATTATATGGGCAGTATTCTTTACTAGCATTTCGAAAACTAAAACCAAATAGAAATCAAACACACCCCAAATTTTTTAATAAGGTGAATATAAGAAGAAGCAAACAAAGCAAACAAATTTCCTTGTTCTGAATGATGGGGTCATCACCTGAGGCATAATTGTCTTGCCCAATTCGTCTTGAGATTAAAAGGGGAGCAGGGTGAGGAGGTCGATGATGGTACACTGCCACACAAAAAGAAAACCCCGAATGATATGAGTGACACGTTTGGGTTTGAGGTAAGAGAAAAGAGAGAAAGAGAGAGTAGCAGCAGACCTGAACAAAAGGAAGAGATGGGATGGTGAAGTGCATGAGCAGAGTGTGAAAGCCTGCGAATGTAATCCAACTTCAATGGAATTCGGACGCCGTTGTGAGCAACAGAGGCCAATCTCATATCTTTGGGGTTGGGTTTGGGTCACTTCTTGGTGGGTTCAACACAAGTTTCCACACAACACAACAATGAAACCAAAGTTGGAGAGAGAGAGAGGGAGAGAGAGAGAGAGAGAGAAAGAGAGAGAGGGAGAGAGAGAAGGAATCTAGGGAGGAATCTCTGGTGTGGTGCTCTTCTCCCACAGCTTTGTTTCGACCAGAATTGTGAAAGGGATAAGTTATTGTTTCTGTCTCGTTTGTGTAGTGTTTGTGTTTCGATGAAGTGTGGTCACCGCTTTGTTTTAACAAAGATCTACAAATATTATTGTGTAATATTTTAAGAAAGTTCATGATAGAGGAAAATTAAATAATTATTAAGAAGGTTACCATTTACTTTAAGTAGGTAACTAATTACAGAAGAAAATATAAATTTTAGCTTATTTCAAAGTTCATTATTCGTGTGCCGTAAAACAAATAAAAATGCTTTTTTACATGTAAAAGAAAGTGAAAAGTGCTTGGTTACCTAAAATGTGAAATTCATTATGGTTTTATAAGAGTCAAAGTCAATAGAAAAATGATTTTTAGATTAATTGTTCTTACAAATAAAAAATAAATATATGTTTATTTTCTTTTATAGTATACCTTTTCTTGAGTTTATTAATTCACTTTAAAGGAAAACAGAATAAAATTTTGTGTCGTTGACTTTTTTTTATTTATTCCGAATATTGAGTCATAGTCCTATGACGAAAAATCAAATATATTTGAGTTTTGAAATTTGACTATTTAGTTGTTTGTTTTTATTAATGTATTTGTTTTTGTATGAAACCGAGTGATCTCAAGAATTTTGTGTTGATCCTCCTTCCGCTCCTCTCTGGATTCTTCTTAAGACTGCTTGCTGCATGAACTCTAGAGGTGGAGATGGAGTGACGCTTAAGTTAAATAGTGAGTTAATATGAGATGTATGTAAGAAAGTGAGAAAAGCATACCTATACCTCTCTGTAGTCGCTTGACCCTAATTTATATTATTCATTCCGCAATCTTATCATTATTATTCGCGGACCGTTTTTATTCCCTTCATCAATGCTGATATGCTCTATTAACAACATACCATAACTGTCAAGGATCAATTCTTTCCTTTCCAACTGAGATTACGCATGCCTGGTTTATAGTAAATGATTACAACTGTTGTACCACACCTAGACAAACTCGACCAAATAAGTAAACAATGCATATACTAAGGTAGCCAAGTACTCAGCTTAGGCCGAGTCAGCCTAACTTGTACCAGTTCTAACCTAAACATCTAGAGGAACAACCTGCACCTCATATAACCAACATAAGCCGCCAAGGTAAGTAGCCGGCCTAGGCCGGCTACTCCAGCAGACCCGGTAAGATTAAAGCCTAGGCTGACCACTCCAATAAACTCAGTATAATGAAAACCCCCAGCGTTCAATAAATCCTAAGGGCCTGGGCTAGGGCCCAGGCCCACATACAGTCAAAGCCCAAGCCAAGGCCCGACCCATAGAATAACCAAACATAATTAATGCTCTATAAATAGACGTGGACCCCAATAATTAAACGTACGCATTCATTAATCACATATTTGACCTTCTGAGAGCTTTGACTTACTCGAGCTTCGAAGTCTCTTCTGCAGGTAACCCCTCCTGGGTTCAAGCTGACATGTACCAACCGGGAAGAGGCCAACTGAGGAGATAACGAACTACATGGTAAGGTGACGCTTGTGCCTAACTCATCTTATTTGTTCTCTGCAGGAACAATTGGCGCCCACCGTGGGGCACGAGACGAACACCTTTAGTACCCGCTTTTCTCTGAAGATGGTTTCAACCCATAGCAAAGCTGGAGTGAACAAGCAGGCGGATGCTGGTCCCTCAGAACCTGCTGGCATCACCCCTGACCTGGCCGCCATCCTAGACGGCCAAGCGAAGATGCAACAAGAGCTACAGATTTGAAGAAACGCAGCGCCTAACGAGATGGAGGCGCTACGACAAGAGAACTCTCGCCTTAGGCGAAAGATCGAAGCTGATCCCAACCTGAAGGGAAAAGCCAAGGAAGCCTCTGAAGCTGCAAGGTCCCCGACCTTCCAACCCACAGAGGAAGAAAGCGAATATAACCTCACTCCTCATACCTTCACCACCACTCAACAAACACCCATGCCCTCCACCCATCCCAATCACTTCCCATCTGCTCAACCAGGGCTTACCGCACCCCCAACCCCTGCCGCTACCCTCCCTACCACCCAGATCCCCTACAACATACCCACCACCCTACACACCACACATGGTCCACCATACAACCCACAATACCTTCCAACAACCCACATCCCTCCTCACAACCTTACCTCCACCTTCCCCGCTATGATCAACCATCTCGTCCCACCGCATCTGCTCCCTCCCCACCAGCCCAGACGTCGCCACCCCTTCACCGACTTCATCGCCAACACCCCTCTTCCTACCTAGTGGGAACCCTTCACCCTGGACCGCTATACTGGCGAAACCAACCCTGATGAGCACCTCAAAGTCTACATCACCCATGTCACCCTGCACACGTCCCAAGACGCAGTATTCTACAAAGCCTTCCCCACCACCCTCAAGGGCCCAGCCCTAGAATGGTTCACAACCCTTCCACCTTACTCCATTGACAGTTTCGACGTCGTTTCTCACATGTTCTCCACCTATTTTGCTGGCAACCGCCCACACCAAACTACCACAATCTCCCTCCTGGGCATTAGACAGGAACAAGGCGAACCCCTCAGAGCGTTCATAGATCGCTTCAGTAAGGCAGCTCTTCGCACACCACACCTCAACCAGGAAATGATCCTCCAATGCATGGCCCTCACCCTACAACCCGGCCCCTTCGCTAACAACGTCTACCTCCAACCACTTGCCTCTATGCACGAACTCAAATTGCGTGCAGCCGATTATGTCCGCATGGAGGAAATGCAAACCCTCCACATCAAATTTTGCAATGACTATGCAGCCACCACCGCCAACCCTACCCCGCAACCTAACCCACGCCCTGATGCCCGCCCACGCGAGCCCCGCCAACCTCACTTCACCAGATATGCCCCTCTTACCGTAGCCTGCTCCCGCATCCTCGATGAGGCCCTACAAGCTGACCTAATCCCCCCACCACGCATGACAACCACACCTCCCAACGCTGATTTGACCAAATATTGCCGCTGCCACCGCAACCATGGCCACACTACAGAAGAATCCAAAGCACTCCAGGATAAAATAGAAGAACTGGTCCGTGCTGGCCACTTTCGCTGCTTCATCCGCAAAGATGACCATTCCTCTTCCTCTCGATCCCGCAACCCCCCTCGATCCGACCATAGATGCCCTCCACATGACTCTCGTCATGACAGACGCCCCAACCAACCCACCAACCAAGAACCCAAACCGGCCCGCACCAACATCACCCCCACCGACCCTCCCCTACGTGGCACCATCAACACCATCTCTGGTGGCTTCGCTAGTGGAGAATCCACCTCTTCTGCCAGAAAGAAACACCTTCGTCATATCCAATCCATCAACCATATCATCCATTCCCACCACAGGCGCCGCATGCCTCCCATCATCTTCACAGATGACGACTTTCATAATCTCGACCATCAACAAGATGACCCCATGGTCATCACGGTTGAAATCGAAAACTACACCGTTAAAAATGTCCTTGTGGACCAAGGCAGCTCTGTTGACCTCCTCTACTAGGCCACCTACTAAAAAATCCAACTTCTGGACACCGCTATGGTCCTCTATGATGAACCAATATATGGCTTCTCTGGCGAACAAGTTTCCACCCGCGGCTACATCGACCTCCACACCATCTTTCGTGAGGGAACCCAAACCAAAACCATCCCAATTCGCTTCCTCATCGTCGACGCGCCAACATCCTACAACGTCCTCCTAGGTCCTCCTTCCCTCAACACCCTTGGCGCTGCCGTCTCCACCCCCTACCTGGCCATGAAGTTCCCTTCTCCCTCCGGTGACATCCTTACCATCCACTGCAACCAACGCTTGGCACGCGAATGATACATGGCCAGCCTGCACCTACAACTCCCTATTCAACAAACCAACCACATTGAGCGACCACCTGGCTCCGGCATCGCACTGTCAGGCGAAGACCTGGACCCTAGAGTAGGCCGGGATGTCCGTCTCGAACCAGTTGAGGAGACCTCCCCTTTGGAGCTTCCCAACGGCCGCTCTATCAACCTAGGCACCGGTTTGAACTCTGACGAGTGTGCCATCATCACACCCATTCTCATCAACAACACAGATCTTTTCGCTTGGTCAGCCGCTGACCTCCCTGGGGTGGACCCTTTAGTGGCATCCCACAAACTATCCATCTATAAAGAAGCCCGCTACATATCCCAGAAAAAACGCAAACTTGGCGAAGAACGTCGGCTAGCAGCTAAGGTCGAAGCTGACAAGTTACTAAACGCAGGCTTCATAGAACCTATCAGACAAGTGTTCCTGGCAATACAACCTTCGCCTCAACCCAGACAAGTGTGTATTCAGCGTTGACTGGGGTAAATTCCTTGATTTTATGTTGACCCAGCGCGGCATAGAAGCCAATCCCGAAAAATGCAAGGCCATCATCGTGATGCGTAACCCCACTACTATCAAGGAAGTCCAACGTCTTATAGGCCGTCTCACAGCCATTTCCCGCTTCCTACCCAAACTAGCCGAACAAACCCAACCCATAGTCCAACTTTTAAAGAAATCCACTCGGTTCACGTGGACTGATGATTGTGAACAAATCTTCCAAAAACTGAAAACAACCCTAACCTCCCCACCTATCCTCCACAAGCCAGACACCCATCAACCCCTACTCATATACATCACAGCCACCGACTACACCGTCAACGCCGCGCTTGTCCAAGAAATAGAAGGCATGCAACACCCTGTCTATTTTGTGAGCAGAACACTGCAAGACCCTGAGACCAGATATCAAATGGTAGAGAAGTTGGCCCTATCTTTGGTCCACGCAGCACGCTGCCTACGCCCATACTTCCAAAACCACAGCATAACCGTTAAAACTGACTACCCAATCCAAAAGATATTGCAAAAACCAAATCTAGCCGGACACATGTCTTCATGGGCCATCGAACTGTCAGAATTCAACATCCGCTATGAACCCCATGGCCCCATTAAAGCCCAGTGTCTTTTAGACTTCGTCAACGACCTCCAACACACACCCACAGAGGACCAGTGGACGCTTCATGTAGATGGTTCCTCAAATCCAAAAGGTGTCGGCGCTGGCATCGTCTTAGAAGGCCTCAACGACATCCTCATTGAAAAATCCCTTCACTTTGCCTTCAAAACGTCAAATAACCAAGCCGAGTATGAAGCAATCCTCGTTGGCCTTTCCCTGGCCCGCGAGGTAGGTGTCAAGAAATTAACGTGCAAAACCGACTCCAAGCTCACTGTAGGCCATCTAAATGACGAGTTCTAGATCAAAGACCCCATCCTTCTACAGTATTACCATCTGGTCCGTGCAGTCATTCAATCCGCCTTCGAACAAGTCCGCATCGAACACATCCCAAGGACCGACAACATCAGAGTCGATATCCTCTCCAAATTGGCCAGCACCAAGTTAAAAAACCATCACCAATCCTTATTACAACAAACACTATCTACGCCGTCCATCACACACACTTGTCAAAATTTAACCCACGCCCCAACTGACAACGTCACCCCCTCCCAAAGCCATAACTGGACCACCCCCTATATCCAGTACCTCAAAACCGGCAACCCCCCCCCAAGATGCGGACAAAACTTGGCTGGCTAAGGCCGCCAGGTACACCATGATAGGCGATGACCTCTATAAACGCGGGTACGACCAACCCCTTCTCAAATGTGTCGCGGCAGAACAAGCACAATATATTATTAAAGAGCTACACGAAGGCATTTGTGATTATCATTCTGGCGCACGAACCATGGCCACCAGAATTCTTAGAGTCGGATATTTCTGGCCAACTATAGAAGCAGACTGCCAGGATTATGTCAGAAAGTGCAAACCATGCCAGAAACATGGCAACCTTATTCACCAAAAACAAGAACAACTACACCACATACTATCCCCGTGGCCATTCGCTAAGTGGGGAATGGACATTCTCGGCCCCTTTTCACCCGGCAAGGGGCAGGTGAAATTCCTAATTGTAGCCGTCGATTACTTCACCAAATGGATAGAAGCCAAGCCGCTAACTACCATCACGGCCCAACAAGTTCAGCAATTTGTTTGGAAATATATTATATGCAGATATGGTGTTCCACATACCATCATCTCAGACAATGGCCGACAATTTATTGACAAAGAGCTAGCCAAGTTCTACACTGGCCTAGGCATCAAGCACATCACAAGTTTTGTAGAACATCCACAAACCAATGGACAAGCAGAGGTGACAAATAAAGTTATCCTCGTGGAGCTGCGCAAAAGATTAGATACCGCCAAAGGCCGATGGCCCGAAGAGTTAGTAGAAGTGTTATGGGCTTATAGGTGCACCCCTCAAACATCAACAAACGAATCCCCATTCAGCCTAGTTTACGGTGCAGACGCCATGATACCAGTTAAAATTGGCGAACCATCCATGCGCCGAGAACTCTACGACCCAACCCACAACCACCAAAACATGGCCATACATCTCGACCTTCTACCCGAACTTAGAGAAAAAGCCCAGATACGCAATTTAGCTGCCAAACAACGAGCTGCTAGAAAATACAATGCAAACCTATGCCCAGGATCATTCGCCATCAAGGACTTAGTATGGAGAATGGCCAGCAGTGCTAGAAAGAAGGATGACAAGTTCTCCGCCAATTGGAACGGTCCATATCGCATACGCGAAGATGCAGGAGGAGGGGCTTATCGCCTGGAACACCTATCTGGAGAAGAGATTCCCAACACTTGGAATGTATCGCACCTCAAATTCTATTTCAGTTAAATGTATGCTACACTAAGCCGAACACTTGTAACCCTGGGTGTACTCTTTTTCCTCACCTGGTCTTTTTTCCCTAAGGAGGGTTTTGGCTAGGGAGGTTTTAACGAGGCACCCCTATTCAATAAATAAAAAGAAGGGTTCTCAACTATACAACTTTTCCACATGTTTTCTCTCATATTCGTTCGAGTTCCTCACCCTTACCCCAAGTAAGCGGCCTGGGTCGAACACCCTTATCTTTTGCTTAATTCGTTTAAGTTCCCCACCCTTACCCCAAGTAAGCGGCCTGGGTCGAACACCCTCATCTTTTGCTTAATTCGTTTAAGTTCCCCACCCTTACCCCAAGTAAGCGGCTTGGGTCGAACACCCTTATCTTTTGCTTAATTCGTTTAAGTTCTTCACCCTTACCCCAAGTAAGCGGCCTGGGTCGAACACCTTTATCTTTAGCTTAATTTGTTTAAGTTTCCCACCCTTACCCCAAGTAAGCGGCCTGGGTCGAACACCTTTATTATTTGCTTAATTCATTTAAGTTCCCAACTTTTACCCCAAGTAAGCGGCCTAGGTCGAATACCCTTATCTTTTGCTTAATTTGTTTAAGTTCCCCACCCTTACCCCAAGTAAACGGCCTGGGTCGAACACCCTTATCTTTTGCTTAATTCGTTCAAGTTCTCCACCTTTACCCTAAGTAAGCGGCCTGGGTCGAACACCCTTATCCTTTGCTTAATTCGTTTAAGTTCCCCACCCTTACCCCAAGTAAGCGGCCTGGGTTGAACACCCTTATCTTTTGTTTAATTCGTTTAAGTTCCCCACCCTTACCCCAAGTAAGTGGTCTGGGTCGAACACCCTTATCTTTTGCTTAATTCCTTCAAGTTCTCCACCCTTACCCAAAGTAAGCGGCCTGGGTCGAACACCCCTAACATACAATCCATCGCGTCACACATACACCACATATCATCAAAACTCGACATACACAATAACATACAGAGCATTAATCGCATTAAACATAAACGCAAAGTATACCAACGTAACATAATGTATCAGCTATTACAGACATAGGCTCAAATATTTTCAAATCAATAAAAATTAAGGTCCTATTCTGCCGCATCAGGAGCCACCTCTCCGGCATCAACCGCCTCATTTACCTCTTTAGCTGCCTTCTCCTCCACCCTCTCCTCCGCCTCCTCACCAGCACTGCCTTCATCTTCATTCACAAGCCTCCCATCAATAACATCCTTGTTGACATCAAACTTCAAATCCGTAACATCGACCTCCCCATGGAAAAATGCTGCTTGACGTAGTCCTTTTTCAAAACCGTTAATGTGTTCTTGTATGATGCTATTCTTGAGATCGTCAAGTTCACCGACAGCTCCATCATACTTCTCCTTCAATTCGTCATAATCTTCCTCCAATTCCCTTATTCTCTTATTCAATTTTTCCTCAAAATCCAAACAACGGACCCTCCATGTTGCCAACCTCTTCCTCTCTACCTCCCAACTCTTCTTTGCCTTCTCCAGCGCAACCTTCTCCTCCTCTAACTTGTCAACTTTTCCCTGTAACTCCTCCACCTTTTCCCGGCCTCCCTCCTTCACCTCCCTCTGGTACAAAGACCCCACACGGCGGCTCAGTATCAAGGCTTTGCTCCTGAACTCCACCATAGTCCTCACAATATGGTCCGCCTCCATACCATTAATAGAATTTATAATGGTATCCGAGAGGTTAATCGCAATGTCCTTCCTCATGGATATTTCTGGTAATTCAATTAAACCAAACTCCGGTCCTTTATCCCCACTGGCCGACCCTGCGCCGCTGGCCGACCCCGTCCCAAGCAAGACCGCCCTCGCCCTCTTCACGTCTTTTCCCTTGCCGTGTTGAGGCGGCAACTCAGCCTTCTTCGTCCCGCCGTGTACATGCACTTCCTCCACAGACTCCTGCAGGTTGGGAACATTAGTCTTCCCAGCTGCCTTGGCCTTAGCGGCCATCTCCTTCCTCAGCGATTGGAAAAGGGCCAAGTTTTTCTTTCCAGATTGCGCCATGTGCCCTGCAATAATATATTACAACTCGGATTAAAACAACTTAGAATCATTAACACAGTTTAAGTAATAAACAGATACCTTCGATATCTATTATCGGATGCACCGAATTATAAACTCTAACTAGGCCCTTAGTGGGCAACTTATCAACAAACTTCAACAAGATCTCCACCACCTCCTTGTCACCCGCCGATAACTCATCCATCCTCATGTCCTTATACCGAGAAGGGCTGCCCGTCCAACTAAATGAGAATTTTGTACTCCCATCTGCGTTCAAAAAATGAGCTTTGCCTTCTTCTTTAACAACAACCTTGAAGTACCCGTCCTTGAAATGCTTGAAAGACTGAGAAAATGCATCTAGTCTGCTGATACTGGGACGACTTATCAAAGACAGCCAAGTAGTCGGCCAGTGTGGTTTGGTGTCGTAGAAGTACAAAAAAGCATAAGGAGAGGGCTCCAAGTATAAAGATTGGCACAAGATGCGAAAAGCTTGCAAGTAGGCCCAACTATTCGGATGCAGCTGCGTAGGTGCCACATTCAGTGCGCGCAATACGCCCATAGTAAAACCGTCTAACGGCAGCCGCACATGAAGTTGAGAAAAATGACACATGTACATATAGAAAAACTTCTTTGTAGCACCCTCCTTCCCATGACATACTCGGTCGATAGCGCTAACTCGATCCAGGTAAACGATGTCCTCACTTACACCCTTGGAGATGACAAGCGTGCATTTTAACCAGGAGTTCAATAGGCGAGACCACCGGAACAAAGATGATTGGTTGCGGACGTCGGCAGCCGCCCACCCATAACCGCCTTTAGCCGGCCAGTTACTTTCTGCCAACTCCTCAGGGGGATCTTCTCGAACCTCCCTCACCGTCTCCATTGGAATCCCACTTACCATGCCTCTAGAACTTGTACCCTCTTCGTCAAATCGCCTACCCCTACTTCTCTCCGACTCCGTACTCTCACTACTACTAGATGTGGACAACGATATACTATCGCTACTAGACATACCTATTTTCGTGTTTACGGGAAGATGTCAGCTGAAATTGGGAACTAGTCGGACAGTATGATGCACACAAGACCTCTGAATTCAAAACTCTCGCAAATGAACCAAGTAACCCCTCACTCATTTTGAAACCTATATTTATAGGCCAGAATCCCGAACGACGAAAACCCCTTCCCGCCAAAACAACAACCCAATTGACACCATCATTGCGAGAGACATGACTCTTAAAAACGACGGCGCCAGAAATTCCTGATTTGACCCCTGACATCCCTTCACCTACCTTCAGACGATTACCACTTTTTAGCCTTAACATTGTTCATCACACTTAAAGGCTGGGGGACTGGTGTATCACACCTCGCCGGTTCCGCTAGTATACCAACACATATCACCCTTGACCAATAACTCATATCGGACAAGGCTGGGGGACTGGTGTACCACACCTAGCCAAACTCGACCAAATAAGTAAACAATGCATATACCAAGGCAGCCAAGTACTCAGTCTAGGCCGAGTCAGCCTAACTTGTACCAGTTCTAACCTAAACATCTAGAGGAACAACCTGCATATCATATAACCAACATAAGCTGTCAAGGAAAGTAGCCGGCCTAGGCCGACTACTCCAATAGACTCAGTAAGATTAGAAACCCCAGCGTTCAATAGGTCTTAAGGGCCTGGGCTAGGGTCCAGGCCCACTTACAGCCAAAGCCCAAGCCAAGGCCCGACCCATAGAATAACCAGACATAATTAATGCTCTATAAATACGTGTGAACCCCAGTAATTAAAGGTATGCATTCGTACGCATTCATTAATCACAGATTTGGCCTTCTGAGAGCTTTGACTTAGTTGAGCTTCGGAGTCTCTTCTGCAGGTAACCCCTCCTAGGTTCAAGCTGACATATACCAACCGGAAAGAAGCCAACTGAGGAGATAACAGACTACATGGTAAGGTGACGCTTGTGTGTAACTTATCTTATTTGTTTTCTGTAGGAACAATATATATATATATATATATATATATATATATATATATATATATATATATATATATATATTTATATATTTATTTATTTATTGAATTTGAACGATGGAATTGAAATAAAGCAAGGAAGATGCTTAAGTAAATTATAGATGATATTGATAATTTTGAATCATTTGAAAGTTGTATTTGTTAAAATAGTCTTGAACATAATGACACGTGTAGATAAATGAACCTAATTGTAATGAACTTATCGTGAATGTATGATTTATGTGTTCATTTTGAAATTCATCTTTTGGATCGAATAAAATATTAATCTTACTTACATATATTGAATATGGATCTTTTGGAAAAGATAAGTTGATATTTTAAATGTTAAATATTTTTTGAATATAGATCATATATAGTCTATTAGTCTATATGATTTTTAAATGTTTATGTTATTTTGAAATTGAATTGTTTATAAATTGTTAATAAATTTTTTTATACAATTATAATTATACTGTTAACAATTTATTTTCAATAAAAACACTATAGTTTTTGAAAATCTGCAATTGATGTAGAAACCATCTATTGAGCAATGTTATAAGTTTTTATGTTTTGTTTTAGGATTTTACTTATGACATGTGTTTTATAAAGTAGTACGAAGTTAGTGTAAACTCTGAATATTTTATCTTCACTATTTTTCTTTTACTTTATTGTTGAATACGCAATAAAATAGTAGTTTTAAGATTAAAAATGTTAAAGTTTTATAATATATTAATATAACATAGTTAAGAGAAAAATATATAGCAATATATAAATAAAATAGAAATGTGTTATTATATATTGTAATAAATGTTTTAAAATATCACCGACATAGTTTTAAAGAATTTTGTTAAATTTTAATTTCTATATATTTTATTTAAGTTTTTATAGTACTTATTGATTCATATTATTTTAAACCTTTTCAGCCTCTATATTTATAAGATTACAATAAATTAAAAATAACGTAGTGATTAAATGAGTAATTTACTGTATCTAAATGTAATAGGTTTTCATTGGAATAAATATAAATATAAATATATATATATATATATATATATATATATATATATATATATATATATATATATATATATATATTCATTACATTTTAGAGTTCTTGCATGTAATTAAATGTAGAAGTTTTAATAAAATAAATACTTATTACAACTTTTTTAAGTTATAAATTTTTTAATAAATGGTATTCCTGAAAGATGCTTACAATCTATCCAAAAGTTTGATGTTAATATTTTATTTTTAACTATGCAAAAATACATATTAAATATTTATTAATGAGGGGAAAACACATTTTAGTTTTTGTTTTAAAGGAACCATTTTTCCAACTCAGAACGTTTAAGTTAATACTAATACATTTTTTAAAGAAGTTAATTTAAAAAACTAAAATAATAATAATAATACAAAAACGAGTATCTAAGGAAAACTCAAATCATGCATTTTGTATGAAATGATTTCGTATTGATTAGCATTTTCCTAAACATACGTAGGAAACACAGACACGTCTATATAGTATAATATAATAAGAGAAAATAGCGTGTGTGAATTAAAAATGTATAAGATTTTGTTTGAAATTCAATTTTGTTTCACATTATATTTATTTGGTAGTTTGATCTCTTTATTTAAAATGTAGTTATCGTTTCTTTGTTTTAGAAAATTTTCAATTTTAGTTAATCTTCAATTTAACCATAGGTATAAAAATGGACTGTAATCTATGAGCCAATCCCACTCAGTGTGGGTTTGATTCGGATTAAATTAAAAAAAAATTAAATGTGTATTAAATTCAACTTAACTCCTAAACTAATAAATTTGAGTCAAATTTGATTTGGATTAAATTAAAAAAAATTAATTTTCTTAAATATCAAATTCAACTTAACTCCTAAATTAAATCCATAATTCAACACTACCAATTTTTTATTATTTTTTCATAATTTTTTATTATAATTAATTATTATTTTTAATTATATAAATTCATAATTTAATATTTTAAAAAATTGAAATGTAAGTCAACAATATTCAAATGATTTGAATATTTAATTAATTCACTTTGGTATCCCTAAATTTAACCCATGTTTTATTTTGATTAAATTTAATTCAAACTAACAAATTCATGAAGATACTGTAAAAATAGTTTAAGTAATTAAAATATAAAAATAATTTTTTTTATAAAAGGTATATATTTTCGAAAATAAAATACTAAGTATGTTTATTTTAAAATGAAAAGTCAAACTTATATTTTGTACACAATACAAGAACTAAAGTTGTATTAGTAGTACAGGATATTTACATTATCATTAATTACAAACTATTACACATAATAAATTTATTCATTTTTATAATAATTATTTTAAAAGAAATGAAATCCACCAACAAAATCTTTTTTATTAATTAACCACAAACTTAAAAAAAAGAAAGTAATTATGTTGCTTGAATTGTTGTTGGTATCTTCTCTCTAGCGCCTTGGAGTAACAGAAATGCCTAAGCTCAAATACAATCGCTTTCTCAGTTTCTTTTACAAATACATGTATAAATAATTATGAAACACTCACACCCTTACAACAAAAGAAACCCATCTTTTATTTCAATAATTCATTAAATCTCTATCCGAATCCAGAATTTTCCCATGATTCCTTCTTCTCTTCTCCACCTACAGATACAGGTTCGTGTCTCATGTTTTCTTAGGTTGTTGTGTTAATTGATCAGTATTATGTATCTATCTATTTATATATAAATATAGATTTTGATACATAGATAGGTAGGTAATGATTAATCATATGATTTAAACTTTGTTTCATTCATATTTGAGCTTAAAATTCAGCCTTGTGTTTATTACCATGAAGTTTCTGTTGTCCTATTTTTTGTGTTTCTGTTGTTTGTATGTTTCAACAAAAACATAAAAGTAAAATAAAAGTTGAATGTTTGATCCGGATGTTTTGTCCATTTTTCTGGTTTATATTATCGTTTTCTTTCTCAACGTTTTTGGGATGCAGATTCATTGTTCTTTTCAAAAACCTTTTCAAACCTCAGGAATCAAATTTTTTTGGCACGCCTTGAGCTGAACTGGTCTTTGATTTTATCCCGACGATTTGTTCTAGGTCATTGTTTTTCTGTCTATTTCGTTACAATACAATCACTATTTCCATTTGGACTGTTTCTCTTACGCATTTTTTTAAATACCTCATTGACAAGAACTAGTACAACAGTGTTTTGGTTTTCTGTAGTTGTTTATTCCTTTGCCACTTTTCGATATCTTTTATCCTCCAGATTTGTCTCTTCTGTTAGGAAACGCATGCTGACAACGAATCACAACACATGCCCACACATGTTTGAAAATTTTGGCAATTTAAAATGCTTTATTCATTCTTTTATTTATTGGGGCTTAATATGTTTGATTTTGGAAACTGCAATTCCTTTCTTTTATGAAAACAATGAATGTGAATATTCATTTATTGAATTGAATACATGATTTTGATTCAGCAGACACTGTTCAGAGGAAAAGTGTGTGGAGAAGATATATTAAGAGATACCAATATGGTTATATCAGTGGCTTCTTCTTGGTGGTGAATTTCATGGAATGAGAGAATTGAATAAGAGCACATGATAAGTCTCAGTGATGGGGTCCTTTCACGTAGAGAAGAAATGGCAATTTCCTCTCATTATGATCTCAATTGTTTTCATATTCTTTCTAGCAACTTGCTTCAACATGGGGCTTGTCTCTACAATTCACAGCTTCAATTCAATATTATTCTTTCTTCCATCTCGCCTAGCCATAAACCAATCTGCTCCAGTTTTTGTGGAGACAAAGATTCCTTCTACAGCTCCAGGTCCTACTGTGCTTGCAATTCCTCGTTTTGCTTATTTGATTTCTGGCTCAAAAAATGACTTGGAGAAGCTTTGGAGAACTCTTCTAGTCCTTTACCATCCCCTGAACCATTATATTGTTCATTTGGACCTTGAGTCACCACTAGAGGTGAGGTTGGAGCTTGCTTCTAGAATTGAGAAACAGCCTATTTTCTCTGAGGTTGGGAATGTTTTCATGATTCAGAAAGCTAATATGGTCACTTACAGAGGACCAACCATGATTTCTCACACTCTTCATGCTTGTGCCATTCTGCTCAAGAGAACTAAGGACTGGGATTGGTTTATTAACCTCAGTGCTTCAGATTACCCTCTCGTGACTCAGGATGGTTAGTGTCTCATCTATATAATTGTTTCAATTTTCTGTTCTCCTCACGTTGAAAATATGCCTACATATCTGCTGTCTAAAAGTGAACAATTTCATGAGTTTTGGTTAGGTTTCAAAGTTTTAGGATGTTAAGATAATGATACTAATATAAGTTTTATGATTAAGAATGTTATCTGTTTGATTTTATGATGAAGATATTGTTAGTATTTGGATTTTGTCTTACACTTTAGCTCTATATACAGTGTCCCTGATAAAAATTTCATAAGCTTCTCTACCTAACACCACTTTTCTAAAAAATATTTTTTTGATAAAAAACAAAAGGTTCTGATTCACACTATATGTGGTTGCTCCTGATTCTTAGATACTTGCACTTACTTGGGTGTTGTTTTTGTTCAGATCTTCTATATACTTTTTCTGATGTAGACAGAAGCCTTAACTTCATTGAGCACACAAGTCATTTGGGATGGAAGCAGTGAGTTTCTTCTTTTCTCCTCTCCTCATAATCAATTCTGAAATGTAGTTATGCACATAATAATGAATTGAACTATTCCCTTGAGATATGAAATCCTGATATGCACCAAATGATTTGACCCAAACTGTGCAGGGAAAAACGGGCAATGCCTTTAATTATTGATCCAGGTCTTTACAGGACAAACAAGTCTGATGTTTTTTGGGTTGGTCCTAAGAGAACTTTGCCAACAGCATTTAAATTATTTACTGGTTAGTTTGTCCCTTTTGGTTTCCATTTATTCATCCTTAATAAGTTATTACTTGATCACTACTGAAATGGTCCACTTATGTTTATCTGGATTATTGTCTAAAATTTTGCTGTTTAGTCTGACTAGTTACTGACTAGTTTGAGAGTGAATACACTGCTACAATAGGATTATCTTTTTTCATTCTTAAGTGCATTGAAAATTCTAGTTTTTCATGCGTAAAATATGATGTCATATAGCCTTTTCTAATAAGACTTATGGCGTGTTTGATTTCCATTTTCAAAATCTCTTTTAATTTTCAAGAAAAAAGGTTGGTCAGATAACTGGTGGAGGGTAATGAAAGGCGCAGAACAAAGTGTGAAATTGAGGGAGAGGTTTAACAAAATGTACACAGAAGATGTGAAAACATCTCCTAGTTATGAGTTTTCGATTTTGACATTTTTTCATAAATTCATACCAAGCATTATTATAAATTTTGACATCTCGATTAAACTAAGAACATAAAATTCACCGATCATTTGACGTCACACATATCATATCATAAAAAGGAAAAGAAACAAGATACAAAATCACAGGTACTAACTACACCAAACTCAAACAGAACACAAAACACACTCTTACTAAACAAAATGAAACATAGGAAGCTGAAACCTATTATAGTACGAGAATTTGATTGCTGAGAAGCATGAGGT
>Ga0214545_1004508_pt1 | contig 25978 bp, 19 predicted proteins | sample CNSS4metaG_FD_160064 | JGI IMG/M metagenome (GOLD analysis project Ga0214545, IMG submission 160064) | Root nodule microbial communities from cowpea collected in UCLA plant growth center, Los Angeles, California, USA - CNSS4 | ecosystem: Host-associated > Plants > Roots > Nodule | place: USA... | reverse complement strand
ATTGGTGGATGCATGATTTTGTTACAATGTTGGGCTTGGGAAAGGATTACTTCTATAGCCCCACCACTTCAACCTTTAAGTGATTAGGAGGTGGCTGATGGGGATGGTTTCCCTGTCTGTAGAAGGTAGAAAGCTAACTTTTAAATTATTTTTTTTCTTGTCATTTAACTAACTTTAAATTGCAACATTTTTATTTAGGTGGATGAACGTAACGCATCGGATAAATCCAGCTTCAATTTTAGTTACTGATTTTCGGTTGAGATTTGATCAAATACGTACAAGACAGGTAATACTTAAGGTAATTGCAAGTTATTTGTTTTTAAAAGTTTAAAACTAATGTCTACAATTTGGTTTCAGTTCTTATGGAGGCCTTACATTCAACCCCGAAGTTAGTCGATTGATTGTGATTGACATCCCTTCGGTCTCCAGAGCAACAGTACCAATAATTTGCTTTGCGACAGTAGAAATCCATCAGGCGGATAGGGTGATGCGTCAATTTGGTTTAAGACAAAACATTCCGCCTGAGCCCGTTAACTTGGATCAAGTTCACAGGGATGACTTGAGGGGGAGAAACGACAGAGATTGGGTGGCGCATCATCACCAATGGATTGCAATTTGGAATGATCGACAAAATAGGATCATTCAAGGTACACCGTTCAACGGAAACGGTCATTTGCGTGATGAAACACCGTATATGCAGTGGTACATCAACCACACTATCCGCTATATATCTCCATCATAATCTTTCGACGATGAGGTTATTTATAATACATTTGTAGTACATTTGTTTATCATACATACTTATTTGTGCCAATAACCATGTTATTTATTTTACAGTACGACATATCACAAGAACCTTCTCAGCCTGCTTCACAACCCTACACTGCCCATGTTGGGTCTTCTCCAGATTTCATGCATCATCACCAACCCTTTTTCGGACAGTCCCCTATGGGTCAAGGTCAAATGTTTGGACATTCACATCCTCAATTTGGCAACCCATCAAACACCTCATTCCAACACATCCCTTCCTCATATGGTTTCTTCCCGCATCAGTCAACTTATGGTGCTGGTCCATCACATATGTTTGGAACCACAACCATGACACCACCATCTGCCTATTATCCAGGATCTTCATCATCAATGTCATTCTATCCTCCGCCAATGTCTTCCCAATCACCACAAATTCCTCAAAATGTCCAAAGTCAACAAGATGAAGATGACGATGACGATGACGATGATGAACCACAACAACAATCACTAACACGTCCCAACAGACCCAGAAGAAGACCAACCTGTGGAACCGGAAGACATAGATGACTGTTTTATTATTTTCAAGTTACTAAATTATTGTATTTTAATTTTTAATCATTTAAAAAATATATTAAAGTTTATTTTTATTTTTATTTCAATTTATTATCATTTACTGTTAAAAAAAAAAACCTAAAATGAAGTCGTCATCTGCAAAGACGACTTCACTGACGCCAAAGTGGAAACCGACCTTTGGGAGGACGACTTCATTTAAAAAAAAAAAAGTGGAAACTGGCCTTTGGGAGGACGACTTCACCTTTAAAGTCGTTCTCCCCCTACAACACGACCCAGTTTTGCAATTAAAAATTCAAACGACCCTTTTTTACAAATTCGTGGTCAAACTGACCCCTTTTTACAAAATTTCCAGATAAAAACGTGAATGGCAAGAGAAAGAAATTATTTGATTGAAGCGAGACAGTAAGCGAAAAAAGGAAGTGACGATAATAATGTCAAATAATGCATCATCAAACCCTCTTTCAGCAACAGATATATGATGAAGAGGAGAAGTAACATTCTTTTTAATAGGTTTGTATTATTTCAACTGCACATACGTTTATGTTAAAGTAAAACAATTATTGCATAACACTTCCAAATTACATTCACACGTTTACAGACATAACGCTGCTAGAATAGAGCAAAGAAGTGAATGTTTTGACAATGGAAATGGCAAATGTTTATCAAAATCCTATGAATAGCTAGGCAGGCACTGTTGTCAGCTGCATAACTTAAAGAATGGCTTTCACAATGAAATACCTAACTAAGATGAGCAAGGTCTACCTCATCTGGGATCTTGAATGTTTCTGCGGCACCAAACTTCCGGAATTCATCTGCTTTAGATTCTTCGTCATCACTATCATCTTCTTCCACATCATGGTGGTGTGGAGATGACGGATCATTCACACTTTTAGACTTGGATTCATGGGTTGCGAGCATGTTAACCTGGCCATGGTGAGAAATTTCCACCAAAACAGTATCATCGTCAACTGGGAGGGGTTGCTTCCAAGGTTCCCCATCAATCCTCATATATGTTTCTTCTGCTGCACCTTTGTGAAACTCGAAGCGGATTCTGTGTGCCTAATGTCCAGATAATTTGAAGCCATTAATAATAGATGCAATCGAATTTTAGAAAATATTTTAAAAAGTTTGATTTAGAAAGAAGAATATGGCATGAGTATCAAAATGTACTAATGCAATACCTGGGCAAGGCGAGTTCCATGTCCATTTGGAGAAAGCAAAACAAGCCCATGCCAAGCATCTCTAAAGCCAACCACCTCTATAAGGCCATCATCTACATATGGAGGTGTCAAATCTCTCTGCAATGTGTTGAATTGAATCAAGAAAACATACTCAGTTTTGGTTGTTCAAACAGCATGTGCACAAAAATATTATATATTAATTATTATTTACCACCACTAGTATTTGGCATTAAAAATAACAGCGGAAAAAACATTTTTCGAAATAAAGTGTTTCAGGATTTGCGTATGAAAGTTTTACATCACGCCTCTTGTGCTTGTTCGGTGTACCCCATGGATTCAATCCACCAGAAAAGCTAGGCAAGTTGAGGCATACAATGGACCTGATGCTGTATGTAAAATGGAAAGAGAGTTAATAAAACACATCTTTATTCCAGAAGTAAACTGGAAAAGAAAGAACAGATAATGGACATAATGGAAGTGGATTAAATGGCCATTTAACCCCAAAATATGCATACTTGATAAATCGCCAAGTGAACAGACAGTAATCACCAAATAATGAAACTAGACAGCGATAAAAGCAATAAACTTCGGAGACATAAATAGACATGGTTTGCATAGCAATAAAATTGGATAGCTGTCAAGCATAGTTATGACTGTCTTCGAATCTTTCGAAAGTCCAGGAGTTTTCCCTTTACAGAAGTAAAGAAAAGATCATACATGAGAATAGAAAAGGATATACCTGGACGGAATCGACAGGTCTTCCCAATGACCATGCCTCTTCATGATTTTTACTTTTGCAAGATGTGCTATGTTTCTGCATTCAAAGATCAAAATGCATTTACTTAACTGGTAAAGTAGCAAATATATATGAAAACGATGCTTAGATGGATCTATGAAAAACTGATGTTTTGTGTGTGGCTTGGGCATGTGCATGTACAACTTGCCAGAACTACAGATAGCAAGCAACAAAAAGGCCAAAACAAACCATCTGACTCAACGGGAAAACTGGTGAACAAGCCAGTTTGTCACTCCAAAAACTCAACTGGTGGAGCAAATTATTGCTCACATAAGGTCCATCCTTGTATATTATTTAGTCTATCATTAACAAATAACAAAGGTAGGTTTAGAATCATGATGCCGAACAAAGTAGCGCCAAATTAACTAATGATAACGAATTCATGGTTGGATGGAGAAATCTGCATTGAGAAGACTCGTATTAAATACAAGATACACTCATATTCAATTAGAAAACCAGTGCAAGGAGCCCTTTCAACTAATGTTCATAAGCAGGTTTTCAAAATGACTCCTGTAGCATATATTAAGCAGGTTTTCAATATGACTCCTGTAGCATATATTACGAGCATGAACATTAGTTAGCCAATTTGGTCAGTTGGATGAAAAATAAGGAACGTTTGCTATAGATATGAAGAGTCTTGGATCTCTCAATAGTCACGGAATTTATGCATTCTTTCTGTCGATCAGCAATAGTTTCTCGGTGTGCTAAATCTGAACCACTTTCTACACAAACTGACCTTTGAAGAAAAACAACCCAAAAAACATACAATCCAACCAATGACAGATCTACAGAAACTGACCTGGAAGGAGGGTGGAACAGAGGAGCAAAAAACCATCCTTGTGTGCATCCCAGCTTAGCATAAGTACTCTGACACGATTAAAATCAGAATAAAATCAATAAAAAAATAGTAGATGCAATCACATATTAGTGGTCTAAAAGACCTATACTATATAGACTTTTCAATCTAGAGTGAAAATGTCAAAATAGTATTGTTGTCATTTATGTCTCTGCAATACTTTCTACGTACATATACTATGACTACAACCTACCAAGTACCAAAATAGGCATACCTGATTGACCAACTGATTTTTGAACTTTTCAGGATGCATTTTTCGTTCAGAATGAAATGCATACGAGATTTGAGCATCCATTCCTACAATTTGGAGTCATAAGAGCTGAGCAGGATGAATTGATGGAATGAAGAAAAATGAAGTACTCAAAATATACTATTTCGATGATCTAAAAATATTTCAAGAGATGATAAGAATAGTCAACACAAATGAAGGTAATCAATCAATCTCACGCAATCCGCATATTTTATTAACATTATACAAATCAGTCTCCATCATTACAGATTCATACTTTTTTTTGTTTCCCAGGACTTTACCTTATAGACTATTCTTGCTGGGGCAGGAGTTAACTAAAGCCTGATCAAGGATTGTTTCCACTAGCATTGCCCTTTATACAAATTCATACTTTTAAGATTACGTAATGTAAGTTTTATTTCTAAAATTAATATAAAATGGACTTTATATTGTCAAAAGATACTAAATTAAATCATACACACATTATAATGAAAAATTAAATCAAGGCTTAATAACATTTTTGGTTCCTATATTTGTAGTAACGATTCAATTTTTTCCCTCTATTTATTCTTTACTCGATATGGTCCCTATATTTTTCAAAAAGACTCAATATGGCTTCTTCCCTTAGATTTAGATTTAGTATTTACGTTGTTTAGAGATGATGAGCCGAAATCTCCTTATACAATTATCCACTCTTTTTATACGTTTATTGTCCAATCCTAGGGACAAAATGGAAGGTGTGACGTTAATAATGATCTAATAGAAGAATCACATTGAGTCATTTTAAAAATTATAGAGATCACATTGAATAAAAATAAATAAAGAGAAAACATTATATCATTGCTACAAATATAGGGACCAAAATGCTATTAAGCCTTAAATCAACAAATTATGTTATAAGAAAATAGAATTATGAAGTCATCTCAGGTAGTTCATGCATAAAAGAACCCAAGAAAAGTTATTCTTACCCATGCTGAAGTAATTCCAAAACCCCCCACGAAAAGTGTGGCAGCCTTCCTGAGAAGCAATAAGAAACAACCAGTCATGAAGTAGAGTGAGTACAAACGAAGCTAAAACTTGTGTTAGCAAAATAGTTTTGAAAACCTTCAATAAGCCCCTTAAAAAAGATTAAAAGCAAGGATAAAGTATTAGATACTCAGAATTGAAACACCTCGTCTCTAAGTCAGTGCAACTTAGTTTTACCTTATAAAACCTATATCATCCAGTCATATTTACGGAAGTTTCCAATCAAATCATAAAATAGAGCATATGAAACTCAAGGTATCTTTCCATGAAATTCGTTAAGTTCCAACATATATCTTCTAGTTACCATGAAGAAGATGTAGTATTAGATTGCAAAATAGTAAATAGTATAATCTTACCATATTAAGCTCATCTGCCTCAGATACACGATGGAAGGCATGCAAAGAGTGTGGTAGCTCAAGGGGTGGAATTGGATCACAGGCACCTTTTTCTGGAATCCTCATTCTCATAAGAATGTGCCAGCTGAGGGTTTGGGAAAACAGAGCACAAGATCAGCAATCAACATTTGCCAAACAAATGAATAACAAATTAATAAATATATAGAACAATAGTCATATATTCACTTAGAATTAAAGGGGCATAAGGACGTGTGGGAAGTCAGCAAGGACACAACTAAAGCTCCAAAGCAGAAAAATGGACTCTCCCAAAACTAGAAAACCCACTAATATACTCCCTCAGAAAACAAAGTAATGAACAAAAAAGAGTAAATGAATATAATAATGCTGATAACATGATAATTTACGATTAACAAGGTTAGTGAGCACGTGACAGAAGAATCTCATATTGAATTGATTCCCACTAAATGAAAGTTAAATTAGTAAGTACAAAAGGAAATCATAAGTTTTCAGTTTAAATATCGGAACTATCAATTAATTTTACATCAGCGAGCCCAACTAAAATGCTTTTAATTCACAAAAATTCAATTAGGATCTCAATCATAACCTAGCAACATACCAATTTATTACACTCAATAATAAGGTTGCCTGAAGTTTTATCAATAGAAGGCAGGAAATGGAACTATAGATCAATAAGCGAGCCATTGAAGTAGCACAACAACAATTAATTGTAAGATGAAAGAGCAGAACCAAAATTCAATACTTGTCTATTTTCATTTCCTTAGCTTTCATTACTTGATTCAGAAATGACTTGACCGACTGTTCATCTGTTCCTGGGTTTTTCTTTCCCTGAAATAAAGCAGCAGAAAAAAATGAGTTCCATCGGCTTTTTTACTTTTTATAAATATGAAAAATTCTGATGATGTTTCAAATGTCACAACATATACCAAAGCGAAGAAAAATTCCTTTACTTCCACTCCAAAGAGAAGGACTTAGTAAGACCCACAAATCTTAATACATAAAGGGAATAAGTAGATGATTAATTTTCTTAAAATTAAATGGTAGGCATCTGCAGCTCTAAAACTACCAAATCATGGCAGAGTCAGCATATAATTTAAAATGTACTTCAGAGTCCCATTAAAATCACACAACATAGAACTGCAATATCCTACCCAACCAAATGCAAACGGCAGATTATTCCCTGTGCCTAATGGAACCGTGGCAATGGGTGGCAGATGAGACAGTTGGAGATCACAAACAACTCCAAGTAGCCAACCAGCTGTTCCATCACCCCCTGCAACCTAAAGCCAAGCAACATATCACCATAAAGGAAAAAAAAAAAAGAAGAAAAAACTGTATATATAAAATATATAAAAAAGAAAAAAAAAACATTGAAATTTTTTATATCCACGACGTTGCAGTTCTGATTGAAACATTAATTCATGAAAAAGAAATTCAACTCACAATTAGTCTCAATTTCTCCATGACCTTTATGGCAATTCGATCGCCCTGAAGCTTGAGATTTTCCAAATTCGCATAGATCCTGCTCAGAACCTTATCAGGAGCCTCTTCCCCCAAGTCGAAAACCTTAAAACCACAACGTATATTCAGTCCTGCACAACGAGGTTTCGTACAAGATTTTTAAAAGATCGCACACTAACAAGTAACAATACCTGATTTTCTTTAAGAAGCGCGCGATACGTTTTCAAGAGGTCTCCTCCCAGCTGACCACCACTCCTGGAGTTAACAAAAACGAGAACCGGACACTCAGGTCCGTCGACATCGACGTCGCTACTTTCAACCGCGGATTCCGGCACCAGCACGTGGCCCGGGATCCAGAAGTTCCTCATGAAATTGCCGTCGGAGGATTGAGAAGCCATTTCCACATTCAGCTGCGACACCGAAGCAAGTTTGCGACAGAGAGATTATAAAGTGATTTCAAAAGACATGCAATGCGAGGTGATGAAGAGAGTCGCACTGGAAAGTGTTCTCAGATTGAGCAATGAGATTGTTTGATTTGTGAAATTGTGTTGGTCAAATGTGATTAATTTAGCTGGATCTGAGTGACATGCTGACGCAGAAGCGAAACTGAGATTCTGATAGAAGCGAGTTGTGTAAGAGCGAAGCGGAAATTGAAAGAAAAGTGCGTTTTTATTGGTGGGTCCCTTGCCTAAGGATCGGAGAAAGGAAAGTGAATACTGAGCCGAGTGATACGGATCGTCTGCAGTCGGAATTTAACGAGTTAATGTAGTGCGCTAATTGTGATCGTCCGATGAAGATATTGTCATTATATTTTATTTTGATAATCAGATTCAGAATATGCATTCCAAAGTCAGCCATTGATCTTTATTGAGCGTGTTGGTTTGCAACTGCGTGAATGCACCCAATCCGAATCCCGAGGGCTCGGATATTCTGAAATAAATTATTGTACTTTTGTATTATTTTTTTATGTAAATGTCTTTGCTCCATTGGATTAATAGTTTGAAAAGAAAAAGAACCACACTTATATGATTTCTTAGTGGACTTCCTCTCTTCAAGTGTCTCTTACCAATTGGGTTGGCTTTCGGTCTTTATTAAAATAATTTGTTGAACTATATGATACTGTAACTTCTCGATTTTACAACCAGCAATTATGCGATGTTTAAACCCGTATTTGTCTACTAGTGTTATACATGAGAGATTGTTTCTAGAGGTTGTCCATTTCTTGATATACTCACACATGTTTTGTTTATTTAATTTAAACTCAATTTTTTTTCAAAATGGAATAATATAATTCCTCTTAAATTAGATCAACCGAAAATAACATTTGTTAGCATTAATTGAAACATAATTATGTTTAGCACTAGAAAACAAAATTATTATTAATGTTTATAAAAAATAATTTTAATTAACTTTAGTTGAAAAATAGCATTGACCTATATCGATAAAAAAATTGATAATGACAATATTAAATATTAATTATCAACTTTAATTTGAAATAACTTTGTTGACATCCGTAGAAAAGATGATAATGGTTGTTCGTGTCCTGAATTCAACTAAAACACATTTAATATTCTATGATCATGATTAGTACTAGATTATGCTTTATCGAAAAGATGGTGACTGAATACAAAGAAAATGAAAAAAGCCGTTTTTTTTACAGATGATACAATAGTATACCGTTTTAGTTTACATTTAATAAAACACAAATACTTTGAGACTTTGAGACGATAATCACATGTATAAGTGAACTAACATCGTATTAAATGAAGCCACATTTGAAGGATCTTTTGAACAAAAGCTAAAATTGATTTTCTTTACAAAATCCTTGACTTAAGCATTGTTACCTAGAAAAATTGTCTACGACATTTCAATTCAAGACAAATAAGGGAAATGCATACTATCCAATAGGAGGATAAGTACATCCAACATTCAATTATTAGATATTGAGCGCAGAAAGAAATATTTATTCTTGTATGTAGGAATGAAAAAATTGTCCATGATCGCAAGTATTCGTGGTGGATAGTTAGTACTCGTGAGTATGAATGACAACAAGTTGAGTGTAACATCTCAAAATTTATACCTACAAGTTTATGATACATTATTTTTCATAGATATTGTGACCAGCATAATAAATTATGAACATATGATATAAAAATTATAATTATTCAAGAAATCAAAATTTAAGTGTTTGTAATTAAAGTAATAAAAATATTACTACAAAATATATACTTCAATAATAAAATAAGTTATAATACTTATAACATTATAGCTAGCATTTCAGTTTCAAAAAAATATATTTTTACCTTTATTATAATAATAATATTATTATTATAATTATTATTATGAACACATTTAATGTATTACACAATAATTTTATAATATTGTTCCCATTATACACCATTGTTCTGTTTATTGAACTAATTTTAAATATCATGGATATATTTAATAAATAATAATAACATTTATAATCTTCTCCAAATTGAACCTTAATGATATATGTATAGAAACTTTATATATTATGATAAAGTAAACAAAAGAATTTTTTTAGATTGAATCTGCACCACAACGTCACAATTCATGTACATGCACCGTCAAAATGGCAAATCACAGTTAATGCCATGATAGGTTAATATTAACGTCAGATAGGATAAACAAAAAAAAAATCTTAATAGGCCAATCTTTAACTAACTAATCTAAACCAAAGAAGAACTGAAACAGAAACAAAATAGTGCAATTTAAACTAAATGCAATCATTATAAAATGTTAGTATAAATTTGGATGAAGTGAATCAAAGGGAGGAAAGAAAGAGAGACAATGAAGAAAAAAAAAAGAGAGGGAGGAGAAGCAGAGAGTCTTTGCGAGTGTGAGAAAAGAAAAAGGAGAAAAATAAAATACAAAGATCATCTTCAAAAGCATATCTTCCATAGCTAAGATAAGGGACAGAGACATCTATCATTTTATCTTTTTACTTTGATTATTTTTTTATCTGTTCATAATTATTTTTATCTCTATATTTACCTTAAGTGAGGTGTCCCTAAGCTCATTCTAATCTATATTTAGTTCCCATTCCTATTTATTATTTATATTCATATCTAGTTGTGCACTGCTCCTATTTATTCAATTTATATTTACTCTAATTTACTTATTTATATTTATCTTCAGTTACGTACTGGTCATTTTTATTTATTTATATATATTTTTTAATTATGCATTGATCATGTTTATTTAATTATATAATTAAATGGTTTAATATTGAAATAAAATTTATGATAAATAAAGATTTGATTATTGTAGTTGGAGGTATGACCTTAGGGATTGAAACGAGTTAGTATTACTCAATATGAGATGTTCTTGAGTTACCTTGTTGGTCATGAGCTCATTTATCCTGACTAGTCACTACAAAATTAATCAATATCTTTAAAAAAAAAGTATAATAAAAATCCAGTTTTATGAATTTGGGAGAACTTTCATTTCACTTTATTTTATTATGATATACTGTATTTTTTTATGTGATATTTGTCTCACTTCCCTATTTTTGATTGCGTGTGAAAAACAAAATTTTATAACCTTATCATAGATGGTTGCTCCCAACATGCCTGATTCCTTATTCGCCGACATTGTGGCTGTTTTCCCGGGAAACGCATGGCAAACTAATGCAGTAAATAATTCTGTAACATTTCAGGGAACGAGAAACTCTACCATTACTTTTCTCTCTGCTCCAAACACGCCGATTGTCATCGAAGGACAAATCGGAGTTACCTTCTATTTACCCCCAATAGTCCAAGTGAATCCTATCCATAACCTTTTCCCTCCACCTATTTGATAACCCGTATATGAGGGGGAAACTGTAAATAAATAACACTTCTTCCTCTTCTAGTGTAGGAAATATAAGATGAACTAAACGATGTAGATATAAAATGCATACAATATTGTAAATATATATACACACACACACACACACATATATATATATATGAATATTTTAAGTATGATTTTGCCTTTAAATTTTATAAGTATATTGTAGGAAATAATAATATTAATTAAAAAAAAATTTATCGTCACATCGGGTCGGTTGCGGATAGTACTATCCGCAACTCGACCCATAACAAAAAAATTCATCGATTACCTGGGTAGATACCCGTTTAAAAAATACTCATGGGTTTTTTGAAATGCAGTGTATACCTGTGGATATTCACAAATATTTTAAAAAGAAATTTTTAAAATAAAATTTAATTAAAATTACAAAAAATGAAATAAATATAAATTAATTTTAATTTTAATTTTTTGTAGGTATAGATATCTGCGAGTACGAATAATATGATAGTTGTTGTACCCGACCCGTTTATAAATTGAGTATTAAAATACCCTATATCCACATGTGAATACTCGCGGATACTTATTATCCATCACATATTTTATCCACGGATATTCACGGACATGAATATTTTTGTCATTTCTAACCGTAGGTATTTATTACTCGTAGATAGCAAATAACGAGTATTTTAATATCCGTTTATAAATGTGTCAGATGTGAGTATTATACTACTCATACCTACGGGTATATGTTGCCTACAAGAAATTAAAATTAAATTCTAATTTATATTTTATTAATTTAAATTTAATTAAAATTAAAATTTAATTTATATTTTTTTTATAATTTTATTTAAAAAGCTTTTTATATATATATATATATATATATATATATATATATATATATTTTTTTTTTTTTTTTTTATTTGTTTTTTTTCTTTTATTCACATTTTTTATAAAAATATTTTCTTTTTTAAGTACTTGCGAGTATTCGGGTATCCGCAGGTTTTAAAAAAATCTACAAACATTTTTTCAACGGATACCTGACGGATAAATGGTAGAATTTTGTTTCTTGTGGGTCGGGTAACGAGTAGGCACTATCCGTACCTGATCCAACCCATTGTCATCCTTAGTTGCATGGGTACATTTAATGCATCTATCATTTTCAAACTCTTCATAGGAAAGGAAGATATTTAAAAGAGTAAAAAACATTCGACGGGTAGAAACAAGTTTACAATGACTCTTTTCTTCAGAGTCTCTGTACAGTTATTCAAGTATAAGAAGAAGAAAATGAAAGGTCACACTTTATAGTACAAAAACACTACTAAATTTTGTTGGATAAAAAGAATACTACTAGTGTTGATTTTAGCATGTTAAAACATCAACCGTACTTATGTTTAGACGATTAACCTCCATAATAAGCAAAAAGCAAAAGTATGATCAATGATCACTAATCATACACATTATGCATTTAAGTAAGGAAAGATTACTCAATTAAGGTAAGAGTATGACTTGAGAAAAAAAAATACTTAGTTAAGTTATGAGAAATTGTGAGCCAAAACAATACTGAAAGAGTTAATTAGGAGTGGTTAGCCTAAAAAATATTTATATTATATTTTGCAACATTGGTATTTTTATTAGAACTCATTTAGTTAATTTAGAATTGAATGTAGTGTAAGTGGTCAAATGAACCAATATAAAAATAGTGTGTATACTCTTTTCTTTTTGTATCAATTCATTTTGCATGTTATTTTTTTAAAAGACATGTGGTGAGATTACAGTGCAATAAAAATGTTTTAAACAAGTAAATTAGTGAAGTTTTAAAGTTGCGTCTATTTAGCTTCATCGTATGAAAATAGAATTAACCGATTACTCAACACATATGAAATCATTATTTGAAATTCAGACAATATTTAAAAAAAAAGTGTCAAAATGCTTTAAATACACAATTCAATAATTCCTTTCTGTATTTTTCTCTCTTCTCACAGCAATAATGTTCTAAGTTAAGTTGAGTTGAAAATATTTAAAAAAATAATATAAAGAAATAAGACGTGGATTTGAGAAGAAGAATGTGAATATTTTAAAGTTTTACTTTTGTTTAGAAGTAATTTGAAATTATTGCTTTAAATAATCAACTTATTTTTATAAATTTATAATGTTTTTAAATTTTCTATTATATTTTGTGATAAAATATTTCAAAATTCTTTATAACAATAAATTATGCTCTAAAATTCATCATCCCAACAAAGTATTATGGCCACATCGTTTCTATTTTTTCTATTGTACTTTTAGATAACTTTTCAAATACTTTTAGTTTTGATAACTACTAAAAAAATATAACCTAATTACTGATCAATACATTATCGGTCAACTTACTTACCAAATAGAGAAACATAATAATTACATCAAACAATTCTTATAAAAAATGAAACCCATAGAAAACAGCCATTAATGACAATGACCAACATTTTTTTATTATAACCTTTTATTTTTAAAATTAAATTATTAATGTATTTTGTTATATTATGTGAAATATTATTTCCGTTTTGAAAAGTCTCTTCATTGACTTTCATTCTACGACATTGAAAGGTTAAACAAGTATATAATGGTAATTCTTCCTTCTTTGGACGTGGTAACCCAAACATAAATCATATTTTTGATATATAATAACAAGTACTTGGAGGTCATGGCTTCCTTCTAAATTTAAATATTGGATTTTTTTTTTATTTCGCAAGCTGGCAATAGGTATTTTATTTTGTTAGTGGTTTAATCGGTTATTTATACGGATGTTAAGTTTAATTTCACACAAGATCCCCTCGAGATCGATATGTTTGAAATTTGAGAAAAATAAAAGTAGCCCATTTAAATCTATATATATGAAGAGCTCCTTCATTCAACCTAAAGGGAGTTTAGATACTCAAAAGAAAATTATAATCTTTGACGAATCTCAAATCATGAGTTAATGTTAAGAATATTCTCAATCCAAAATTTTAAAATATTAGATGTTTAGATTATATATATATATATATATATATATATATATATATATATATATATATATATATATATATATATATAAAATTCACCTCGTACATCTTAATATCTTCACTATCTTCTCCGGTTAATCTCACAAACTCTTCTATTTTCTGAAGTGTTCTACGTACGAGAAAAAGAAAACACTGTTTCATTAACAATGTAACTGTATCTAGCCAATAAAATTACGACACACATCACCCTGAAAGGGAAGGTTTAAACACAACAAACCACAAACGAAAATACTAAATTGAATAAAACAAGAATATATTTTGGGTTCCCTCAAGATTTACTAATATTATAGAGTTCTTTTTCCAAGATGTTGCTGAAGTTATTCATGTGAGTTCTTTCAAGTGCTAATCCAACCTCAAGTCCTCCTTTTTCGTCTCTGCAATCAGAAAGAGAAATGGATCCCGACGATTCAATATGCGCTGCTTCACATTTCTTAGGCTTTCCCCAACCAAAATCAGTCTGGTACACACCCAATTTTGGTGAACCTGCAATAACCAACACAGATTTACCTGGTTTTCCTAACTCTCTATAATCTGACATCAACGTTTCAGCATTTCTCAAAGGATCACTCTTCAAATATCTAATTTCCTTTCCAATAGCATTTGCCGCAGCAACGATCCCATCTTCTCCCACCAGCTCATTCCTCTTTATTGCCACAATGTAAGCGGTTAAACAATTTCCAAAGTACGTGGAAGGTAATGAAAATTCAGGACGATCGCGACAATCTGCTAGAAACACCAAGTGACAAAGTTCATCACACTCTTCTGAAAAACAAATGGCTCTTTTTTCTTCCGACCTAATCATGCAAACCCAAATTATAGAGCATGCTACAACAAAGGTTGATATGTGTAATAACCCCAAATCGTTGCTTGCACATTTAAGAGAGACCCATTTCTTTAGTTTCTCAACTTGTTCAAGAGTGAGTACAAGAGTGAAGCGCAGCTTGTTAGTGGAAACATCTCTCACGAGCCCAGCGAACTCCATGCTTTTCGACTCAAAATGTTGAAGTTCTTGAAAGTAAATGAACTTAAGCCCCTTTGGGTCTTTAACTTTGTCTCTCTCGTGTGAAGGAAGAGACAAAGAGGCCTCAATGGAAGTGAACTGCCCTCTCGCATTGCAAAGAGAAGCCCAAAACTTGATGAAATGATGAAGTGATTTGCCATCCCCAGCAAGGTGGTTGAAGGTGAGACATATGCTGAAGCCAGAGTTTGGGAAAAACGTGACCTGAATGGCCATGAGAGGCATCACACGTATGCCATCCTGCTCAACACGTGCGGAAGGCAAGGTAGGAACAAGAGGGTGCCAGTTTCGAACATCCTGAGGAGAATCTGACGTGAGGAGATTGAAGTCTGCTGTGGACTCTGCAACGGTGAAGGAGAGAGAGTCGCCGTGAAGGTAACGGATGTGAGAGAGGTGGAGTTGTGGTGGAACGATGAGATTGGAGGCAAAAGGGAAGAAATGTTCGAGAGAGAGTGAAAGAGAGTGTTTGAGAATGGGAAGTGCTTCTTGGAGGAAGTGGTGAGTGGGGTGGGGAAACTCGTAGAAGAAGATGCGTTGGATGGAGTTGCAGAAGAACCATGGAATGTCAAAGAAAGTGAGGGGAAGAGTGGTTGAAGGAAGAGAATTTGGTGGCGGAGAAACTTGACACTGCTCTATGATCTTCACTGAATCAAGTTCTCTCTGGTGAGCCATTTTCTCACAGAAGCTTCTTGTGAGAGAAAGCGAGAGAAAATTGATAATGGTTTGATAATTTCAGATCACGTGACACTGTGCGGTTGCACATGCTTTCGTGGAAGTTGATAACCCTTTTGTATTACGTGACGTGTGTGAGTAGTCTGTTAGACTATTATATTGTAAAATAATAACTAGCGTGGAACTTCAATGCAATTATAAATTATAATTGCAAATAGTGAAGATTGATATCGTCCCAGTATGTATATGGCCTTTCTTCTTGCTTCCTATTTTAGAATTTCATTTTTAAATATAAAATATCGTTTGGTATATTATTTGATTTCACTGCAATGCTATATTGATCTTGTAGAATTCAATTTGGATTGATTTTATAGTTTGATAAACTTTTTGGAGAATATTTTTCTTAAGATATTGTTAAATGAGATTTACGCACTTTTTAGTTTTAGATAAAGATGCATTTTTTTTTTAATTTTAATATAAAGTATCACTTGTCTTTTCGAAATTTTAAGGACATATTTTTGTTGTTGTGATTTTAATAGATGATATTAATCATATTTATATCATTAATGAACACACATTCGCCTTTAACATTGTATTTTAAAATATTATATTAAAATTTAAGTAAAAAAGTTAAATGTACTTTTACACTTCGAAAATATTATTTTACAAACAAAATTAAAATATTATTTTTCTCAAAAACTAAATGTTTTTATATTTTCAATAAGGAAATTTATAATTTAGTAATAGTATATTTTTATGATTTTCTTAATGTGTAATACTTTATATTTCAATTTTTTTATTGTACAAAATTATTCCATTTCTATATTTTAAACACTTTTTATTATATTTAAATCTTAGTCAATATGTTGTTTCTAAAAACAGTAAAATAGGTGAATCTAACGTAATTAGAATACGAGTGTTATTTATTAAAATATAATGTTTATTTAGAATCTAAATAAATGTTAATATCACTTAATTAAAGATATGAAAAAGTTAAGGTACTACTTGGTTGATGAGTGGAAAAAGTTAAAAAACGAATACATTTTTTCAAGAAAAATGAAGTAAATGTATTTTTTTTTTTAATTTTTTTTCTCATAAATAAAAATTAAATATATATATATATATATATATATATATATATATATATATATATATATATATATATTATTTTATTTTATTTTATATAATTTGTTATCTTTCCAGAAAATATCATTTTTCTTTGTTTGTATATTTTTTTTAAGATTTTGATTGATCTACTCATTTATCGGAGTGCATCATAGTAGTTTTGATAGAGAATACTACCATCTTAGTTGGTCAAAATCTTCATTATATTAAGTTCATCTTTTTCTCTTCTTTTTTTAGTCATTTTTAAAAAATATACATACATGTGATGTTATCTAATTGAATGAGACTCAAAAGGATTCAAGATGAACCTTTATTTTTCTATAATCAAGAAATCAAATCATTTATTACGCTATCATCTTGTTAAATAAGTTGCACATGTAAATAATTAAATCTCACATGGTTTTTATGCATACTCTATGGCATCACAAATTTAGAAACGGAGAAAAAAAAGTCAAAAATTAGAGATGGAGTTATGTTTATTGTCTAATTAATTGATAAAAGTGTAGATTTTAAGACCGGACTATTTTACAGTTCAGATCAATTATTAGTATAAATTAAATTTTTTATTGTCTAACGTTTGTTGATGCAGCTGAAGTTAAATTTGGTTCATTCAAGACGTGAAATTAAATTGTTATGAGTTATAAAATACTGCCAAAATTAGTAAATTCTAGAAAGAAGTATACTAGGAGCTGAATGCACCACTAGTTTTTACTTATACACCACAATTATGCATCTCCTTAACACTAAATTAAGAAAAAATAATAAATATAAAGACTAAACGGAGATTTTTCACATGACATTAGTCCCAACAATGTCATGTGACATTGTCACTACCATATCACACTGTCTCTGTCACATGGCAGAACCTCTCATGACACATGACAAAATTTATTTTTTTAAAAAGAATTCCAAAAATAAAAGAAAATTGAGAAAAAAAAAACACATAAATTAATGTTATTAGTACTATGCTAACACACTACAAGAAATATGGTTATTATCTATGTCAATATTTCGTAGGTAATGACCATTTTTCGTATATAATTTGAATTTAGCTACGAATTATCTACGAAATAAATTTCTTAAGTAATACGTTGATAGGTAATTTTATCTACAAAAATCTCTTTCGTAAGTAATTTACCTACTAAATTAAGAAAAAATAAAAAATACAAAGACTAAATGGAGATTTTTCACATGACATTAATCCCAACAATGTCATGTGACATTGTCACTACCATGTCACATTGTCTCTGTCACATGGCAGAACCTCTCATGACACATGACAAAATTTATTTTTTTAAAAAGAATTAAAAAAAATAAAAGAAAATTAAGAAAAAAAACTATAAGTTAACACGTAACACATAAATTAATGTTATTAGTACTATGCTAACACGCTACAAGAAATATGGTTATTATCTATGTCAATACTTCGTAGGTAATGACCATTTTTCGTATATAATTTGAATTTAACTACGAATTACCTACGAAATAAATTTCGTAAGTAATACGTTGATAGGTAATTTTATCTACAAAAATATCTTTCATAAGTAATTTACCTACTGAATTAAGAAAAAATAATAAATACAAGGACTAAATGGAGATTTTTCACATGACATTAGTCCACCTAATGTCATGTGACATTTTCACTACCATGTCACAATGTCTCTGTCACATGACAGAATCTCTCATGACACATGACAAAATTTATTTTTTTAAAAAGAATTAAAAAAATTAAAAAAAATTGAGAAAAAAAACTATAAATTAACACATAACACATAAATTAATGTTATTAGTATTATGCTAACACACTACAAGAAATATGGTTATTATCTATGTCAATATTTCGTAGGTAATGACCATTTTTCGTATATAATTTGAATTTAGCTACAAATTACCTACGAAATAAATTTCGTAAGTAATACGTTGATAGGTAATTTTACCTACATAAATCTCTTTCATAAGTAATTTACCTACAATAATTATCTACGAAATTAGGGTGTCTCTAACTTACCTACGAAAAATTTTGTCGAAAAGTTTGTCATTCAGTATTCGAGTTACCTACGAAATATTTCGTAGATAACTTACCTACGATACTTTTTGTAAGTAATTTACATACGAAATGTTTTATAGGGAAATTACCTACGAAATGTTTCATAGGTAAATTACCTACGAAATATTTCGTAGATAAGTTACCTATAAAATGTTTTGTAGATAAGTTACCTACAAATATTTCATAAGTAATTTACCTACGACGTATTCCGTAGATAACAGTAAATATAAAAAAATTAGAAAACCATACAGGTTACTTGAATCTTTGCAATATTATTAAATATTTTTAAAATAACCATTTGTATGTCATCATGACAAAATAATAATTATATATAAATATTTATATTCATTTTGTTATTTTTTCAAACATTGATTGATGTCAGTTATATCACAGAGTAAACAATAACATTCACAATAATCACTCAAATAGGACATGCAATAACAACTAAATAACGCCTCCAAATATAACAACAAAATTTTACAAAGGTTCCAGCAACATTCATATCATTACATCAACTACACATTACCCTCTTGAGCATCATCCTAGTTTTGGTCCTCATTTTGTGGTTGTTCATTGACGTCTTGCGAAATAGTTTATACGACGAGATTGAGAAGAGGGAGAACAAGAGATACTAGGGATCCTAATTTTCTTTACAGACATTGATTCTCCTCCCTAGATTGATGAATCTCTTCTTCCCACCTTAGGATCTATTGTGATTCCACAAGTGTAGAAGTATATGTTGCTTGTGTGAAGGATTCCCCGCAAAGATTTATGTCTTTCACTTTTCCAACCTGTCGCAATCGAAACCGCGACAGGATAGTGAACCAAAATAAAAATTGAAAAAATAGAGTTTGAAGTCGTCACCATAGTTTATTCTAGAAAACTACGAAAAAACAAAATAAGACAAGGTCTACAAAAACTAGATTTTTGGTCCGGGAATCAGTTACGCGTAGGAAAGGTGTTAGCAGTCTACCACGCTTGTCCTAAGACGACCTTTAATTAAATGTGAAAAACTTATGTGGTTTTTCAAAATATTTATTTACCCCAATAAAAATAACAAAATAATATAATAAAGAAACAAAAATATTTTTTTAGTTTTTTTAGTTCGACAAAGATTAATCATCGATCCTACGTATCTCCATTCACAATAGAGAATTAGGATTACGTAATTCTTTATGAAAACCTATTTGAGAAAAGATTTTATTTTTATTTTTCATAAAGTAAACAAAGAAAATTATTTTTTATTTTTTGTTCTTTATATATATATATATATATATATATTAGAAAAAATAAATTTGAAAATAGATGTCACGCGACACGAGCGGTCAGACAAACACTAAAGAAATAGGAAAAAAATTTATGATTAAAAAAATATAATGAAAATTGGAAAAAAAATTAATCAAAAGAAAAAAAAAAACTAGCAGTGACATACCTTCAAAAGTTTTCAATATCTCTTCTTCTATATCAATCTCACCCTTTCATACTCTCATTCTCTCACTTTGTACATTACAACTACCTTTCATCTTCTTTTTTTCTTGCCTACTTTTTTAAAATTTTTGTTTTTCTCCAAGAGAGGTAAAGATGAGCTGTGTCTATGTGGGTGGTAATGAGAAGGAAAGATGAAGTGTAGATAATATTTTTTTATCCTTTTTAATATGACAGACTATGTCTATATATCTACACATTGCAATATCAATATAATCTTAATCTTAATTGTAATGAACAATATAAGAAAGAGATTGGTCATGATAACAATACATTACGAGAATCAAATCACAACAAATCAAAGCACAATATTAATCATCATCAGTAATAAGTAATATTGATTCTAAAATCATTAGAAGAGATATTTCTTCTAATTATTAGAATCATATCACTATTTTCTTTATCAGGAACAAATTGGTAGAAAAGTAAAGGGTGAGGACGGAAATATGTTGGATTGGTGGGCTCACGAGGAAGAGTTTGATAAGTAGCAACAAATTGGACTCTTCCTTTTTTTTTCATCTCTATTTTTTTTTTGCTAAAATTAAAGTTTGAGAATCTTTGAAGAAAATTTTATTTCACCTTTTTTATTTACCACTAACTAAATTTTTATTTTTTATTTTGTTTTCGAAAATAAAATTATTCACCCAAACGAAATTGTTTGTTGACACAACCCCATGTACTCGTCCCTTAACATTTTTGCCACCAGCAACAACCAATCAACTTTTTTTCCTTAAGTTCTCCTCCTCAATAGGGTCTAATGGGGATATTTCCCCCCCCCCCAATTACCAGAAACAACCTTAAATCTTGCTTGAGAAAATATAGTATGAAATTCTTCCTGTAATTCAAAAATATACATGTTATATAATGCCAATTGTTATATTTAAAAAGGAGGAAAAATATACAAAGTTAGAAAAATTACACGTCTCCTTAGATTTGTGATCTACAAAATCACCGGTAAAAGACCAAATTATATAGTATTTTAGAAAATATTAACTCAATTGAGACTAGTCAAAATATGATGACCCAATTAAAATTTTGGCTTAATAACTAATTTAATTCTCTAATTTTATTCAAATTTTCAAAAAGACCCATAATTTTTTATTTGTTCAATTTAGTTTTGTATTTTTGTTTTAAATGTTCAATTTAATCATTTCTGTTAGATTGATGTTAACGTCATGTTCGTACAGTGTCATATGTCATGTCACTGTCACATGACAATGTTTGTTTTTTATTTAATTCTTTTATTTGTAATTTTGATTCAATGGGTCATATTTTTAAATGAGATCAAATTAATAATTAAACATAATTAAAACTTATATAAACATGTTAAAATATTTTTTTTTTAAATTTATATATCAAATTACTCCTCCTAGATATTCAAATTAAATTATTAAAAAACCCCATATTTAAACTTATAATTTTTTTAAAATATTAAAAATGTAAATTTTAAGTGACACTTGTAATTTTTAAATGTTGAATGTGACAAATATTTTTAATGTGACATGTGTCACTTTATATTTACATTTTTAATATTTTTAAAATATTATAAATTTAAATAATAATTTTTTTAATATAAAAATATAAAAAAAATAACTTGATTATTTAGTGGAGTAATTTGATATATATATTTTTTAAAATTAACATGTAAATATAGAAAAAGAGTTAAACCAGGTAAATCTATGTGCGTTATTGCAAGTTCACCAAAATTTGGTTCGTACCAGACTGAGTTTGGTTGGGGAAAGCCTAAGAAATGCGAACTAGCACATATTGAATCATCAACATCCATTTCTCTTTTTGATTGCAAAGACGAAAAAGAAGGAATTGAGGGTGGATTGGCACTTGAAAGGATTCAGATGAATAACTTCACCAACATCTTACGACAACAACTCCATAATATTGATAAATTCTGAGTGAATAATTTCATGGGAAAAAAAATTATAAAAGATTATATTTTCCTTTTCTTGTTTCTATACGTCAGTAGTTTCTTCTCTTTTGTTAGAGTAACTAGTATTTTGATATGTGCAACGCACGGGTTAATTTTTAGATAAATAAATTTAGTTTTATATAGTAATTAGTAAAAGATAAATATTAATTTTTAAATAGAAATGATAAATATGATTTAAAATAAGAAATATCAATTTATCATATTTATAAATGAATGTAACAATTTTGAACATGATCGTGATAACACTAATTATAGTAATCTTTGTTTTGTTCAATATGAAGTTCAACTTTTTGAATATTTATGTATATGTTATGAATATCTATATAGAATTTCATTGTTCAAAAGGTTATTATAATCTTCAATATAAAACAGATACAATATTATTAAATTTAAAATTGGATTCAAAAAATAAAAGAATGTAATACAATAATTGAGAAATAATCAGAATGGTGGAAGATTAATTTGTATACCTATTATTAAAGATTTTCAAATATATTTTTGTAAACCATATTTGTAGTTGTAGTGGTTACATCTCCATCTTCATCCTTAATTATTATTTTTAATCTTTTTTTTTTTGTTTTCACTTTAGAAACTATTACATATAGTTGTTCATAAGTGAATATGGGACGAGAAAGATAAAATCTAACTTTAGAGAGAGCTTGTCCTTAACTTTTGTTTGTTGTCATGACAAAACATAGACATATAGGAAATGCTTCATTTGAAACTTGAAAGACATACCGGAATAAGAAGGAGGTCAAGTTCATTCTTGACATGAATATTTTACATAAACATTTTTGCATGTTATTATTATTGTGGAGATAACATTATTTCCCAAAACTTACAATCTTGTACCATTACAAAGATCATTTGCTTGATTAATGTTTCTTAAAAGCATCATAAAACTTATATAATACAAAAGTTTTGTAATATGCTCGTACGACTTCTATTTTCGATTGGATTATTCCATGTTGAACTAATGTCAGTCTTGGATTCAAGATATTGTTTTTGGTGGTTTGGTTGATATAAGAATTCGACTTTTCACCGATTCTTTGTAGAAAATTCTGCGAGAAGAACATATGCATATTGCATTTTTTGAATAAACATTGAATTCACTGGCATTTGACATAGTACAGAAGTTTAAAATGTACTCACATGATTTATAGTCAATCACTACAACATTCACGGTAAGACTATGAAAAATTGTAACAATCACGAAAAATACCTCCATAGTGGTCCATTAATTATTTAATTTAAAATATTTAATTAACACAAACACAGAAACATGTAAACGAGTTTTAGTTAAATTGAAAAGTAACTCCAACAGAAATATGCTTCAAACATTACTAAATAAAACTTTAAATTTAAATTGTTTATATTTAAATCAAACAACGTTTATGTATTAACTTTAATTATTTTCATTATATTTTTTAAAAAAATTCTATAATTTACAATATCTATAGAAGATCATATAATGTTTAAATACCTTTTAAGATTAATCTTCTTTTTATTAACAAATGTTATAGCCTTAGATTTTCTACATCTTATAATCTTAAAAATAAGTTCTATCCCAAATCATACTCATGAAATCAATATTTTAATGTCCAATACATTACAATTTACTACTAATTACATATTTATCATAAATCAATTTATATTAAATAATAGGTTTAAATTCTCTGTTGATCTTATTTTTGTTTGAAAATCTCAATTAGGTCATCGGATTTTGATCTATCTCGATTGGGTTCTCATTTTTTAAAATATGATACAATTTGGTTATTTCTGATAATACAGTCAATTCATAAACCACGTGTCAGCTCGAATTTTTTTATATTTTTTATTTTAAAAAAAATAAATAAATTTTTCCACATGTCAAATGAGAGTACCGTCACTTGGCAGATACAATATGACGTGGCAGTAGTAGTGCCACGTGGCGCTATTGGGACAAAATGTTATGTGAAAAATCTCAATTTAATTTCTATATTTGTTATTTTGTCTTAATTCGGTCTCAATTTTATTTTTAAACTGAAATAATTTCATCCCTCTCTAAATTGAGACAAAATTTAACTTTTATATAAATGTTGTAATGATATTTTTATTAAAATTGATATTTTTATCAAATATTTTTAATAATACTAAATTTATTTAAATTTATATTTTACATTATTTTTTGTTTAAGTCTTGTTTTAAAATTTTACATATGAATTTAAAAAAATTATTATTTTTAACTAACTCTAACATTTTTATAGAAATTATTGATATAGATATGTTTGAAACAAAATTTAATTAAAGTTTAATATAAAATATAAATTTAAATTAACTTAATCTTGTTAAAAATATTTTAAAAAATATAAATTTTAATAAAAATATTACTATAATATTTATATTAAAGTTAAATTTTTGATCTCAAGTTGAAAAGAAATGAAATTGCTACTAAATTAAGAAAAAATAATAAAAATAAGATTAAATTGAAATCTTTTACATTACATTTATTTTAATAATGTTACGTGGTAAAATTACACACTATTTTTACACGTGACAAAATTAATTTTAAAAAAAAATTAATGAAAATAAAAAAACATTAAGTTGACACGTAAGATACGAACTGAATTCATTAAATAATTATATCACATTTTGAAAATAAGAATTCAATCGGTCAAAATCTCTGATTATCCAATTAAAATATTCGATAAAAACAAATAACAACGTAGAATAATCCTAAAAAATATTTTTTTTTTGTTAAACTATTTCTTAAATATAAAGGCCTATGCGTAGCCCATGTTGGAGACAAGTTTTGTACAAAATAAACCCAGTACGGGTGTACAGCAGCAGTACTTTACCACTTTACCAAACTTGTGGTCACTATTATCTATATCATAAATGCATGTCGAATCTCCTTATGTTATGTCGTGTCCGCACTTCAACGTCAAAATTTTTGTCAATTAAATTAGATGTAAATATGAGATAGTCGTAATTAATATACAAGGTATATATTTAATCACGTTTGATATAGAATAGCATATTTAACATATTAGGTAATTTAAGATTGAATATATATATATATATATATATATATATATATATATATATATTTATTTATAAACGTAAGCATGTTATTGATTCAAATTTTTAAATAGAAAAGAAATATTAGAGCTCTTTAAAAAAAATGAAGTTAAGAAATTATTAAAATGTAAAAGGATGTAAAATTAAAAAGGAAGTCAAAAGTATTATTCTTCATCGTACATGTAGTCTATTAAATTTCATTTTTCTTTTTATCCCTTGTTTCTTGTATAAGCATGAATGTTTCAATGCAGGAGAACCACTTTACTATCAAACTTTCAACTATAAAAGCAAGCATGTTAGATTCCTGGTCTCTTACTAGCACCCAACACTATATGCTATACATGGATAACCAGATTAACCATCATAAATCAGTGAAGGTGATAGAAGAATGCCAAGTTGCTCCACCACCCTCCCTTCCCTCAACCACCCTTCCCCTCACTTTCTTCGACCTTCCATGGTTTTGTTGTCGTGTCCCTATTCAACGCATCTTCTTCTATGAGTTTCCCCATCCTACACACCACTT
>Ga0214545_1004507_pt1 | contig 25985 bp, 21 predicted proteins | sample CNSS4metaG_FD_160064 | JGI IMG/M metagenome (GOLD analysis project Ga0214545, IMG submission 160064) | Root nodule microbial communities from cowpea collected in UCLA plant growth center, Los Angeles, California, USA - CNSS4 | ecosystem: Host-associated > Plants > Roots > Nodule | place: USA... | reverse complement strand
ATATATACTACAAATTTTCCGTTACAATTGTTACGAATATGTTTTTATTCCTTTAAATTTTGACTTAAAATTAAAATTTGTCTCTGTATGAAACTTTGATACATTTTGGTTTCTAAATTTTAAAAATGACGATTGAATATAGTTCTTTAAACTTGATTACGTTAATTCTTTTAGACGTGTTGAACGCGTTTCATGTTAATACTGAAGTTGTTTACATTGTTTGACACATTATAAATTCATATTTACTGAAAAATGCGTTCAACACATAAAAAAACGTAATTGAATTAAAAGAATTATATTCACTCATTCTTAAAATTTAGGAGTCAAAATATATCAGAAACGAATTCTAATTTTAAATCAAAATTTAGGACTAAAACAGTAATTAACCCAACATAAGAAGATTAGTTTCACGTTATAATTATTTTATCTAAATGTATTTAATGATTCGCATGTATTAATTATTTTGTACTTTCCTTTCAAAAAGACGGTTTCACAAATAAATTATATATATATATATATATATATACACGTGTGTGTGTGTATACACGTACCATAGTTATAGTCTAAAACCAAGAGTTGTGTGGTACTTAAATTTAACAATATTTAATGTTAACTAAATTTAACATTTAAAAGTTTTCAGAAAAGGACAGTAGGTATAAATATTGAAAACGAATCGTAATACGAGTTTTGAAACAACATAAATGGATACAATGTCCTATAACCTTGTAAGAAAACTTAGTACAACATTAAATCCTTAAGCTAAAACATATTTGTCTCACAGAAGGTGATGATTGTTGGTTTAAAGATCTTAACTTCAATTTCAATATCCTACTAACATTAACTTATCTCCAACCAATGCAAATGGAAAAAAAGTCTTTGAAGCAATTAATACACTGACTCACCTTGCAACTGTGTGTGTATAAATCGGAAGCAGAAGCTTTTCAAAGCAATTTCAGTTCCACCATTGTTGCGCTCAATGTGTTTTCTGGTGTCAGTCTAGAAAAGGAAAAGGAATAACAAGAGTCAAAAGTGGGAAACTTAGGTGACAGTGAAAAGCATCTGATATAAGAACAGAAAGAAACGCAGAAGGGAAAAATTAGAATCCAAGTTGATTTAGAAAGTGAGAAAATTTAGATGAATGGTGAGTGAAAAAGAAAAGATGATGATGATATTACTGTGTATAAGAAGCATAGCAAAAGGTCAAAAGCAGAAAAGGAGAACACCAAAATTGGCCAGAAGGAACGGCGGCATTTAAAAAGTCAAATGAGTAATGCAATGATATGAGTGTTACACAACACAAGTCTCTTCTCTTCATTTCTTCATTTCATTTTTCCACATATCGCATTTTTCTTTTACCCCAAAAGCCCACTTTTTTCCACACCTCTCTCTTTCTCCATTATTCGGACAAAAGCTATCTCTTTTATTCTCTCTCTCTCTCTTTCTCTGTCTCTGTCTGTCTCCGCCGCTTGATTCCGTTCATCATGGAGAGCCTCCCGCTCGAGACGGCGGAGAAGATCATTCTGCGGTGGGACTCCACGGCGTCGGAGGATGCCAGGGACAAGATGATATTCTCCGGCGACCGGGACGAGGCGGATCTCTACCTGCAGGCGGTGGACGAAATCCAGAGGTCCCTCTCCTCCGTTTCGGTGTCGGAGAAAGTCAACTCGGCCATCCAGATCGCCATGGCCCGCTTAGAAGACGAGTTCCGGAACATCCTCATCTCCCACACCAACCCCTTCGACCCCACCACAGAAGACGAAGCCTCACAAACCCTTGACCCTCCTTCTTCTTCATCCTCTCCCAAACACCCTGACAACGACGAAAGCGACGAAGTTACCCAAACTTCTCTCCTCCGCTTCAACAGCGACGGCGCTGCTTCCTCCGTCACGGGAAGCTACCGCTCAACCAGCAGCATCCGCGAGATCGATCTCATCCCCTCCGACGCCGTCTACGACCTCCGCTGCATCGCCGAACGCATGGTCTCCTCCGGCTACTTGCGCGAGTGCATCCAGGTGTACGGCAGCGTCAGGAAATCCTCCGTCGACGCCAGCTTCCGCAAGCTCGGAATCGAGAAGCTCAGCATCGGCGACGTGCAGCGCCTCCAGTGGGAGCAGCTCGAGAACAAAATCAGACGCTGGATACGAGCCGCGAAAGTCTGCGTCAGGACGCTCTTTGCCAGTGAGAAGAAGCTCTGCGAGCAAATCTTCGATGGAGTTGGAACCTCCATCGATGACGCTTGCTTCATGGAGACTGTCAAGGGCCCGGCGATTCAGCTCTTCAACTTCGCCGAGGCGATTAGTATTAGCCGGAGGTCGCCGGAGAAGTTGTTCAAGATTCTGGATTTGCACGATGCGTTGACGGAGTTGATGCCGGATATTGATGTCGTGTTTGATTCCAAGTCCTCGGAGACGATTAGGGTTCAGGCAGCGGAGATTTTGTCGAGGTTGGGGGAGGCTGCGAGGGGGATTTTGTCGGAGTTTGAGAACGCTGTGCTCAAGGAACCCTCTAGGGTTCCTGTTCCCGGTGGGACGATTCACCCTTTGACTCGGTATGTGATGAACTACATAAGTTTGATCTCCGATTACAAGGTTACTCTGAACGAGCTTATAGTGTCTAAGCCCTCCACGGGGTCTAGGTATTCGGGTGATCCTGGGATACCCGATTTGGATTTGAGTGAGTTTGAGGAGAAGACCCCCTTGGATGTGCACTTGATTTGGATTATTGTGATATTACAATTCAACTTGGATGGGAAGAGTAAGCACTACAAGGACGCGTCTTTGGCTCATTTGTTTGTGATGAACAATGTGCACTACATTGTGCAGAAGGTGAGGGGTAGTCCAGAGTTGAGGGAGATGATCGGGGATGACTATTTGAAGAAGCTCACCGGAAAGTTCAGGCAGGCAGCGACGAGCTACCAGAGAGCAACGTGGGTGAGGGTGTTGTATTGTTTGAGGGATGAGGGGTTGCATGTGAGTGGAGGGTTTTCTTCTGGGGTGTCCAAGAGTGCTCTCAGGGAGAGGTTTAAGGCTTTTAACGCCATGTTTGAAGAGGTTCACAGGACTCAGGCGGTGTGGTTGATACCGGATTCGCAACTAAGGGAGGAGCTGAGGATATCGATATCGGAGAAGCTGATTCCGGCGTATAGGTCGTTTCTTGGAAGGTTCAGGAGCCACATAGAGAGTGGTAGGCATCCGGAGAATTACATAAAGTACTCTGTTGAGGACCTGGAAGATGCTGTTTTGGACTTTTTTGAAGGTGTTCCTGTTTCCCAGCACTTGAGGAGGAGATCTGAATGATGGAATGGACTAGTGAAGTGCAGTGAAGTGAAGTGAAGAAGTGAAATGGAGTTTTGCAACTTAGAAGCTAGGACATATTCTTTTAATTTTTTCCCTGGAGCGTTCAGGTAATTGAGTGCTGGCCAATCTGAGGTTGCTCAAGCTCTCTCTCTCTCGGGTGGGTGCTCCAACAAGATTTACAACCATGATCCACGGTTATCGGGAAAGAAAGATTAGGATTCCCTAATCTGGTGTTGAAGATTGGTGTGGCTTGTGAAAAGCCATGTAGCTACCTCACCACCCTGAATGCTGCTGCCTGTAAGCACGTTATTTGATTTCTCACCACATTCTAGATTTTGTTTCATTTGTTTATATTGGAATTTGTTGTACGTGTGTTTTTCTTTTTTTCTATTTATTCTCTCTAAGGTCGAAAAAGGGCGGTTTCTTTTGTAGCTTCAAATGACTTCTATACAATGTGATAGTTTTGCACTATATGCTCTGTCTTAAATCTTAGTCCTAGGTACACCTCTGTTCTTTCTTATATCTGAGAGATTCTTATGGAAAAACAGAAGAGTATTAGATATATAGCACACACACACACACACCATAACAGAAGAGTATGCTGCTTCAGTAAAGAATAATAAGTGCATCTTTTGTGTTGGCTGGATTCTAGGACGCTTTATTATTTGTAATTGGATAATGATGGACCAGATAGTTACTAATCACCTACTGTTTACAAGTGTGAACAGTTTTATTAAAAGGTTGTGTTAGGTTCATTCTGAAAGAAGGCCAAGTTTCTGTATTTGAATGTTAACCCTGCAAGCACATTCTTATACCTTTTACAGGAAGTAGGCCACAATTTTGTTTTGTTAAGCATTCCATTACAGTTCAGGAATAAGAAGAATCAATGATAGGGTATTTAAGTAAACATTAAATGTTACATTTTTGTTGGAGAAGTTGTAGAATACCAGTTGGCATTCTTGAATGAGTAAAGAATAAAGGATATGATGTGAAGGATAATTTATTGTAGATCTAAGGAGAGAAGGTAGAAGTTGATGCGGTTCCGTGACCACAAGGCTAAAATGGCTGTGATTGGATCACCTAAGTTTTTGTTGCCATCTAATTTTAGCTGGTAGCCATTAACCTACCTTCGTGATCTTCTCATGTTCAATTCAACATCATGAACAGCAAACATTTCAGACCCTGCCAACAAAGCTGGATCCATCACTGTTTTTTATTCCATATTTGCGTAAATATGATGGTGATGCCTGAAAACGAAAGCAACTGGTTGTATTACACAGTTTGGTTGTAGATGGGTTTCTCTATTTCCTATTTAAGAAAATAATGAGGCAAAAAATGTTTTTATGTTTTTTTTTTTTCATACAATGTCCTTTAGAAAAAAAAAATTCACTAGTATTTTGAAGTATTATTTTTGTTCCAATTGTATTCTCAAACTAATTAGTCCCTATCTATTAAAATAATATATTTATTAATAGAGCGAGCCTTTTTTGAAAAGATAAAATTGTTTACAAAATATGCTTATTGCTGTTATTAGTTTAAAGAACTTTAAATTCCAATAAGAATTTGGAATGATATCAAGGAGTGTATATATATAATATTATTTATTAAAAAATTAACTTTAAGTTCAATTTTATCTTATAAAATCAGTTTTTAAAGCAAATTTTGCTTTTATTTATATATAGTAATTTGGTCGTACACATGCATCAATCATTTAAGTAACCAGTGACAAATTTAATCAAATTGGAGTGCATTGAAGTAACGAACCATGGTTTGGCAAATTTAAAAAAATATCCTAAAACAGTTTACATCGCATATGGATTAGCTAGTGATAAATTAATTTTGAAAAGGCAAAGTTAATGTAGAAAATGCCCATCTAAACATGGACTTTGACAGAAACTGTTCTATACTTTTCTTCTTCATTATAGGTCAATAATTGAATTCTTTGAGTCCTAAAAGTAAAATTACTATTAATATTTAAATACAAGTCTGGATTCATCGTAAAAGATAACAAAAAGTTTTGATTATTCAATTCGTGTTGATAGCTTTTCATTGATAAATCGTTTTTATTGACCAGTAACAGCTCAACGCTATCCTTGAACTTTAGTGAAAGAATATACACAGAGAAAAAAATCTCATGGATTCAAAATATCATTCATCAATACGAAATGGTAAAATACTAATATAATGCTATACAGCTGGAAACTTAAAAACTAAAAATTCCATCAAGTGTCCCCACACGTATGCATGCATGCACATGGATAATAATATACATAACATATGGCATAATATGAAAAAGGCTCCTTTGTATCAGTAAAAAGTGACTAAATTATATTCTTGTGCATTGGCATCACAGGAACACACAGGACTCTGTCATGTAATCCAATCTCGTAAGGAAGTAAAAGAGTAAAGGCTGCTACTAATGAGGGAGATAAAAGAATTAAAGAAAGAGTCATTGAGCTAATTTTCAAGAAGGGTACAATGCAAGCACATAATCATTCTCTCTTATCTTCTTCTAAATCATCATTTGAATTCCCGTTACTGCTTTGCACTGGTCTAGCATCTGGCACAACACTTCGAACATCTTTTGAAGAAATAGGTGATGGTTTTATTAGCGTTAAAGTAGTCTCATCCCTATCAAACTCCTCGCTCCCATCATCACGGTAAGCATATCTGTCAACAACAGGAACAACAGTGAGTTACAAATGATGATCATGGACAGAAAGCATACAAGAAAAGACTCATTTGGCTCTAACACAGGCATTAAAGAATATTGATAATGGAAGAACTTAGAGAGAGGTGGATTTTTTACCGTGTTGCACTTTGAGATGGTGCCCAAAGAATGCAGATAATACACAGGAGTGAGTAAGACAGAACTTGCCAGAAGGCTGGGATGATCCATGCATTCCGCCATTGCTCATTGTATACATCATTTGATTTGAAATAAAGCTGAAAAAATAGAAAGTAGAAAAATAATCATGAATTGATGTATCTAAAATTGACTGTGTAATAGATCAGTAAGCATGCAAATAACATCAGTTCTCTAACCATTTCATGCTCTAGTTTTGGTAAAAAAAAAATTACAGTTCATTTTAATTTGTTTACAGCACCAGAATACATTGATTGCATAGAAAACCTTGAGCCAACAATATAGTAACTAGGTATAGTTAACATGCTAAGCAAGTAAAATATGTTTGTGCCTGTGAATTACCTCATAACAAATCCAGCCCACGGATACAATCACAGCTGCTGCCAAAGCATTAGTGAACTTTCTGTAAATATCTAATTTTACCATCATCCTTCTGGCCTGTTTCAGTACATAAGCCATAAGAGTCTTAGATAGTTATACTAAAAGACACGACAAAGTGAATAATCAGTCGTCACATTACATGGTGCAGAAGCATAGCAAAAGTCTAAGATAATCATCCTAATTTGTGCACAAAAGCTTTAAAACAGAATAGGATTCGTGGAATATGATCATCAGGGTCTGATACTTCAATCTTGGAAAGAATATTTCATTAATTTACAATTAGAGAAATAAACTACAATTTGACCATTAATTCTTATTTTTCTACAGATATAACATAGCCACGAAACATCAAAGATGAAAAATACAAAGTACTGGCAAACCCGAGGGAGAATTGAGTAATGTCCTCCCCCATGTTACTTGATTACTTCAACCACATAACTTTATATAGCCCATCTGCCCTTATATCCTGATTTATTAGTTGCAATTGTAACAGTATTTTCTTATGGCAATTCACTCCCGGAGTTTCCTCCTGCTAGTTAATTCTATCAATAATACTGTCATGTCATATTTCTACAAAATTGAGAAAACATCCTACACATAACAGTACTCCTCCTGCCCATTGCTACCCACACAGTGCTTTAAATAAAGATTAAGGAAAATGGCAAGTTTACCAAAGAAAGTGAAAATTTTGCAGCCCTGTAGTCTGTCTCATTTACTAGAAAAGCTGACATGATGTTCAGGGAATAACGAACATAGGAACAATCTTAGAAGATGAATACCTGAAGCTTATTCAAAGTTGCAGAGAGTGAAGTGAAAATCCAAAGAATGAAGAACACATCCAACACTGCAGCCGGAAGAACTAAGAACAATTTTGCCTTTCCAGAAAGATCACTTACTGCACCAACATTCTCTACCAACTCAAGCACTTCAGATGCCAGAAAGAAGGTTCCTCCAAGCATAACCACCTTTGATGTAAGCCCTCCAAGGGAAGGTCTCACAACACCATAGCCCATTGAAACCATTAAAATGACCAAACGTGCCACTGTCCGCTTAACAGTTCCAAAAGTTACTGCCCAAATGGTTGTCCCGGTTGGCCTGATTCCAGACTCACTGAATTCAGCATAGTCGAAGTACCACAGAGCCATCTCAAACATGCCTAGGGTTATCACCAAGGTAATGCAGTTCTGCAGGGGAAATACTTCCCTCCAAAATCTAGCATATTGAGAGAACCAAAAGATCCCAAGCAATACATATGCAAAAGACATAAATTGGTAGAAAATTTTCATAGGCGCCATTCTACCAGGCAGATAACCAGAGGGATTTTTCCATACAGTTTTCCCTTCCACAACCAATTCTTTAAGCCTAGTATCACAATGGATGAAATACAAGTTATACATCCCAGTTTTTGTGATTTGTATAGATTTTAATGGCAGCACGGCCACTTCATCATCAATTTCAAAAGAGACACCAAAAACTTGAGGCCAATCAGGATTCTCTACAGAAGGGCGGTAAATCACTTGCCCTTCAGCACACACACCAAGTTTTGCTAGATCACCGGTGCAGCAGACAGCCCTTTGGCCCCCATAAGCTGAACCACCAATTGTCTCTCTATCTTCAACTTCAAAAAGAACAGCTTGAATCGGCCATGAGCTGAAATTAGAAAACTCCTTGTTTCTCCGAAATGTAATCCTTTCCAATCTGGTTACATTACAACATTTAAAACCAAATCAACAAAACATCGGCATAACTTTTATATAAGCTAAAAACTTTATTTATATCTGTTGTGGCTTGAATTGAGCATAAGCCCTGCTCAATTTAAACACCAGCATAACTAACATGAGTACTAAACACAAAAAGTCCTAAGTATAATCCTTTAGCACTCATCCACAAGAGAAACAGTTTTCCAACTTTTAACCAAGTAGTTGAAATCTATGATGAGTATCCTAACAAGTTCACTTTTCAAATCTGACAAGCAAAATCACACATTTTACTTACACATTGAAGTGAATTAAAAACATATACTACAATAACAAAAAACATATACTACAATAACACCGAAAGCTAAATGCAGCAATTCAACAAGCCCCTAACATTGTCAATTACATTTTTCACACAAATAACACGAAACAATTCTGAATCTGGCGGGTTACACAATAAAACTTAACAACCAAAGAAGACAAAACTTAAAGAGAAGTTCCTTGACAGGACAAAAAAATTGAAGGGAGAAGTGAAATGACCGTATGAAGGAATCAGGATTTGCCGGTGGGTAAGCGTCGGTGAGATTGGGGGCAGAAGCGTAAATTCCTTCGCTACCTCCATGGACTACAAAGGCGTTGCCTTTGGCCGCGAATTTCTCCCCTCTGTAATCGTGAACAGAAGCTTCGGCACTGAGGGACAGCAGAAGCAGAAGCGCCAGAACAGAGACCCCACACATTTCACACAGAGAAAGAGAATCTGGATCTATGGAGGGAAGAGAGAGAAGAAGAAAAAAAATATGTTGGGTTTGTGGAGATTGAGGTTTGAAATGTATACTAAGAGAAAAGGAGTGTGTCTGTGTGTGCTTGAGTTGGAACAAAAAGCTTAGTCATGGCGAGTGAGTTAATTATTAGTTTAACAGAGTGATTCAGATGTAGATCAGTGAAATGCAGTTTAATTGTTTTTTATTTGCTTTTACAATCACCACGAAATATAATAGAATAAATGTAGTTTTAATTAATTGGATGGTACCCATCTTTACTTAGATTTCTCAGTTTTTTATTTTTTTTTTTTAAATGTATTACTTGAGTTTTAATTTTGAAAAAGATATCTCAATTAAGTTCTTTCCAACAAAAAAATTATTAACACAGTTAATAGTATTAATATTTAAAATTACATACAAAATTAAGTATTGATATTTATATCAAAATTTAGTGATTAAAGTCATGAATTAAGTTGATAACTTTAGTAATTTTTGTCTGAAAGTGACTTGATTAAGACATTTTTTCAAAAATTGGGACTAGATTAATATATTTTTTAAAACGAGTACCAAACCTGAACGAAAATAAGTACGATTCGACTAATTAAACTATAAAAGAAATTTTATGTGAGAAATATGAAATCGGTGCCATGTTTACTAATTAAAATTTTCGATGTAAATTAGTCTAAGGCATGTGTTTTAATTTAATTTAATTGAATGAATAATTTATTTTATATATATTACTCTCTCACTGGATTCTCTCCGCAAATTTCTTGTTTTGTAGTTAGTGATGGAAGATAATCACAGAGGTGTCGGTGTCTTTGTATGAATAGTCAAAAAAAGAAAAAAGAAAAAATGGTCTATTCGTACTGGTTTTTAGGTAGTTGTTTTGACTTTAATTTCATTTTACCAGTGATATGGTCACTGTCAGAATTAAAATACATTACTCAAAAAACACAATATTATGGTTATTATTTTTATTGGACTATTGGACAATCTTTACCAACAATAAATCTCGAAGGCTAAACAACAATTTTTTTCTTAAAAAAGTAGGGGATGTTCTTGATCTCTAAAAAGATACAGAATTTATAAGGTAAAAAAATTATTATTATAAAAAGTATAATTATGTGTTGGAAGTTATACACTAAATAAAGATAAAAAAAAAGTTAACAAAAGAGAGTTTTTGTTTAAACGTGATGTTATAATCTTTTATATATTTACACAAAGTTCTTAATGTGAAATTTCCTAATCTCTTCGCTGTAAAAAGAAATTTCAATTATTGCACTAAATAAGCTAATTTTTTTCATAGGTGGAATTTATCCACTTAAATGTTAAATGAACATTTATCTCTTTTTTTATGTGGTATTTTATTGCACTCTTCATATTGGTAAAAACCAAATGAAACTTTAGAACACCAAAATTCCAATGACCAATTAGTTCTTCTGTATATTAAAAAAAAAGGAAAAGAGAGACAGACAGACAGACTTTCTTTTAAGAAAAATTGTGGAAGGTTTTGTATCATTTCGATTTTCACTAATTTCTACTTTTTTTTTAATTATCAAGAACTTTATGTTTAAAAATTTAGAAGAAAGAGGATGACAAATATCATTATCTTTAGATTATTTAATACTACTCCAGTATGATTTTCATTTTGGTGTTTAAATGTGAAGGATAAATTATTTGAAGATAGTTGCACTGAATCAATATTTTCCAATACTAAAATTATGAAACCTCTTTAAGATGTTTATATAAGAATTTTTAAAAATATTTTAATATATAAAATATTTTCAATGAAAATTGAAAGCAAATTTATTAGAGTGACTAGGAACATTTTAGTGATTTAGGCAATCAGAGCACTTCACAGTGAACCATAGTCACGTTGAATTTTGCAATGCATTGAACTAGTAAAATACTAATTTTGCACAATTTGAAGCCTTTCAACCCAAATCAGAAAGTGGTGAGGAATTGAAATCATGCTCATATTAATTGAGAATTTTTTGAAAGCAAATGAATGATAGTAATGATTCCTGAGGCTAATAATACAGAACAAAAATCAAGAGTATTGAACCCTCCCATGAATAGCAGAGAAAAAGAAAGCAAAATATATGAAGAACAGCCGCTATAATATTTGCGGATGAATGAGGGTTGTGGCTAGTCAAAGTCAAGAAATTCCATTCTTTTCCTCATAGTCCCTTTCAGATCTGAGGCCTCCCTTTCTGCTTTCTGTGCCTACAATGTATAATCAAATTTCCATTCAAAAATACAAAACTGAATTATTTCTTAAATAACTGTAAATTACAGGACTACATCAGCAACTATTTCCCAACCATAACAGAAAACCAATGGACTCAAACATATAGTTTTAGGATTTTAATCCCATTTGGGTACTATGTCGGATTTATAGATAGATCATCAAACTTTTAGAACATCTTTCTGCATAACTATAGTATTGAGATTACTTTTGTTCACAGGGTATTTACTCTACCTATTAGCATACTATAGGCTCGTCAGTTAAAGTGCAAACATGAAGCGGGTAATAAGCAGAACTAAGAAATACTAAAATACATACAATAGTTAAATATGATTTTATGATTAAGGCTGGCTTCAAAATCAAACCCAGGATAAGGTTGATTGGGGCATGGAAGAGTATATCTAAATATACAGAGAAAAAAAAATGACAATGTCGAGGAATTTGTTATTAACTCAATGGGCTAGAATTAGGTAGGTAGGGTTCATAAGTATTTAATATAGGCCCATTCAAATGAGTACTTAGTATTCCACTTCTTCTTGCTCATCATCAAAATAGTTTGCCATTATTTCCCCAGCACACAGTTACTTATCAAATCATTAGAAGATGTTAGAAACAAAATATAACATCTGTTCATTCCTACACACTCTAGTATAATCCTGATGCAATGAAGCTTTGTAAAGAAATGTAGGAAAGCAATGAAACATTGACAGGGTCACAGCATATACTAAGGAGACAGAAACTACACACAAAGAACTTAAAGTAATTGAAGAAAAAATTTTAAGAATATTTACCCTCTTGATTTCTGCTGTAGAAACACGAGTCATGTGTTCGGGAAGTTCCTCCCTCTCCAAGTCCTAAATGTTGAAAGACATGTGATAGTAAATAAGATTGAAAATTATAAAATATTTTTAGATGCAAAAGGAAGCAATTAGTAACCTTACCAGCTCACCGATTAGAACAACATTTTCTCCACGGATTACATAGAGACCCAAAGGGATGTCACAATACAGATCACCAACAATAACCCTCTCACAGGCACCCTCAAGAACTGCATTAGCTGCAATTATTGATGTGAAATTTTACTAAGTCAACCTATTGCCTGTCAAAACTTTACATAATTTAAGGTGAAGTTGGTACCAAATTGATCAAAAGAGCGAAGTATCCCCATGAGTTTTCTACCATCTCTCAGTAATACAAGAAGTTTCTCTACAACAACAATTATTGTCAGACCATACAAATTAGTACACAATACAAAATCAGACTCATCTACAAGGAAAACCAAGATTAATTTACCACATTGCTTTTGAACAATATCTAGCCAAAATACCTTTCAGAAAGCCTAATATGCTAAATATGTCAAAAGCAATGCGACATCAAAACTATTCAATCGCACAAGTTACAATTCAAAAGCAATGTGACATCAAAACTATTCAATTACACAAACTGCAATTCAAAAGCAACACTATTCACATCAATAGGTGATCATAAAATAGCATATTCTCATGCGCTCACTTTTACATGGGCGACTATGGCTTGAAATAGGAGGTATAACAACTATAGAGGACAAACATAGAACCAATTTAATTTGCAGTACCTGAAATTCCTTCTTCCCTAACAACATTTTGGAAGAATGGTTTTTTTTTCTTGCTTTGGTATACATAGCTCGTAACAAACATGCACAATAGGAATCTATCAGTCAAAATCGCGACCCTTCCCTTTCCCCTGCAGCCTCGTAATGTCTAAAACAATAGTCAAGCCCAAAATTGAACCCTCACTTTCCACAAAAATACAAGACAAAGGCGAACACTAAAAAAGAACACCCCCTCCATAAACTACTCGTTTCAAACCAAGTCCACAACTTTTTGCCATTAAAAAATTACCCTTTACACATTACACGATGAAAGCAAGAACCAAAAAGAAAGGCTGGGTATAACTATGTCAAGAGTGCAATCTTTCACATAAATTATTAAATTTGAAGTGTGTATCAACATGAGAAAAAAAGAAAAAAGAGAGTGCTCACTGTCAAGATAGCTCGCAAGTGAAGTAGAAAGGTAAATATCCTCAGGGCCTGCCCAAGACATTTTGCGTTTTCGGTATCTCAAAAATCACCGAATAGCTCCTCACTAACCACAACAATGGCATTGCCAGCGCCAACTCAACTCTTTACACCCCCAATCACTTCAATCTGAATTCACAATTCCAAAGCCTCGAGTTTAATAAGATCGAAATCGCTGAAAGAACGAAACCCCAGAGATCCAATCGCCGAGTAGGAGTGGAAAGGGAGCCTTTTTGAAAGGGAAATGAGAGAAAGAAAAAGGGGGAGCTTAATCTTCTAGGGTTTCGAGACTGTGATTTTGGGATGGATTCGGAAGGGTTTGTTCAATCAAAACAATACTGCGTTTTCGTTAAAATTCATTACTATTGAAATTATGGGAAGAAAAAATATCACTTAAAATGTAATCGAAAATGGGTTTAATAAACAGTTTAGTAGGCATTTATTTACAATAAAATTTATTTTTATTTGTAAAAGATTTTAAATATTTATTTAAAATATATTTTTATTTACCTTTATATTATAAAAGTAAATCTACGCGGAAATAAAACTGTATATTATTTTCTGTGAAACGACTTTCTCTAACTTACCGCATCGTTTGTAGATGTAAGAAACTTTTAATTTAATTTCTACAAATTATCTTTTATGTTCTGTAATTTTATTGAAATAATTTCAATTATTTTACAATAAATATAAATAAGATAAAGTCGCTCTCATCAGAATTATAGGAAATGATTGACAGAAACCAGTTAGTTGATCAGGTGATAAATAATCATGATGCAATAGTCTTCGGAAAATTTTTAAAAGTAAATTTAATTAGTGGTGCTAAAATGGATCACTTCGTCATTGGCCCATTGGCCAATCGAAAATTGGATGAGACGGGCCGGCCCGTTATCAGCGGAAAATCCTGAGTCGTTTCGTCAAGATGACACGCTATCAGATTAAACTTCCCATTTTATTTATTTATTTTTTCAATTTTTTTTATTTTTAAAATATTTTGGGTTAAATATATTTTTGGAATTAGTCCATTTCAAAATTTTGGATCAATCTAGTAATTCATCTTTCGAAATACGTAAATTTAGTTTTCTCATTTAAATTTTGTTGAGTTTATTTGATATTTTAAACGTATTTTATAATAATATTTGATTTAATATTAAAATAAAGATGTGTCGAACGGTAAGAATAATTATGAAGATTTCAAAACAATTTTCAAACGATGGTTTGGATATTTAATGTGATAAGAAAACCCATACCTTTTTCCACAGTGTAAATTTATAATTCCAACAATTAAAGTATTTAATGCAAAGTCCTCCAGCTTTTGATAAATTTTTACTAATTGAAAAAAAAAATCTACACCCAAACTTCTATTTTTGGGAGAAGAGATGTCATTTTCCTGTGCTTTTGTAGGAAAATCAAGGTCTTTCAGACGAGGAAAACACATTTTTCAATTATGAACATTCTCAAATTTTTTATCTTTCTCTAAAATCGTTTTAATTAATTAATTTATTTATGTTTTATGTTAAATTATCTTTCTCGGTTTAAATTTGAGTCGCTCAACCCTTGAGATTAAAAAAAACATTTTCTATTAAACTATTTTCTTTTACCTTTCTATAAAATCGTTTTAAAATTCCTGATTCATGTTCTATATTAATATGACTTTTTAATACTCATTTTCTCTCATTTCCTTATTTTTCATAATTTTAAAAACTTTTTTTTTTAATTTTATGTTTTACAATAAGTTTTACTTGTGTTTACCTATTCTAACCTCCTCAACTGAGATATGGTTCTTTAAGTTTGTATAAAAACAATTGTTAAGAAGACAGTTTCCGCCAAAAACTAACTGGATTTTAAAGACTACGTGATTTTAATTCTTTTAATATTTTCTTATATTACTTTTTAAGACTTTATTCTTTTGTAATTTTATTTTGATTTAAAAATCATATAAAGTTTTTACCTTTTTATTCAAGTTTTATTTACTCATTACCATTAATATATATTTTTAAGACAAAATATCCTTATTCAGGATCTTATTTAAGATTTTGATTCTTATTTTTTAAATGTAATCATACTTCAATAAAGATATTTTTATAAATCTCATTAATTTTAGGCAGTTTATAACGTCCACCAGAGAGATGCTATCAAGAAATATCAAATACTCATCACCCTTAAATTCCATCTTATTTTAAATGACCTTCAACATGTTACATTCTTTTTAAATTCCAGCTATGTTTACATTTGTTAACATTAACTAGTAAATATTATGTTAATATTGGTATTTTAAAGACATTAATGATATTAAAAAATAACTTTGCATTTGTTTTGTGTGCCTAAAATAACTGAGTATATTTTTAATGTTGTAATTAGTGATTGTAAATGTATTTATATTTTAATATTTTAATTTTAATATGCATCCTCTCATTAGAGGAACCAATATTAATTTGAAAGCAAACGAATGATATAGTATTGATTCCTGAGGCTAATAATACAGAAAAAAAATCAAGAGTTTTGAACCCTCCCATAAAAGGCAACAATAGCAGAGAAAAAGAAAGCAAAATATGTGAAGAACAGCCGCTATAATATTTGCGGATGAATGAGGGTTGACTAGTCAAAGTCAAGGAATTCCATTCTTTTCCTCATAGTCCCTTTCAGATCTGAGGCCTCCCTTTCTGCTTTCTGTGCCTACAATGCATAATCAAATTTCCATTCAGAAGTACAAAATTTCATGAGTCTGCATAATTGAATTATTGCTTAAACAAATGCAAACAATAGTAGTACACCAGCAACTATTTCCAATTCATAACATAACCAATGGACCCAAATATATAACAAGTGAGGAGTGTGCTATGTTTTTTATGTAGTGATAGGTCTTGGATTTCAATTTTCAAATCAGGGATTTTGATTTGAAATTAGTTGTTACTTAGAGAATTCTATATTGTAAGGGTGTCTGGTTATGTTGGGTATGTAAATAGAGAATCAAACATTTGAGGCATTTTTCTGCATAATTATAATACTGAGATTTGCTTTTCTTACTTCTATTTATCAGATAAACTGCAAAATATGAAGCTGTTTACTAAAAATCAGAACAAATAAACATTACAATAGATACAATAGCTAGCCTAAACACCATCCTCTCATTGAGATCAGTTTCAAAATCAGACCCAGGACAAGGAATACATGGCCTGGAAGAGAAGGATACGGAAAGGCTTATCTGAATCAAGCTATTATGCCACAACCATCAACAGAAAGAAAACAACTTCAAGGATCACTTTACCAAAACACAATGAGCTAGAATTTGGTACACAGAATTCAATAATATTAATTATAGACCAATCCAATTATATCCCTTACTAGTTGATATGGGAGACATATCATGAACAGAAAGCCTATTGTTTGAATTGAGAATAATAAGATTCATGATCAACAATAAAACATGATACACACACACATATATATACAATCAATAAGTAACTAAAAAACATATCTTTAGGATCTGCAGCCCAGTTACCTATTTATAATAAACAAAATAAAATAGAACAAACATAAGAGGGTTTTAAGCTGGATTCAAGGTTTGCAACTCATACAGAACACCCTTGACTAGGATGCAGGCCAAACCTGCACCACATAAGGCAACGTGATTGCCTTGATGACAGACTCCACAACATCATTGTGAGAGATTTGCGTTTCTAATGAACCCCGGAACACATGTTAGCACCATTATGCTAGAATAATGGGATTCACTTTGATATCGCGATTTGTAATATACTTGAGCAAGAGCAATTCATGTGATACAGTGAGCAACTCAATCAAAAAAACGATACCCATTGTGATTTGCATCGTCGAGCTTCTGAATCGTGTTGAATCAGTAGTATTGTAAAGTGAATTGTGTGATACTAACTACCATGGAAAATACACATAAAGAGCATCAATTTAAAAAAGAAACGATTATGGAATATCTACCCTCTTGATTTCTGCTGTAGAAACACGAGTCATGCGTTCAGGAAGTTCCTCCCTCTCCAAGTCCTAAAAGTTGAAATATATGTGATTGCAAATAAGGATGTTTAATGGAAAATACTTACAGATGCAAGGGGAAATAGTTAGTAATCATACCAGCTCACCGATTAGAACAACATTTTCCCCACGGATCACATAGAGACCCAAAGGGATGTCACAATACAGATCACCAACAATAACCCTCTCACAGGCACCCTCAAGAACTGCATTCGCTGCAATTATTATGGAGACATTTTAGGAAGTCAACTTATTTCATGTCAAAACTTTACACGATTTAAGGACAAGTTGGTACCAAATTGATCAAAAGAGCGAAGCGTTCCCATGAGCTTTCTACCATCTCTCAGCAATACAAGAAGTTTCTCTACAACAAAAATTAGTGAGGCCAAAAAAGTTTATGAGAAATACAAAATCAGCTTCACCTCCAAAGAAAACTCAAATTAATTTACCACAGCCAACAGGTTTTCACTGATATTGAACACTTTCTCAGAAAGACTGGTACGCTAAATACAAAAGGTAAGTAACATCAAAACTATTCAATCACAAATCACAATTCAAAAGCAATATCATTGGAATCTATAGTTCACCACAACAGCATATTCTTATGCCTTCAGTTTTACAGAAAAAAAACTACACTTTATGAGCATTTAGAGGTATAGAAATAATAGAGGAAAGTTTTAGGTCCAGAATAATCTGCAACACCAAAATATAACTGTTTCATAATTTATCTCGTACAATTGTATTATATCACATAAAACCATGGCTATATATTTCCATGTTCCCCGCTCACTATATTTATTTACAAGAGGCTCTTGAATATCAAGCCCATCTTAATTTATCTAGACTAGAGGCTCTTCAAAATTACATCACCAGCTACCACCAAAAATACAACACACACGTTGAACATTACAAAAAGAAAAACTACAACTTACTCGTTTCCAACCAAGTCCATAACATTTTGGCATTGAAAATTACCAATTACACAGTGCACAGTGAAATCAAGTGTCCAATCTTCTATACAAATAAGTAAATTTGAAGTGCATACCGATATGAGGGTTAGAGAAAGAGAGAGTGCTCACTGTCAAGATAGCTGGCAAGTGAAGTGGAAAGGTAAATATCCTCAGGGCCTGCCCAAGACATATTGTATTTTCGGTACCACAAAAATCACCGAAAATTTCCTCACTGACCACACCAATGGCATTGCCAGCGCTAACGCAACTATCCTACTTCAACCCCACTAACTTCAATCTGAATTCCGATTTCCACAACCTCGGGTTTAAGATCGAAATCGCGGAAACGAAGAAAGCCCAGAAATCAAATCTGGGGAAAGAGTGGAAAGGAAGAATCTTGATAGGAATCGTGAGAGAAAGAAAAGGGGAAGAGTTTAATTTTTTAGGGTTTGGAGAGTGGGATTTGGGATAGATCCAGAAGAAGGTGGTGCTTCTGTGCCATCGGGTTTCGTTGTATGCGCGGTTCAATCAATGATACACTACTATATTTTTAACTAATTCTTTGTTATTGAAATGATTAAAAATGTTATATAAAGGATTAAATATATTTTAGTATTTAAATTTTTAGGTGAAATTAAAAACGAAATTAAAGTTTATCTATATATTAAATTTCAAGATATTTGGGTTTTTAAATTTTAAAAACAAATGATACAATCTTTTTGACGTAATGAAATTACAAGTTTTTAGTGTTAAACGTATTTTAATTTGACATTTAAACTATAACGTGTCAATTTTATATCAAAATTTTAGGACTAACATTATATTTATCTTTTATATAAATTATATAACTATCTTTTATATCAAATATTACTTAATAATTGAAAATTGCTACACCGAATGTTTCATAATCATTGTTGTACCTATAAATGGGTGGTTCAATTTATAGGGTAGAGTATCATTTTCAATTATGATTATAAATTGATATGGAAAATTATGATTAGAAAACAAAAATGTGAAAACACTTATACTAAAAAATTAATTATGTTAATCGGTGTTGAGAATATTGAGAAGTGAATCGAATCCAATAAATAAAAAAAGGAATTGATAGGAGAAAATTAAAGGAGTGAGATGATAAAGTAAAAGAAAAATGCACCCATACACAAAAAATTAAGGAAGGAGATCGAAAAATAGTTATAAAGATAAAAGAGTAGCGTGATCAAAACATAAAAAACAATATAAAAAAAATGAGATCCAAACGACTAAAGTCGAATGAAAAAATGTTATATATAATATCAGTCACAAAATATGCCAAAAATAAGCAGAATGATATACGTAAGAAGTAAATTTTAAATTTAATTTAACCCTACAAAATCGTTTCGTAAGGTAAAGTTTACATTCCATTTATATATTATAAAATTGACTTCGTGAAGCTTCAACAGTTTTATCTTTGTAGTTAACCATAATTTTTTTTTCTTTGAAATTAACCTCAATTAGTTTCTTTTTTCTATATTTGTGAAAAATACCATATTAAAGCTTTATTATCTATGTTGGGTTTCAATGTATTCATATATATATATATATATATATATATTATATGATGAATTTTTCAAGAAAAATTAATAGAATAGATACAATATAATGATATACAAGTCAAATTTATATAAGAAATTGAGTTTATATGTCTTCTAAAGTGTTTAATTTTTTTCAATTTCTATAAGATTTAGACTCATATTTTTCTTTTCAAAAATATACTAGAACTTAAATAACATTTGTTATTTATACAAAAGTGTTAAAAAATAAATTTTAAGTTTAATTCAACTTCACAAAATTAATAAGTCGATGTTCGTGTCTATTTATATATTTTAAATTAGTCTCATTTTGTGTAGACGTGGAACTTCTAACTAATTTTTTTTATGTTAAGTATGTTTTTGGATATTTTTGTAAAATGTTTCTCTACAAGTTTAACGAGTTGTAAGGTGGAAGAGAATGGGAAGAAAAGAAGGAGGAGAGTGAAATGGTATGTGTAATAATGAAAGTATTATTGATTAACTTAATTGGGAGATGTTACAAAAGAAGGGAAGGAGGTGACAGAGTGGAGTAAAAAAAGGGATGAGAAGTGTGCACACCATACAATTTGTCTAACTTTGCCTTACATATCATTTTCCACAACATGACTTGTTCTGCCTTTGCAGACACAACCATGAAAAAATCACTTCATCCATTATTATTAACATTCTCCTCTCTACCATGCACCATCTACACATCACACACAATCTTCATTTCAAAAAATCTTATCTCCACTCCATTGCCTCCATCATCATATACATACATATCCCTCTCTCTTTTTCATTCAATCTGAGATCAAAAAACAAAACTACTGTCAATTATTAACTGTTCTCAAACAGACACTTATATTATACACATGAAGTGATGTTTACCTGAACAGCTACTAATAGAGCTTGTAAAAATACACACACATTTATATCTCCAGCACAATATCTGCATCAAACAAAAGGACATTATTAATCATACAAACTTAAGTCAGAGACATCATTCACCAGATTTATATATATCACTTACATTCAGAATCAGTCTTCACCCATTTACTTCCCTCACCACTTCTTTCATCTGATTCATCATCACTCCTCTTCCTTGTCATCTTCTTGTCTTCTATGCACTTTGCCATCAATGATGTCCGAGAAGAATTTTGGTTGTAAATTTTCTTGTGAAGCATTGTCCTCAAAAGCTGTATATTTGATCACAGGTTAGAAAGTAATCAAAGATCTGAATGAATTAACCACCGTTTTTTTTATAATTCCAATGAATTTTTCTGTGTGATACATAACAAGGTTTTGTTAACTCTTTCGTTGAAAAACTTGTTTATGATGATATGAGATCATGTAAAAGGTTAAGGGTTACCTTCTCCATTCTTGACTCTTGAAGAGTATCTCTAAGGCTAGGCGTTGGAGCAAATCCACTTCTGCAAACAAATATCTTCTTCAGAAGGAAAGAAATAGATTTCTTCCCAATTGTTTTCTTTCTGTTATCTGCACATATGTCTTTGCATTTGTCGATTATCACGCTCAATGTCTTCTCAATATCTTCTTCTTTGTCATCTGATTCACTGCATAGCGCATTGCTGATTCTCCTATCGACCTCCAAGCTTGAAGGGCAGTTAAGAAATCTGTCCAGAGGAAGCTCAGAAATTTCCTTTTCCACGTTCGGTTTTCGTCTCAGGAGTTTGGTTAATTCCTTCTGTAGATTCCCGATTTCTTCAGGAGTGAAGTCTGCTATTTCCTCTGACGAGGATGGATCCTCTTGTGCATTTTGGTCATCCAAGTTTTCTTTGATTTCACTGTTATTTCCAAATGTTCCAATCGCTAGTAAACCATGAGGCCAATCACTGAATTCCTCTCGAGGTTCTTGTTTTGCATGATCTGTGCACAAAACCAGAAGAAACCATTATTTTAAGATTCCCAAGAAAACGATTAATGTTATTCTACTGAAAGTACTCTTCGCTGAGTTTTCCTCGGATCAAGTTACAACTATACTAGGATGCCAAGTTAGAACTACTGATGCCATTTTAACATTTTCAAGTGCCTAGTATCCCTACCTTTGATATAAATAACGTTATTTTGTATATGGTCTTTTGTTTGATTGGAAATGAACTTGAGAGAGAGAGAGAGAGAGAAAGAGAAGTATGAAAATACATTGAACATACAAACTTGTCTTCTCCCTGTCTCCCTCTATATGTTTCGAATCAAGTCACCCTTCCTTCAGATAGAAGCAAGTGTGTTTCTTTCATCTTATTGGTGCTAGAAACATCATGCATTGACGCAAGGAAAATCTAGTTATCAGAATAGTAAAAACACTTACATGTAGCAGTTGTGTGTGTATTTGGTTTTCTGTTGTCATGTTTCCCACCAAGTTTATTTTGCATCCAGCTGAGGAACTGTGACAAAAACATTCAGATTATGTAACATCAACATTTGACTAATACTAAACTGAGATAACCAATCTCACACAGTGGCAACACAAAGAGGAGACTTGTTATTACCTTCATTGTGGGAGAACTAAGGGTAAGGGTAAGAGTGAAGTTAAGGGAATGAATGAAGTTGAAAGTACTAGCTAGGTAGCAATAAATATATATAATGTGAGGAGAAAAAGGTGGTAATGATGGTTGGATGATACTGACAATGAGAGAGAGAGCCAGGTGCCAGGTGTTTTAATGGTAATGGAGTCACTTTTTAAGCAGTAAACTATTAAAGTTCCTTGAGAGAAGGTCTTGAAAACCAATGAGGGTTAAGCATTGGGATTACAAAAGTAGCTATGATGAGATTTTGATGAATTTCATGGCTTAATTGGGTGTAGCCTGATTTTTTTTTCTTCTGCATCAAGTTCCTGAACTTGACCAAACTCACTTGCTGTCTCACCACAATTTCCTACCCTATACGTGTCTCTCTTTCTCACCAAATACTTCCCCTCATTGGTTCATTCCATTGTTAAATTATCATTATTGTTACTATTTAGCTTATTGTTTTATACCCTTTATATTTATAGCATAAAAGACATTCATTCTCTCTTGTACATTCTTGTTATTACTTACTACTTCGGAATTCGTTTGAGTTCTCTTCCTTCATAAACAACACATGGTTTTGAATATTATTTCCGGTTATCACTCTGACTAGGATATGGCGTGTCATGCTTTTAACCATTAGATCACATAAATGCACTTTATAGGTTTGGAGAGTGTGAAAGGTGGAGCTAATCTCTACACAATCTTAAGAATAGATTCAGGATGACACATAAGCAGAACTTTTAAATTCTTAACCATATTATAAAGTGCCCTTCATTTAATGCAGAGGATTAAGAACCATAACAAAGCTCAAAAACTGCATAATGTTAAAATAAAGGTAAAGAAACATGTATATGAATATGAGCAAAATAGATATATGGAGTTTGTAGCTTAGTACAATAGCACTACAATTATATAGGTTTTTAAATTCCACTAGACTAGAATGCCACTTAATTTTCGTACCAAGAAGCTATAATTGCGCAAAGAGTGGTGTCGATCTGGTAGCAGATCAGAAATGCACAAGCAAAAGCGTTATATATGGTAAAATTTGTGCCTAAGCCAAATCTGAAAATTTCCATTAATAGATATTTTGGCAACTAGAAACGCAAGGGCATGTGTCTTGGAACTTGAAAGAGTAGTACTGTTTGAAGAGTGTGTAATTGTATAAAAGGAACTATTTTTTCCTTGGCAATTTAGTATTGTGGTGTGTGAGTGGTGAGAATAAAAACAAAAGGAAAAAGACTATTGTAGTTTTGTTGATGAAATGAGTGTAGGAAGTTGTGGCACACATGGAGAGTTGATTTAATCTTAGTGGAAACGAGGCATGGGCAGCGAAGAAAAACAACTCAGAGTGAGGAAGATCACCAACACTTGCATGGGAATGTCTCACACTTACCAGACCAATTCCTGGATTTCACCTGCCCCAATTAGCTTGTGCTAGAGCCTACAACCCTAAACTACTGCTTTTAGGTTTAGCACATTGAATGCATAACTACAATTACAAGATTGAAAGTAATGTACCACATCGATGCTTCCAAAGATATGGACCTGTGACATGTGAAAAGTGCTATAATATTCCTTCTGACAATCACAGTGTAATGTACAACACTGCTTCCTTTTAGTTGGATATATTTATATATATATATATCTATGTGCAGTTTTTGCTCCTGTTTTTTTCTCTCTTGCTTAAATTAAAACTCAGTTCCTCTTATGTGTGGCACATAGTATTGGTTTTTAGTTTTAGACTCTAAAAAACCATCCAAACACACAACATTGATGTACATGTATATCTCGATGATGTAAGAACATTCATCAGTGTCACTAACTAGTGTAATATAAACATAACTTTTTTTAATGTAAGTAATAGCATGTATTCTCCTTTCTGAATATAAAATAGCTTACAGATTTTGTTGTGTGAAAAACAGCAGTATCCTTTGGACATATCTGGTTTAACTTTAGTTACTGGAGGAAAACTTTTGGTTGAACTTAAACAGAAAAATTGCCAAATATTATTAACGACAGAGGGCAAGGATTTCAAACTGCTGATAAGACAAGCACTAGAAAGTGTCCACATAACAGCACACATAACACGAATGGATTTTGCAGAGCAATTTAACTGTCATATGTCATACATGTGTCTTTAAAGTTTATCACAAATCCTTACTACAAATAAATAACCACTTTTCTGATTAATGTTGAAGCGTGATTAATGTTATTGACTATATATATATATATATATATATATATATATATATATATATATTTGTGTGTGTGTTAGGTTTATAGAGGAGGTTTCACCGGAGAGATATAATACCAATGAGACTCGAGCTCAATCAAATATTACATTGACACTACTTTCAACCAAAAATTTTAAGACAATGGGTTTATGGGTTTTTATTGGGACACGCTTACCTGAAACCCTTACCAGAAAGACTTTCAATTCAAGGACCATACTACACTCGTCTAAGCCGGTTTTAACCATTGGTTCTGATACCACTTATTAGATTTATAGAGGGAGTTTCACTAGGAAGATACAACACCAATAAGATTTGAGTTCATCACATAAGACATTGACACTACTTTTAACCCAAAACCTGAAGACAATGAATTTATGGGTCTTTATTTTTATAAGTATTTTACTTTCTCATTTCTAACTAATGTGAGACTTAAACTCATACTTAAATTTCTATCTATATGTAATGTAATAAGTAAGTGAGATTATAGATAAGTGATTGTGTGTAATAATTTGTGCATGGCAGCACCACCCTGGCATCACGGCTGAACGCTATTCCCATCAGCTTGTGTCGGATGAACGCGTGTACAAAAGGGGTCAGGTTGACTACTTGTATTGTACTTTTCTATTCCTCGTATCATTCACCAATTATTTTACTTTGTCCCTTCTTCTCATACTAAATACTAATCTCACACATTAATCCTACCCTAATTAACAGATACACTTTCTCTGCAACACTTTAAATTTTCTAACTTACTGCTGAATGAGTTTGGAATGTAAGGTTTACATAATGACTTTCATCGAGAAGATACAATATTAATGAGACTTCAACCCAATTATATAAAATATTGATATCATTCTCAACTCAAAATCTTAAGACAATGAGTTTAAGAATCTGTATGCTTATATACTACTCTCCTTTTTCTGCTTTACTTTTTCATTTCACATAAATCAGAAAGAAGAAGTAACATAGAACTTTTTCTTTCTATTCACCTTACTTAAAACATGAGATTTTACTTTGAAAATCTGAACTCAGTTATGATAAGAGTAACGTACTTTTGGTAAAATGTGCTGCTTCTTTCTAATCTCTCAAGAAATAAGAGTCTTTTAGGATAATTGATAAGACATACTCTGTACATACATGTATATTTTTATTGTTGAGTGATTGTATACTTTCCATTTTTTTTTTGTTTTTTACTTTTAAGTCATTTTCTTTTTATAGTAATAAACTAAATTCATTGTGTATGTTTACTTTAATTTTATATTTTTTATTTGTTTGATCTTTGTTCACTTTTTTTTTTGTCATAATTTTTTGTACATATTATTTTTGTTTCATTCTAGTTAGTTTGAATACTACATTATTTATTAGATTTTGAGTTTTTTTTTTCTATTTTCTACCATTTTTAGAAGTCAAGTC